>ERZ777011.1299-NODE-1299-length-27422-cov-14.335623_pt1 | contig 27422 bp, 25 predicted proteins | sample MGYA00374964_ERZ777011 | MGnify/ENA primary metagenome ERZ777011 (study PRJEB29310, sample SAMD00008975) | mouse gut metagenome | study: EMG produced TPA metagenomics assembly of the Metagenome analysis of fecal microbiota from mouse which was promoted... | reverse complement strand
TTTTATTAAAAATGATTTAATTAAAAATGATTTAATTAAATCAAGAAACAAGAGATTCCTATCAAAAAAAGACATCTTTCCCGTATTTCCATCGGAAAGATGTCTTTGTGTTATTCCTCCATCGCCGCAGCCACATCTGCTTCGCAGCTTCTCATGGCCTGTATGGTCTTATCAAACAGCTCGTCCAGCTCCCAGCCGAGCATCTCCGCTCCCTGTGTAATAATCTCTCTGGAACAGCCCGCCGCAAATTTCTTATCTTTGAATTTCTTTTTCAGGCTCTTGACTTCCATGTCCATGGTGCTCTTAGAAGGACGCATCAGCGCGCAGGACCAGATCAGCCCCGTCAGCTCGTCGGCCGCAAACAGCACCTTCTCCATCGTAAGCTTCGGCTCCTCCTCACTACAAATGCCAAAACCGTGGGAGCAGACCGCATAGATCATGTCCTCGCTCACACCGCCCTCGCGCAGAAGCTCGGGCGCCTTCTTGCAGTGCTCATCGGGATAAAGCTCAAAATCAATGTCATGCAAAAGCCCTGTGATGCCCCAAAAATCTTCTTCCTCCGCATAGCCCAGTTCCTTCGCGTACCAGCGCATCACGCCTTCCACGGTCAGGGCATGCTGGATATGGAAGGGTTCTTTATTGTATTTCTTCAACAGTTCCAACGCCTGTTCGCGCGTCACACTGCTTTTCTTTGCTTCACCGGCCGCAGGCTTTTTTACGGATTTCGCCGCATCGGAGGAATTTTTGTCCAGACTTTTCATGGTGGGGATGGGATTGGGACGAATTAACGTCCCGCTCCGTCTTTATTCCGTAGCGTCCGTCAGTCTCCAAAATCGAGGCCTTCAGACTTTACGTCTTTGTCCGTCATGATGTGCGAACGTGTGGTAAAACGTGTGTCAGTTCACTCGGTTTCCGTCGTTTTGAGTATCAGGACGGAGAGTCGTTCGCTTATGTTTTGGCCATCCAAAATCAGCCACTTACATAACGAAAATCTTATTTTCAATCTTCTGAATGACTTCCTTCTTTTTATCCTCGGTACAGTCTGCGTAGATGTCCATCGTCGTCTGGATATCCTTGTGTCCCATCACCGTCTGGATCACCTTGAGGTTGGTTTCGTTTTCACAAAGCCTGGTGCAGAAGGTATGTCTTAAATGATGCGCGGAAAATTTCGGAAGGAGAAAAGGCTCTCTTCTTTCCTTTTTCGCTTTGGCAGTTTCTTCCTCATTATAATCTGCCACGATGGTGTGAATAGCTCGATTCACTTCCTGAGGTATAGTGACGGTTCCACCGGAACTGCAAAATACAAATCCTTTGTAGCCTTCGATCTCCTGAGTACAGAAGCCTGTCAGCTGCTGGATCTGATATTCTTCCAGGAACGCTTCATACACCGGCTCGATCATCGGGATCCTTCTCTCACCTGCCTTGGTCTTAGGAGTATTGATATGAAGGGTTCCGCCTTCCTCATCAACTCTACGATGGACCAGATTGTGATTGATGTCAATGATCCGATTTTCGAAATCCAGGTCGCACCAGCGAAGTCCAAGACACTCTCCGATTCTCATACCGCTTCCGATAAGAACTGTGATCACAGGTTTCCATCCCTGATAGCGGTGATTTTCGAACAGGTAATTCATGAACACCTTCTGCTCTGCAAGAGTTAAAGCTTCACGTTTGTTTTCAACCCATACGTGACTCTTCTTGATCTCTCCGAGAACTCCGGATGCAGGATTGGTACGAATAAGTCCAACTCTTACTGCCATAGCAAACGCAGGATGCAGCTGCGTATGTACGTTGTCTACCGTTGCAGGAGAAAGTCCTTTCTCAGTAATAAGAGAATAATAGAACTTCTTCACATCGGTATACTTCACATCTATCAGCCTGCGCTTACCAAATGTCTCCCGGATGAAATGATCATAGGTGTAAATGTAATTAACCTTTGTCGTTGGCTTCAGGTCATACTTCTGACTGATGTACTCGTCATATACCTGATTGACCGTAATGCGCTCTGCCCTGCGAGGATCCAGTCCATCCTCAAGGTCTCTTCTGATCTGTTGTTCCTTCTTCCGAAGGCTGATGAGATCGGTCGCATATACAACCTGTCTGTTGTGATCCTTATCCGTATAGGAATAAGAATACCGTCCGTCCGATCTCTGGCACTCTCCGCTTCTGAGCGCATATCCACGGGAGTCCTTTCTGCTTTGTGCCATTTCTTGTTCCTCCTATTTTTTTATAGAAGGAACAGCTTCCTACGGCTTGGTCTTGTAAAGTAGTTCAAGCGCTTCTTTCAAAACCTGGGATTGAGTGAGATTCATCTTCTCGCAGTATGCAAGCAGTCTGTCTCTCTCCGCTTCGGATACTCTAAATCCAACCTTAACTGTCTTCGGATCTTCTACCGGAGGTCTTCCGTGTCCTGCCATTCCACTGCTCCTTTCCGTTATCTCTGATTATATTGTATCAAATGTCCCACATTTAATCAATATAAACTTTTAAATCATAGGAAGCTGTTCCACTTCATCGTGCTTTATCTACAGTTCTCTAAAGATCTCAAGGTATTCCTCAATGATCTCGGTATTCACCAACACGATTCGTCTAATGCGATATACCGCCTTTGCTTCCTTTGCCAGATCCATAAATGAATGGATCCCCATGGAGAACATCGCTGCTCCCTCATCATATTTCACGAACTTCTTCTTTCCGTTTGTAAGAAGTCCTTCCATGTTTTCTGCTTCTTTTCTTTTATATGCCATTGCCGTATCCCCCTTAAATCGTTTCCCTGAAGAAGGGAATTGTTCTGCTTTCCAAAGTTTTTCTTGTAGCAACCAGGAGATTTCTAATGGACTGATCCGCACGATTCTCCCCTTCAGCAATCTCCGAAACCTTGCGGTCTTTGTGGATGTAATCGTACGTGATCCGATATTCTCTTCCAGGAAGAGTCTTCAAGCAACTGTCGAAGACTTCATACTCCCTTCGCATCATATTGATCGTCAGAATATCCCGTTTATGCTTTTCGGGATTATCCGTTTCTTTTAGGATGTTCCCGGAGAAATTACATTCCTCCACAGCCTCTCGAATCATGATATGTTCGATTGCCTTACTGGCAGTCGGATCTGAGAACCTGAGATTCTGGATCCGCACACCAAGATCATCATCATTCTTGGCTCTTCTGTTGTATTCCACCTCAAACAGGATCTGATTAAGAAGCCCTGTTTCGAAGCTGTCTACCAACTGAAGGAATACTTCATAATTCTTATAGATGAGAGAAAATCTCTCGTGAGGATTCCCATTTGCATAGGCATCCACCAGTTTTTGTTCTGTAATGCACATGTTCGCACCTCCATGAAATTGATTGGAGGTTAGGCTTGCCGGCTTGCGTCACCTCTTGCTTACATATGTCATTCTACGGAACGCCACGGAATAAATCGTTCGTCAAACGGTCAACTTCTGTTGACCGGTAGTCAACTCAAAAAGATAAAAAAAGAAAAGACGTATGAAACAAAATGTCTCATACGCCTCATAGGATTTATGATTATAACTTTGTAAATTCATCAAGCTGCTTATCTACATCTCTTCCGGAATACATAACCCGAATCACTGTAACCAATTTCTTTGTCTTATCGGGGATATAGAAAATAACATAATTATCAACAGGCACAACTCGTGTATTTCGACTCTTCCAGGGCTCTCTTTCATATTGCCGGAACTTCTCCGGATACTCTCCCAAGGAAAGGATTTTTTCTTCGATCCGGTCAAGCTGTCCGGCTGCATTCTCAGGCGAAAGAAGATCAAATGCTATATACTCAAAGATACCGCGAAGATCGTTCTCAGCCTGCTCCGTAAAGGTAACATCATATTTCATACATTATAATCCCTTCGGATATCCGCCAAAACCTGAGCTGCAGATTTGGTACGCCCTGCCTGCATATCCGCATATCCTTTCTCAAGTTCCATGTCCAAGGTCTCTGCGTTCATTCTCGAAATATCAACAGGTCTCGCAGTTGGAATCTTTACCTCAAACGGAAGCCCCCTATTTAGAATGATCTGCTTATAAAACATATTGATAGCATTAGATGCCGGGATCCCCAAAGTAGCCAGAATTCCCTCAGCCTGTTCTTTAACATCCGGCTCTATTCTTGCATAAAGATTTGCTGATTTTGCTGCCATATCATCACGCCCCTTTCTTTTACCCATATTATAAGTCAATGTACGGACAAAAGCAATACATTTTTCAAATCAGTGCCCTGATCTGCTTCAAAAGAATCTCTCTTACAGACTGATCCTTCACATCTCGCAACAAACCAAGCGCTTCGTCCGCAAATCCATCATTATTATCTGCAAAACCCAGCAGATAATTCGGCGTAGTCTGAAGTACTTTGGCTATCTCTGCCAGACCGCTGGCTCTCATCTCCTTCTTATCATTCTCGTAGTAGGAGATTATAGACTTCTCTACATATAATGTTTCTGCCAGTTCCTCCTGGGTCATTCCAAGTCTGATCCTCTGTCCTAATGTTTCTTCCTTAATAGATATGTTCATCTTCTCCTTCTTTCCGGGCGAACCGGAAAAAGAGATGTACTGTTGTGTCCGTTACAATAAACAAAACGCACGAAAAGACTCCGTTTTACCGGTTATCTTTTCATGCGTCCGCGGTGGGTCATGCCCCCATATCATGAAGCCCTCATTTAGTTGTCATTATGCGTGACCTACACGCTTGATTTCGTTTCTGATTATAAGTAGCACTTTCCGAGAGCATCCGTTCTCTCGATGATCTGCCCCTCAGTAAAGTTCTTGAGGGTCACTACCCTGGTACATTTGTGAGTATGGCATTTTATTATGATGCCGTTCATGGCCGGAGCCGTCCTGTCTCCGGTCAGTGCATAGGAGATCCGCATGGACTTCCTGCACTTCTTGCAATAAAAATCAATCGCCTGCAATTGGCTCTTCACCTCCGATTCATTGTTTTGATCTGAAGTCTGAAAAGGAAAGGGAAAGTCACCTTTACAGATTACTGCGAAACGTTGATTAGTCGATCCGCAAAGCGAGCTGACTATAATACCCCGAGGTCCGGGCAGCTCACTAAAAACCTCTTTATTCAGTTTTTCTTCCTGCGCAGAAAGAAGATAGTTCATATCCTCCTACGCGTGTAAACAAACATAGGCATGTTCATTACCTCCATCCCCAAAAAGCAGCGAACCAAGTTCCGACCGCCGAAGGTTAGCGTGGTCCGCAAGCCCCTTCCCATAAAGTTACGGTTATCGGGGTATCATTCTGCCGGCCGGCCAGTACGTGTACCCCTTACGAGTATCTAATATAAAACAAGTCTAATTTGATTTCAATAGAAACATGTTTCCGTTTTCTAATTATATTAGATTTTTCTATTGATTTTATCCGCCCTATGAAGTATATTAGATTCACAGACGTGTGGGCTGTATCCCGCACTTAGAAAGAGGTCACTTATGGTCAATATCGGAAACATATTTGCAGCATATCGGAAAAACCTGAAATACTCACAACAGGATATCTGCGATAAGCTTACCGGAATGGGAATCCCTACCAAGCCTGCAGCATACAGCACCTGGGAGACCGGTAACAGCATTCCGAACGCAGTACAGTTTCTTGCGATGTGCAAGATCCTCGGGATCACGGATATCTTCAATCAGTTTATAGGAGGACATAATCCGGATGATCCGATGGCCGAGCTCAATGAGGAAGGCAGAACGATGGCACTTAATTACATTGACCTGCTGAAGGGCTCCGAAAAGTATCAGGCAGCTCCCGTCCGTATCCTGCAGCCTATCAGGATACTCAATCTCTATGATATGCCTGTATCCGCAGGAACCGGTCAGTTTCTTGATAACGACAGCTATGAAGAAGTTGAAGTCGGACCTGAAGTTCCGGAGACAGCTGATTTCGGAGTGCGCATCAGCGGAGACAGCATGATGCCGAGATACCTGGATAAACAGATCGTGTGGATCCAGAAGACAGATGAACTGAATGATGGAGAGATTGGGATCTTCTACTACAACGGAAACGCCTACTGTAAGAAGCTTCTATGCAATAAAAAAGGAACGTACCTCATCTCACTGAATGACAAGTACGATCCTATTGAGATTGCCGAAGGAGAAACATTTAAAACTTTTGGCCGGGTTGTGAGTTAGAGTCCGGATTATTGTACATGTTGATTGCTACAATATAATCGCTCCCCGTATCAGGTCAACCAAAAAGGAGGGATTGCATATTCCGCTCCAACGGTGAATTGATTCCGCTTGAATCGGTAAACCCGTTTCCGGACGTTCGGTGAACACTTCCGTTCCAAACGGTAAAGTTTTATAGTTCCTTTCGTAGTTAAAAATTTACGAAAGGAGTATTGATTATGCATGACTACAACACAATTGTTGGAGTAATCGAGATGCGGGATAAAAACATTCCGCTCACCTCAATCCGCCAACGCTATGGCATTGGTTACAGTGGCATAGACTTAATCCTGACCAGATACAAAGATTCTGGTTTGACACTGAAGGAATTCCTTGCTTTGGATCCTTCTCAAGCGGAGGAACTGATCTATCCTCCCAAGAACATACGGAATGGAGACATTCCTATGCCTGATTTCGAACTCTACTATGAAAGGATGGTGTCAAAGGGTAGCCGGGTAAACATGTTTTACTGCTGGCTCGATTGCAAAAGCCAACATCCCGATGGATATCAGAGTTCACAGTTCTATGAATACTTTAACCGTTTCATAGAAAAGAATTACGGCGGTGACAAAGTTGCCATGGCCGTGGAACGCATTCCCAGTGAAAAGATGTACATCGACTGGGTTGGCGACCAGCCAGAAATCCTTGTTGATCCCAGTACGGGAGAAATCAAAAAGGTGCATGTCTTTACAACCACGCTTGGTGTAAGCAGCCTTGTTTATGCCGAATGCTTCCTTGATGAGAAGCTGCCAAGCTTCATGCAGGGAACAGTAAATGCCATTACTTTTTATAATGCAGTACCGCGATATCTTGTCCCGGACAACTGCAAGACTGCGGTTATCAAACACACAAAGGATGAGCTTATTCTGAACACCGCATATCAGGACCTTGAAGAATTCTATAACGTTGTAATACTTCCACCGCCGGCACGAAAGCCCACGGGAAAGCCTACCGTTGAGAACCATGTCAGATATCTTGAAACACATCTGATTGAAAAGCTGAAAGAAGGGATTTACACCTCTCTCGAAGCAATCAACGATGCCACGCAAAAAATAATAGCGGACATCAACAGACGCGAGTTTCAGAAAAAAGTTGGTTCAAGAATGGATGCATACCTTAGGTATGACAAGCCGCAAATGAAAGCGCTGCCAGGCGATAAGTATTCAACCTGCGACTACAAGTACATTCTGAAAGTTCCTGATAACTATCATCTTGAGTATGATGGCCACTATTACTCTGTATTGTACACATACCGCGGTCAGCCCGCAATCTTAAAGGCTACACCTACAGAGATAGTGATCTGTGATCGTAATAACAGGTTTGTATGCAAGCACAGGCGCTCATACAAAGACTTTCCGAAATACATCACGGATGACAGTCACATGAAGCCTGAGCATCTTTACTATAAAGAGGTTAATGCCCGGGATGGCGCTTATTACCGCCGATGGGCTTCAGCCTATGGTGAATGCACCTCTGAACTGATTGACCAGGTGCTTCGGTCAGCCAAGCATGAGGAGCAGGCTTATAACAGTTGTGCAGGTATCCTTCATTCCTGCAAGGGAATTCCTCACGGCATTGTGGAGGAAGCATCCCGCAAATGCATAGAAATACATGCATGTAAGTATTCATACTTTAAAAGAGTCCTCGGAACCATTGCAAACAGCACGGATTCCGGTGGCGGAGGGAAATCTCTTCCAAGCCACGAAAACATCAGAGGAAAGGACTTTTATAAGTAAAGGTGAATATGAATGGTAACCAATAAATTAACCGCCGAGGAAATGGTCATTGCAGACCGCCTCAGGCAGATGAAACTGTCCGGCATGGCTGAGGCCTATGAGGAACAATTGCTGAACCCCAACTCCGACCTGTCAAACTTCCAGGACAGATTTTCATCTATCATAAATTTCGAGTGGGAACTTCGATTCAACAAGAAGTTCAACCGCTTCCTGAAGAAGGCAACACTCCGGTATCCGCAGGCATCCTTTGACGAAACCATCTATGAGCCAGACCGGATGTTAGATACCGAAACTATTGAGCGGCTTGCCTCCTGTAAGTGGCTGGATGATGGAAGGAATCTTCTCATAACCGGCGCAACAGGTGCAGGAAAATCATATATCTCAAATGCATTGTGTATTTCTGCAATCAGGCAGTTCAAAACTGTCAAATACATCAGGGCCAATACCATGATGAGCGAAATGGACCAGGCAAGGATCAAGGGAACCTACCTTGACTATGTAAATCACATGGCCAGCCTTGACATGCTGGTCATTGATGATTTCGGACTGATGGACTTGGATCTCGATAAATGCCGGGACTTCTTTGAAGTGATCGACAGTCGGGATAATCTGAAGTCTACGGTCATCGTTTCACAGTTGCCAGTCAAATCCTGGTATGACCTGTTTGCTGACAACACCTATGCAGATGCATGTCTTGACCGGATTATTCACAAGGCATACCGCCTTGAACTGAATGGTAAAAACATGCGTAACCCGAGTTGATAATTAAGTTTCACCGTTTGGAACGGACAGCCTCACCGCTAAAGCGGACTGGCTGCTCCGTTCAAGCGGAATACGCAGGAGGGATTATATGGCAGTCAAAAATGATCTTAAGAAGCTGCGCAAGGAACAGCGCTTAAAGCAGGCTGATCTTGCAATAGCTGTCGGTATGTGTGAAAAAAGCATCAGCAACATCGAGCTCGAAAAGAATCCGGCAAGCCTTGAAACAGCTCTTCGCCTTGCAGCATATTTTAAAGTCTCTGTGGAAGATATCTTCCATCTGGAGGAAGAACATACCACGAGGAAGTGTGATGATAATACGCCATGAAACAGTTGTCTTTATTCCCGGAAGAAAATACCGATCCAAGATCACCGGAATCGATCAACTGGAATCTGTGGCACGGATGCACGAAGGCCAGTACAGGGTGCCTGCACTGCTATATGTATCGAAGGGATGAATCCATCGGAAAGGATCCTTCCATCGTACAAAAGACAGAGAACTTCGATCTTCCGGTTAAGATCTTAAGATCCGGCAAATATAAAGGCAGATATAAGATTCCCTTCGGCTCACATATCTGGACCTGCTTTTCATCCGATTTCTTTCATGCCGATGCAGATGAATGGAGAGAAGACGCCTGGGATATGATACACGAGCGTTCCGACTGTTCTTTCTTCATGATCACTAAGAGACCGGAACGGATCGCAGAACATTTGCCCAAGAGCTGGGGCAAGGGCTGGGAGCATGTCACAATAGCTGTTACCTGTGAAAACCAGGAGATGGCTGATAAAAGGCTCCCGGTATATTTATCTCTCCCTCTCTTCCACCACTCTGTGATGATCGAACCGATGCTGACTGCCGTGGTTCTGCAGCCATACATCGAAAAATACCGCTCATCCGACGGACGCCCTGTCATCAAGCACGTATCCGTGGGCGGAGAATCCGGTCCCGGAGCCAGGATCTGTGATTATTCCTGGGTAGAGGCCGTTCACACACAGTGCATCGAAAACGGGATAAGCTTCAACTACCATCAGACCGGAGCAAAGCTTATAAAAGACGGAAAGCTATACGACATACCCAGAAAACTGCAGCATGCGCAGGCACATAAAGCAGGCCTTGATACATAGCTTGAAGAAAGGAGGTCCGTCATGAGTACAACAGCATATCAGATCATCGCCGTAGACTTTGACGGAACCCTCTGCTACAGCAACTGGCCTGAGCTCGGCGAACCAAACAGACCACTGATCGAATACCTTATTGATCAGAAAAGATCCGGCAACAAGCTCATCCTCTGGACCTGCAGAGCCGGTGAAGCCCTGGAGAAAGCAGTCTCCTGGTGCCGTGATCATCAGCTGGAATTCGATGCCATAAATGACAATCTCCCGGAGATCATTGAAATGTACGGCAACAATTCCCGGAAGATCACCTGCGATTATTACATTGATGATAAGGCCGTTTTACCATGGTAAATGCTTAGAGCTCACCCGATCAAGGTGAGCTCTTTTATATTCCAAAAACAATTTTCAAAACAGTCCCTGGATTTTTGCTTGAATCATGGCAGCCGTTAAAGCAGCTCCTGTGTTTATTATAAAATCCTTAAGTCCAGTCAAGGCAGCTTTAATGACTGCGCCCTTTTTCTTCCCTTCAATCTTCTTATTGATTTCCGAAAGCAATTCCAGTGCTTCAGCCTTATCATCTTCTGACAACTCTTCACTGGATTTTATACCATCTTCAATATCAGCAACAGCTTTCTTTGCATCTTCATAATTATAATATGCAGTAACCGTTTCTCCGGCATTCGCCTGCAAATTATCTGGAGAACCGTTGATAACATTTGCAGCTCCATAATAATTATTTATCTGCTGAGGAATTGTTTTCGCTATTTCTTTTTCTTTATCATTAAAACTCATGTCTTCACCCAAGATTCCCTTTGCTTCTAGCTCCAGAGTCCATTCAAGCAAAGTATTCTTTACCTTCTCAATAATATCTGCAGCAGCTGTCTTTGAAACATGAACTGCCATTTGCATGGGAAGCGGAGTATCACACATTTCATTCAAAGTATTTTGAACTTCTGTTGGAACCGAAACTATCAGTGAAGATCCACTTTCTTCGCAAAGGGAAAGAATTTCTGATGTTGAATTAATCAGCTTTGGATGGCAGATCATTTTTTCAACTTCAGCATCTGCTAGCATAACTGGAATCCATCCCTGATAAGGATTGAAAGCTTTTAACTGTCCAATAATTGATCTATACTCTGGTGCTTCAGTCTGAGACTTATATCCGTTCAGTTCATTTACCACCCACTGGTTAAATTCATCTAAGGATAGTTTGGTTGCAATTAAATGAGCTCTTCTTAAGACTGAAACAATATCGCATTTCGATTTTGTTACCTCATTCTGTAAATCTAAAACTACACTACTCATTTTGCTCTCCTTCCGTCGCCCTATCCTTGATATCAAAACCAATCGACCGTAGCTTATTAATCAATTGTGCCTTAAATCCTCCAACATCAGAATTCTGAACTACAATCGCCAGATTTTTCCTTGCTCGAGAGCACCCTACATAGAAAAGTCGGTAAGCTGAAAGAACACCATATACATTATTCTCCTTCAAGCACGCTTTTAATGCAGTTATATTCCTTTTCTCTGAATACTCATCAAACTTACTTTTCAACAAGACACCATAGTATTCATTACTCTCATGCTGTTCAATGAATATTCTTATATATTCATCTATTACTTCTTCTTTTTCCTTGTATTGAGGCGTCTTCATTTCTGATAGTTTCATTTTACAGTTGTCTTCAATCTGATTAATCAGCTTCAAAAACTCATAATAAAACTCATCAAATGCTCCTAGTGTAACATTTATCTTGCTCCACATTTCAAAAAACTTGGCGATGTATACAAACGGAGCTCTCGTACTGTTTTCTGCAACAAATAAAACAGTATCGTGGCTTTCCCCCTTAACACCATGCTGCGTTGAAATATTTGGATTGTCTAAATATTCCTTTATGGATAACACCTCGGATAGTTTTATTGAAAGCGCATCTTGATAGCTCTCATCCTCCATTAGCTTTCCATAATACTCGTCTATTATCAAATCTTTTTCATTACATATGCGGAGGAAATAACCAATTGTAGTTTCTGGTTCGAAACATATTGTCAAAATCGCCTCTAGTTTGTCGTATAGTTCTTTTTTGTTTTCATGAACGCTGATTTTAAATGATTGTCTATTTAGAGATTTTTCTTTTTTTCGAGCAATTTTAAAAATATCACCATATTTTTCCTCCTTGAAAAGCAGACATATATTTACTAGAGAAAAAGTAACATTTAAAAGAATATCTTCACTCCACACCTCTTCTTTTGTCAGCACATCCGGGACTGAATACTTGGCACCATATTTATACTTGTCCATTTCTCCATAAACATCATACAAATTACCGGCTCCAATTCCATGAAAACGATCAGAATTTGTAAGATATAACACTAAGGCATCTGTATAATTATGAATAAACTCAGCAACTACAGCTTCTTTATTATCAGTAAATATGACATACGGCCTAAACAGCATTTGATTGTCAGAGTTTTTCTCGTATGCATTCTGAGAAAGTGAGTCATCATTATAAATAGCATTTAGAATATTAACTATATACGGGGTAGTTCTATAATTTGTGACCAATCGTATAGACCTATTCAACCTCTTGAAACTATCCTCGAAGCTTCCGTCATAGTTTTTATATATTTGTTGCATTTTATCCCCAAGTAAATACAGTATTCCTTCGCTGTTTTTCATTGAAGAATAAAATAATTCAAGAACTTCAGCGGCAGTATCTTGATATTCATCTATGAAAACCATTTGATATTTGTCGCGAATTTTCTTTTGTATTACTGGATACCTTTCTACAGCTTTTTGGGTAAAAGATATAAGGTCATCATGCCCCAACGCACCATAATATAAAGAGGTATATGGTGTCTCTCCATAACTAATTCGAGTCAGGTTCGAATATACTGTATCCAAATCTAGGCTTCCATATTTCTCAATATATCGATCATTACTTTCCTTTATGTTTTCTTTGTTCTCTTCATTATTTATCCTTTGATGGATTTTTTCTCTATATATATCCCAATATAAATCGATTATTGCCTTATGTTCAAAGAAACTCCCAATATAACTGCTGATAAAACTATGAATAGTTCCAAAAAATACCCTCTTAGAATCAATATCTCTTCCCAGTTCCTCCGCTGCTCGATTGGTATAAGTGATACACAGTATATTATCGCCATCATTCTCCAATAAATGTTTCTCAACTTCTTTCCTAATCCAGGTTGTCTTTCCGCTTCCCGCTGGAGCATTCACCAGAAATATATTATTATCTATTCCATCAACCATTTTAATCCCCCTTGAATATAATCCGGCTCAGTTTTTTCTGTGTGATTCTGCATAATTACCGAATACATAAAACTAGTTTTGGATCCAGCTGTTGATTTCAATATATCTCTCAATCTAATAGGGTCATCATCTTTAACGTTTTTCGCAGGAATAACATAATTCAACTGTGCCTCGGAACGTTTTTCCATCCACTCCTTCTTAGTAAAACTCTTAGTCACATCTATCTTATAGAATTGAGACAACATTGCTTCCTCGAGTGTACGGGAATACCCATCCTTATCCGATTGAAAACACGTATAAATCAGGCCACCACAAATAATATTTTGTTTTGAATCTTTCCACGCATACAAATCCTCAACCTTGGGATCGCTATTTGGATTATCTATTCTATAAAAGTCTTTGATTGTCGCATTTGTAGTCTTAGAAACATTTATGTCACCAATAGACCCCGCATCCTTATCATAATCAATATCCGTAATGATAAGAGATTTAATCCCAAGTAACTCAATCATTTTTTTATAATTTTTTGCATATGCACCACCCACTTGAATATATGCTATGTATTGTTGCCTAAGCTTTTTATACTTTTCAAGTGTAAGAAGTTTCCTAATATATAGCCGTTCTGTATCTCCTTCATAAAAAATTGCTTTATCTGCGAAGACCAGTTCTGAATAACCAATTTCAAAGAACCAATCATAGAAATTTGCCAACAAATTATCTTCAGCCTCATCAGATTTTTTGAGTTCTTGTATAAGTTTTGATGGGTCATATAATTCACTGATGAAACTTCCCGTCCTTCTTATTACACGTAAATGTGTTATTCCTGCAACTCTAACCATCTCATTAGAATGAGTTGTTATTAATCCCTGTATTCCATCATTATAATGTTCAATAAGATATTTGATAAAAACTTGTTGCATCTGTGGATGCATGTGCGACTCTGGCTCTTCAACAAAAAAAACATTCACTTTGCACTTATCAATCTTGCTTTCATACTCATTTAACTGAAGATGAATATAGATCATATTACTATATCCCAACCCCTGTGACGCTTCACCTAAGAAGTATCCATCTACGCAATATGTGGCAGTGGTTATTCTTTGTAGAAGTTCACTTATATCATCTTCTTTCACCAACATATCCAGCATTAATTCACCTGATTGTCCACCGTTAGTCTCCTCGATTGCCGTAATAGTGTCTTTCAAAGAATTAAAAGATGTTTCGCGAACTTTTTTATTAATTTCTTTTTCTTGAATAGGTTTAAGAATTTCATCTGGAAGACGCTCGATTAAATCGTTCCAATCATCATTCATTTTTGCCATTTTTATCAATTGCTTACTAATGGAGTGTGTATGATCCGCTGCATCGTCATCCAATGGTCTACTCGCCTTAATAAAGCAGAAATTAAACAAATTCCTAAATTGCTTAATGTCTTCCATTTGACATCTATTTTCATATGTCTCGTCACAAAAATAGCAGGTCGGAACAATTGAATTTACATACAATGCCACTATTCTTTGCTTTAAATATCTTTCTTTGAGCTCAATGTTATTCAAATCCTTTTCGTCTGAAGGGCTTTTTATTTTCGTTCTATCTTCTTGAATCTCCTCAAAACGCTTTTTTAGTTTCTCATACTCTTTTGAAACTGACTGAATGAATTTGCTTCTTTTCACTTCAAAAAAGTATTCGAAGAAAAAGTCATGTTTTTTTTCATCTAAATCCATGATATAATCCGCAAATAGTTTAATATCATCTGTAAGCGGATCATAGGATACATGAACCGTAACCCGCGTTGTTTCTATGGTGTTTTGGTGCTTTGATTCGTCCCCAGGAAGAATCAACTCGACCAATTCTTCCTCGACTTTCTCGGCAGAATTTCCTGACAGAAAAAAAGATTCAAATAACGAATAGACCGATTCTACCCACTTCTGCAAGTTTCTAGCAGGAATATCAGATTCACTGTAAACCGATTTTTCATCCATGAATACATTTTTGATTAATGTAATAAGTGAAGTTTTCCCACTGTTATTAGCTCCGGCTAATACCGTGATACCATCATCAAAAGAAATCTCCGCCTTTTCAAACTGCCTATAGTTTCTAATCCCCATATCTATAAGTTTCATTTATTCAGTCTCCCAATACAATTAATATATTCTCTCATCAAATCATATCCTTAACAAAATCCTGCAATATCTTTGCTGACGGATAGTTAGACATTGACGCTATGCCATTTACAAGCTCCACCGGATATAACGCGCCTTCATATTTTCTACTAATCAATGCAGGTAGTGTTGCAAGAATCCTTTCCAGACCAATTATGTCTGACGAGGAAGGATAAGAATCCCCTTTCTCATATCCTCCGGTCGTCATATTCAGAACCATATGGGTATTCTCATCTAAAAATACAAAAACCTTTTCACCCCAGTTAGTCCTTAAACCATATGGGTTGCCTCTATCCGGAGCCCTCTGAATCACGCGTCTTATGTATCCATGGTTTAAAACAGCATACTTAATCTTTCCAGGCTCAGGCTTAACAAATCTAGAACTCAACGAAAGGTAATCAAAAAAGGAGCCGGATTTTTCGCTTGCCACTAAATGAATTGGCCTACCTTGATTCTTGGCGTAATTTAGGAATTCCCTAATATTCGGAACAAGTTTCGAATACTGCCCATTCAGCATCATTGGTCCATCTTTTATAAACAGAGTATTACTGATTAAACTCTGATCTCGGTTCAACCACTGTAATCTTATTACAGTGAACAACATCAACATTTCCATAATCAGCATGTATGACGATGCAACCGAAACAGGCGCATTATCCTCGTTCATATCAAGATGAAATCCGACCATGTCAGTCAGCAATACTTCTTTACCGCAAAAAGGGCAAGTACCTGTGTCCTGATCATATGGAATTCCTGAATCAACCTTTGTTCCACAATGAGGGCATTCAAAACTGGGCGAATTATTTTTCTGGCCATCCCACTTCTTGTAAGAAAGCCACTTCAGAGTTTCAAAATACTGTCCGCCCTCATCATTCCTCATCGAATCATAGATAACATGACGGACCGTGTCATATATATTTCCTTTTGCGCTCTTTAAGTTACGCAGAGGAAATACAGTCGCATGAAAAAGCGCACTGTCTTTCATAATTTCCTGCAATTTGAGCGGATGCGGATATTCTTTATCTATGTCAGCTATCTTGCTCTGTTCTACAGTCATAAGAGCAGTCTTAACAAATGCGAGTTCCTTGTGATTCTCTTCTACCGGCACATAGGATCCATCTGCAACCCAAATATGCTTTAATGGCTGCACGTCTGAAGGATCCAAACTCTCCCAAATATCATTTTCGTAATTATCCGCATCTCCGACATCATTCGTCTCAAAGTCTTTTATAAGAGACTGAACCCACTCACTCTCAATAACATTAAGATGTCCAAGCTTTGATGCCGATTCAAAAGGCAATCTGCCACCTGATGAGTAAGCCATATCATTCTCCTCTCTTTGGACTGTACAATCTTGCCTGTACCGGTATAACAAACCGGTGTGACATTGTGAGCATTCTCATAAAACCAGGTGTGCGTGCTCGTAAAATATCCTCTTCGACTCCATCGAATGCTATTTGTGCTTTTGTTAGAGATCTAGCTTCATCAGAAGAAGCTAAGTGGCCAACAAAGAAATTCTCTGTCTGAACCAACAATTCTTTGCTGATCGTTGACGGTGATTGCGTAGAATAAACCATACCTATATGGAATTTCGCACCCTCTTTAGCAAACCTTGAATATACATCTTGATTATCCTTCGTTGTAGGAGGGAACAGGTTATGAGCCTCCTCGAAATACAGCTCAATGTATTTATCTCCCATCTGGTTGCTAACAAACTTGGTTTCCTGCTCTCTGAATACAGCTCTTGAAAGAAGATCCGAAAAATACTGTCTTATGCTGTCATTGGCATTTCCTAAATCAAGAATAACTGTATTACCATTGTTAAGCTCTTCAATTATCTCTTTAACAAAATCTCCCGCCTTATCTGAGTGATAAATCTTAAACTGCGAAAGCATAGCAGGACCGCGACCAGATTTCGGAAACAGAAATTCTAGTAAAGAAATATCATCCTTTTCGAATACTTCTTTGCCAAAAGCTGCTTTCTGATCATCATTGTTATTTCTTAAATGTGTAACAAATGCCTTGAATTCATCTACCATTCCCTCCAGAGATTGGATCCTTTCGGGAGGGTTGGAACCATACACTTTCTTTCTGATTTCATCACTAAAATGTGGATCCAATGCCTTTACATTAGTAGTGTTCATATAACGCAAAGTCTTAAGCTTGCTTTCATCAGCTGGGAATCCGGCTTCTCGTAATGTTGCCCAATATATCTGGATCCTTCTTATGGCATGAATCTTTTCCCGCATCTCCATTTCTTCCATCTCTTCGGGAGTAGGAAGAACAACACTTGCAAATGCAGTAACGTAAATCGAACTCCTGCCCGCATTACTAAGAAGAGTTCCTAATATATCTTTGCAAGAGCTAGCATTCTCATAAAAATTCAGTTTCAGCTGCTTAGATGGAGTATTCGGACGAGGCGTAAGCGCATAAACTTTGCATCTATCTGGATTGGCAGATCTTAGCGATACATTATCTTGATCACTATCGTTTGCATATTCTCCGTTTATATCAAATATGAGCTGTCCTACATTATGTGTAGTCGAAGTAGCATCTAACATCCCCTGAGCAATAAGCTTGACTACATTTGATTTACCAAGCCTTGTTTTACCGAACATGGCAGTTCTACATCCCATAAAATCACGCATAGAAATTCTAACGGGAATGTTATTGCTAGCCTGTTTATCCACCCCAAACATACACTCCATTGTACGTAAATGGCCGATTTCTTCTTGCAGTTCACTACGAACTGTCCCATTAACGATAACATTCAAGAGTTCCTCATCCGGTGCATAAACCTCATATTTGTGGGCACTAACCACGTTATTTACGTCCCCGGAAAAAGCTAATCTATCAACGTTATTGGGATCCGCATAGAACATACCCAAAGTGTCGCAACGAAGAGAGCCCCACTGAAGATCGGCCTGAGTCCATATATCCAATTCCGGCATGGATCTCTTATGCATCTCAAAGTAAGTCTGCTGTACCTGCTGTGAAAGTGGAGTTGCGCAAATCTCTTTTACCCTAAGCAACGTAAAATGTGGCTGTACTCTCTCAAAATTCGCAGGTACTAGAATCAAAAAGGATCCTCTTGGTATTCCTCCAACGGCTATTTTATAGGTATCATTCGTTATGATCTGCGCACTTTCATAACTGATATCAAGCACATAACCTACAAATCGCCAATGATCCACATCGCTTACACTCTTATACTGGTTTTGCTTATCGATAAATTCCTTGACTTTCCGTATAGGATTGTTCTGAATGCTCGAATTATCAACCATGTTTACTATGCTTGCCATTTGCTAACCCTCCAATATATTTGCACTTACAATAAGTTCTGAGTACTGCCGCCTACCACCTGCTTGCCCCGAAATACTACTATATCGATCAACCTCATCTAGTAGAAAACCTTCTCTATTCTCATACAAGGCCCTCACAGAAGGATGATTGACATTTGTCATCAGAATTTGAACTCCCCGCTGTCGTGCACGCTCCAATGCATTTGCCAATCGGATCTGATCTTCCCAATCAAACAAGTTCTGCGTGTATCCAACAAAGCTTTGTTCCTCCTGTATTGCATACGGTGGATCGCAGAATAAAAAGTCTCCTTCTACTGCCATATCGATAGTTTCCTCAAAATCGCAGTTTATTAACTCCGCATTCTGAAGCAGTAAGGATCTCTGTTCAAACTCCTCTTGGCCAGTAATTACTGTATTTTTTGAGCCTCGAGGCACATTAAACTCCCCTCGACGATTTACCCGGTATATTCCATTGAAGCATGTTCTGTTAAGATAAATCATTCTGGCCGCAATACTTGTTGTCTCGCGTGGTCTTTGTGCCCGTACCACATAGTAGTATTCATCGCTGTGTCTACGGGCGTGAGTTCGCAGTTTTCTATCTAATCTTCTCCAGTCTTGCTGTATTGCCCTATATGTTGTAATTAGTTCCCCGTTAACATCGCTTAAAATTGCTTCCTCCGGTTCCATGTAAAAGAAAACAGATCCTCCACCAAGGAACGGGTCAATATATCGATTGTATTGGACAGGCAATCGATGGTCTTGGTGTTTCACAAACCAATTCTTACCTCCTGCCCACTTTAAAAAAGTGTTCTCCATTACATATCTTCCGTTTCATCTATTATTCATTATAAATGCGGCCACGCTCAACATTTAATTCATATTCTTCTCCGTTTTCACCTTGAACAAAATACGTCTGGCAAAATCCCGGATCTTGAAGTACATTTTGTTTCATAAGAATACTACTTGCATAAATCAAGTAACGCATACCGCTGGCAATAGACATTTCCTCAGCTGCTTCCTTCTTTGCAAGTACTACTTCATTGTCAATCATATGATCGCCCTTAACCTCTATGAGCTGATATGTTCCATCTTCCATAAGTGCCAAAAAGTCTGGATAGTATTGACGTACTCGCTTTGATTCTGGATCATAGTAATGTACTGACAGGTCTCCCTGGTTAGAGGTAAACATTCCTGTGAAGTAAACCTCTTTAACCTTGTCACTAGAGATATATTGCTTAAAGCACTCCAGCTCCGGTTTAGAGTCAAAGCAGTACGTATCAGCATGAAAGCTCTTCTTTATCTCAGCTGGTGTGAACACCCTACTATCCTTAGAAACAACTAATTCATCTTTGGCTGAAAACTCATAATATCCGGCATCCTTTGGCTCGCGAAGAAGTACCATATCCACATCTTCACTTTTCTGAGTTCCCTTTACTTCGTATAGTGCATGGAACGTTTTAGGAATCACTACATCGTAAAGAATCTCATTATGCTTATTCACAGCATCAAGAATCACAGGCACACCATCCTTGGCTTCTCGAATAATTCTCGACACAATTAGACAAGATAAATTAAGGTATCTTGCCACCTCTCCAACAAGCGTAAACTCACTAAACTTCATCTGACTGTCGGATGTATCCAGAACCTTTTCTTTAGTAGCCATATTCAGTCTAAGGCTCTCTTTTTCGTACATGATCGAATCATACTTAGACATATCAATGCTACTTATCTCATAATCGATAGGCTGAGAATATCCTTTCTCAACAAGTGAATACTCATGCCAGATTCGTTTCATACGGATTGTTCTTTCAGGCGGCATTACACGAACCTTATATGTATGTTTTTCCGCTGTGGATGTTTTCCCTAAATCCTTTAGCTCCATATTGTAGTTCTTCTGGAGCTCGTCATCCAAGGTGTCCATATTTTCCTTTGAAAGAAAGACAGTAGCCTTAAGTTGATCGTCTGTGAGTTTTCTTAAACAACGCATAGTAGCCTGAAGTACAAATATCTTAGAACTTGGACTTCTAAACAAGGCTATTCCAAGTAATGATCTACAGTTCCATCCTTCTCGACCTTTTTCAACAAGAATAATAAACTGCTTTTTACTTCCTTCTGTTCCAACTACATCAAGATTATTAAAATTTCTAATATCCTCATCCTTAGTTACCGTTGAATCACCAGTATTAACAAGGATAGTTGACAGAGGAATATTAAGATCACTTAATATCTTCTCCACACATGGTCTTACTACATCTGTTGCCTCCTTAACATTTGCTGCAAAAATAGCAAGCTTTGGTGGGAGGTTTTCATATGTCTTTCCACCATAACGTTCCCAGAAGATGCTTATAGCGTTCTTCAAGAATTCTTCATTCTTAACATTTTCAAACCCAATCGGATCCGCATCTTTTAAGAATCCATTTCTGATAGACTCGTTTAAACCGTAAGCATAAACAACTTCTGGCAAAACTTGTTTATTAACATAAGGTGTTCCTGTATAGTTATAACAAGCTACTATTGTAGTGCTCTCTGCCAACATGTTTATGGTGTTCCTGAGTGTAGTTTTATTTGCTCCCCCAGAACGAAGTTCTTTTTCTAGATTGACTCCAAAAAGATGATGAGCCTCATCAACATACACTCCAAGTTGAGGAAGACGGCATAATTTCTTAAAGCGTTGATTATCCATCAATGTAGAATCATCCCAAACGTCATCACTATCCTCGTCATCTCCGTATAGATCAGAGAGAAGAGAACCCTGCCCAAATAAAATATCAGTTGGTGTGTCAGCTTTCCTCTTTTTCTTAACAATAATCTTCTGGTTATTAGAAATAACAATGTTAAAATCAGAATCATCAATTGTGTGAAGTGATACCCCGCTATCAATCAGAAAATGGAACTTGATATTTGCATCAAGAACACTCGCGTATTCCGGTGGAACAACCTTTGTTTTATCAAAGGTCATAATTTCACGTAATGACTCTAATACTGTTTTGTCAGGAGCAAAAACAAGTGCATTGTGACAAAATCTCTTATCTTTCGGATACTTCTTTGCCAGTAAGAACTCATAGAAAATACAGGTACCCATAAGGATCGTTTTTCCTAGGCCCATAGTAAGCGCATAAATATAGTTCGGATAAGACTCTTTGTACTTCTTCATCTGCTTGAAGATAATCTCATTCTGCTCATCTCCCAAATCCAAAAGGGTTCCCTGGCCGCCCTTATGAATTGTGTAATATGATGCATCAGAGAAATAATCTTCGCGCTTTCTCCATTTATCAAACATCTCATACATATGAGCATTATTGATAAACTCTTTAATGAATACATACATTTCAAGAGCTTCAAATTGAGGCTGTCTTAAAAAAGCTTCTGGATTTTCTTTCTTATCGTTATAAGCAAGAAATTTCTTTGTGAGATCATTGTACCTAGATCTTATCTTTCCGCGGTTAGCCTCATAGTAGAACCACAACTGCTCATAAAAAGCAAACTCCTCATTAAAAATAGTTTGTTTCTTTGCCATCTTTACACCTCCACTTCAAGAGATTCAGAAAGCAAATCTGTAATCTTAACTTTGATAGTTCCAGCAGAATCCGGAATGTTATATACGCCTGAAACTGTTCCGTTTTTATCAGGAATATCCATCTCAGCTGGCTGCATAACAACACCATCGTAATTCCAATCAATCATTATTGATTCTACGAGTTGCCTCCAATCTTCTACGCTTTCCTTCTGTAATGAAAGTTTCTGGAGAAGATTCATTGGATAATATGCTCTAATAACAAGCTTATCATTTTCACGAACTACTTCCGCTTCTGCATCTCGTATCAATTGAAGATCTGATTTATCACGTAATATGTCGATTATTTCAATGTCAAACTTATATTCAGACAATTCTTGTTCGAGTGAGCCCTTTAAATCTGGTTCATGTCCCATGCAAACAATCGTTATGGATTCAACTGGTTTATTGGGATTATCTTCACGCCTTTTTTCATACATTTTATATGGTAAATTTGATTTCAGCTGTTCCAAATCTGCCTTTGTAGCTATATGATTAACAGGCATTATTTTTACCATTCGGCCATCAAGCTCACCATCCCATACATTTCCTTGCGGAAAGGCCTGTATCTCAAGCGCTTTGATAATTAACTCTCTTGCTTCAACTGGATTTCTAAAGAAATCATAATTATTCACATTATAGATTTCAAAACCACATTCATATTCACTTGTTTCTGATGATGTAAGTAATCTCTTCTTTGTAGTTTGGATAGAACCCATGTTGATATCTGCACCTATAAAACGTCTCCCAAGTTTTTTTGCCACAGATACTGTCGTTCCACTCCCCATAAAACAATCAAAAACTAAATCCCCAGGATTGGAAGAAGCCTTGATGATTTTTTCTAAGAGTGCCTCTGGTTTTTGAGTAGGATAACCCGTTCTTATGCTTGCGGAAGGTGCTTCTATCGAAATATCCAAAACATCCTCTGGATATTTTCCAAGCGGATTCAATGACTGGCTTCCAAAATTAATCCCATTTCTCACATTGTTGATTGCATGACTAAATCTTTCTACGGTAGCAGCTGCATACTCGGTTCTAACCTCATCAGCATTGAACGTATATTTATCTGTTTTTGAATAAACAAATATATTATCATGACGTTTTGCCCAACATCCCTTAGGTGTTCCAGCCCCAGAATAATGCCAAATCACCTCATTCACAAACTTATCTGGGCCAAAAACTTCATCCATAATCATTCTTAAATGATGAGATTTGTGCCAATCACAATGTAAATATATGCAACCATTGTCTGAAAGCAACTCTCTGAGAAGAATCAACCTTTCGTACATAAACTGCAAGTATTCATCATTTGTCCAAATGTCACCATATTGTTTTTCTTCAAAGGAAGTAGAATCTGTTTCTGCACTACCAACTCCTTTAATTTCTATTTTTTTCTTATAATCCGCCTTACTATCAAATGGAGGATCAATATATATAAGATCCACTTTGCCTCTATATTCTTTAAGAAGATGACTCATAACCTGAAGGTTATCTCCCCAAAAAATCTTATTAATCCACCCCTCTGCCTCTTCACCATATCGCTCTTTAAGTTGCGCCGGATAGTATTGGGTGGATCTATATGGTCTTTTTCCTGTCCATCGTAGCTCAGGAAATCCTTTGATAGTGGGTCTCTCCTGAAATTCAAAAGTCATCTGTCCATCGCTCTGTTCAAACATCTTTTTTCCCTCCGTTATTTATTTCCGCAATAATGCCTAAAGTCACAATCTCTGCATGTTGTTGGGTTATCACACCCACGCTTAAAATCTTTTCTCATAATCTTGTGAACCGTGTCATCAAAAGCAGCCACCGTACCTTCAATTGCGCTCTTTGTATAAGGGAATGTAATCATTGGATTACCATCCTCTTCACCGGTATAGTACAAATGCATCTTACTTACTTTCTGACCGGTTCTATGCTCAATTAAGTACGCATATATATGTAACTGTCTTCGATACTGTTCAATACGATCGCGCATCTTTTCGAGATCTGGCTTATGCTCTGATTTAAAATCAATAAGTTCTACTGTATCTCCTTCACCTTTCACAAGGTCAATAGTGCCCTCGATAATGTAGTCTGGCTGAACAAGGCTGACATCTACCTCTGCCTGTTTGATCAAACTCCAATTACCGTTCTGTCGATCAACATATCGTAGAACTTGGTTAAGTGCCGCATCCAGTTGCGGTCGAGCTAAATATGAATGCTGACTTTTCACAAGCGATGTATAATTTGATTCGAACCAATTCTCTATATTATCTCTTGTAATCAAATGCTCTTCATTTCTAATTGCAGCCTTATGTATATCTTCTATTGTCTCGTGTACCAAGGTACCGAATACCTGCGCGCTTCCTCTAACCGGTAAAAACTCCAACTCCTTATAGAACTTATACTGAAGAGCACAAGTTTCATAAACTGAAATATGCGATGTAAATGAGAATGTTTCTTTGATATTCACCGCTTTAACGGTCTTAAAATCAAAATCGCTTATTTGAAACTCATCTCTTGACACACTCGGTAACTCATCATATAAATCCTTAAAGTAACTGCTTGGACATTTCTTTGTTTCATCGCAAGTAAGTACAAGCAGGTCCTGAGCTCTTGAAAAAGCCGTATAATATAAACGCCAGAAATCGAAAAACTTCATCTTTTCATATGGTTCGTATGCCGGCCTGTGGAAGTATCTATCTTCTATTGCAGTCATCAATTCTTTATATGTCTTTCTCGGCACATTACTGAGTGAATCGACAAATACTATCGGAAATTCCATTCCTTTAGATTGATGAATTGTAAGAAATGATACACAGCCACTCGGTGCATACTCTGAGTCATCTTCGTACTCATCAATTCCTCCATCTATAAGTAATCTCAGGTAGAGATTAAATAGTAGATTTGTATCCGCATCTATTCTTCTCTCGTTGTTGTACAAGCGTCCATCCAAAACGTTTATTCTGTGAAGATATTCAAACTTTCCAATAATCTGCGTTATCTGCGCAAGGTTCCTTGACGGTCTTACATCTACAACTCCCGAACTCATTTCAATATCTAGAAGGCCGCTGAACGGTTGGAATGCAAACAGCATATAAATCAAACCGGTATATGCATAGTCCAAAGTATCGTTTATCGAAAAATGCTCCTTGCCACGGCCTTTAATAAAACTACGTAGTTCCTTATTTTCTTCTTTCTTCAACAACTCATTTGCTGCCAGAATGCATTGTCTGTAGTATGAGTAATGTTCCGTCTGAAGATATTGATATTCCATGTTCTCCAAGCCATGCACATACCTTGGGAACATAAGCATAAGACACCCAAGTACTAACATTACTTCTTCACGCTTAAAAAACATGTCAGAACGCGGTGAATAAACATTAATGCCATTCTTTTCCAAAAACTCTGATAAAGCTGTTACTCTCGGGTGCTTTACAGAATTGAAAAGGAATGCCAGCTGATTATAGTCTGTAAGTTTTCCAGAATCCTTTAGCTCATGGATAAAATCTAACACTCGCTGATGCCATTCATCCGGATCATCTTTACTTGACAGTTTCACAACACACGGACTCTTCACTTTAGATTGCTCATGAGGAATTATCCTCTTCTCATATCGATATCTATCCCAGTCAAATCGGAAGTTAGAACCATCTGTAGTTGCCATCCATTTGTTGTAAAATTCAACTATGTCGCTGTCCGATCTATAGTTCTCGGTAAGTGCTACTATTTTGCACTCATCCTTAGAGAACTTCGTTGGAAACTCCAAAATATTCCTAATTGTTGCACCTCTAAATCTATAAAGACCCTGGTCATCATCACCCACTACGCAAATGTTGTTATGCGTTTTCCCTAACAAGAAAACAATCTGCTCCTGAATATAGTTTGTATCCTGATACTCATCGACCATCAGGTACTTAATCTTTTCTTGAAGTTCTTCCAATATGGCTGGATTCTCTTTCAGGATCCTAAAACATTCCGTTTGGATAGTTGAAAAATCTATAAGATTCCCTTCGTTAAGAAGCATTTGATACTCTGCGAGCATATTTCCGAGAGCTACGACAAATCCATCTTTGTCCTGACACAGCGCTTCAGGTGTGACTAATTCTTCCGAAAGATTATTGGCGTACTCACAGATTTCCTTAGCCATCCTCCATCCCTTTGATTTGATAACGCCATCAAGATTAGTAATTCTCTTGAAACGATTCAAATTCTGAAAAACCATGTATTGCTGATCAAAAGAATCCAGCATGCGATAGTTTTTCTTAAGACGAGAATACTCAAGATGTTCCTTGATTATGCGCAAGCAAATAGAATGAAACGTACCCACATACATTTCATTTACATTCACACTTATATCTCGCGCTGCCAGTTCATTAGTTATACGAGTAACTAATTCCTTTGCTGCCTTTTCTGTAAACGTAGCAATAAAAATCTCCTCAGGCTGTATTCCGCATTCCTGGATTAGATATATAGCACGTTGAACTAACGTAAATGTTTTTCCGGTGCCAGGACCAGCAGTAATAAGAACAGGCCCGCCGGTAGACTGAATAGCTTCTATCTGTCTTTCATTGGCATCCCCGAAGTCAAAAGGCATAATCCTACCCCTCCTTTACTTCATCTACAAAACTGATAAGATCACCATAATCACACCCATACTTTTCGCATATCTTTGTAAGCACAGATATAGAAACCTCATCTCCTTTGCTCATCTTTGCCAGAGTGCTGCTACTGATTCCAATATCCTCAATCAAATCGGTTTTCTTTTTGTTTTTGTCGATCAGTAGTTTCCACAAACCGTTGTAAGATATAGCCATTCCTTTACCTCGCGCTATTATTCCGTCTCATATTTTTCGAGACTCATCTAAGGTTAATAATGCATGGTGTCATTATAGCACATTTTCGGTTTGTTGAAAATATAATATTTGAGTTTGCGAATATTTATTTTCCTATACTCTATTTTGCCTTTTGTAATCAAATTATTATCATTCGATATATATTTTTCTGTTCCTTTTCTGTTCTCCCACTATCTATTATCCACATATCGTGTCCCAAAAAACGGACTTCAACTGGGTTTTTCACAAATTGGCAAGCAATGCATTTGTCCGACAAATGCGCAAGCCTGCTTGTTGGGAGTTGCTCCCAATCCCTTCAAACAGCAGATTTGCATCTGCTGATCTACGCCCCGCTTCTCGGTGCTGAGTACTTCTGCCTAAAAGCCGGAAATAAAAAAAGAGGGGCATCCCACCGGATGTAATTCCGATGAAATGCCCCTTGGGACTAAAGCGTCTCTTCTTTTGTTTGAGGCTTCTGGCATGATGGTGGGTACTTGACCATGCCCAATTAACAACTGCA
>ERZ777011.1298-NODE-1298-length-27456-cov-4.827342_pt1 | contig 27456 bp, 23 predicted proteins | sample MGYA00374964_ERZ777011 | MGnify/ENA primary metagenome ERZ777011 (study PRJEB29310, sample SAMD00008975) | mouse gut metagenome | study: EMG produced TPA metagenomics assembly of the Metagenome analysis of fecal microbiota from mouse which was promoted... | reverse complement strand
TCATTTTTGCCCTCATTGCCATCCTCATTAGAAGATTTTAAACAGGCTCTAAGAAGGCTGTCAGATGAGGACGGCAAATATCTGGAGGAGCTGTTGTCCGCGCAGCAAGTAAGTCTTAAAAGCTACGCGCTCTCGCCCTCAGACAGGAAAAAATTGCAGCCCTCTCTGGTCAATTCCGAATCCGGACCTGTCTCGGTCTCTATTCCCGATGATGAACTCCATGTGCCTGACCGTTCTGCCGCAGAGGCCGGACACATCCAAATGCAGGCAACTGTCGCAGAAATTGGCGATCGGATGGGCTTCAAAATCTGGATTCCCAAAAATGACAGGCAGCGGGTCTTAGAATTTTGGCATCCCACATCGAATACCGTTTTATTAGAGCACCTGCCCCTTAATTTCGATCAGGTTACCCTTAAAATCATCGAGAACATTGATGTGCTCTGGATTCGCAGGAAGGCGATTATACATGCCTTTGAAATTGAACATTCTACATCCATTTACTCCGGTCTGCTTCGGATGGCCGACTTGATGACACTACAGCCCAACGCATCCATCAGCGCCCATATTGTCGCGCCATCTGTCCGAAGGAAAAAGGTTCTTCAGGAGATCTCCCGCCCGGTTTTCTCTTTAATAGAAAGCGGTCCTATGTCGGAGAGCTGTTCCTATCTCTCATATGATGGGGTGACCGCCCTGCACAGTGAGAAAAATCTTGGCCATCTAAACGACAGCGTATTGGATGAGTATGCCGAATATGCGCAGGATACAGATTTCTGACATTTCAGCAAGTATATGCCGCTCCGATCTTTAGAATGCGTATCTACCCTCTGATCCCGTTCCAGCACAAAAGCCCGGCGGACACCTTCGTGTCCGCCGGGCTTTTTTCCATCTCCAACAGGGCCCGTCACTTCCCTGTCTTTGCCGGTTACTTTGCGTATTCCACCACTTTGGTCTCCCGGATGAGGTGGACCTTGATCTGGCCCGGGTACTCCAGCTCGTCCTCGATCCGCTTGGCCAGCTCCCGGGCCAGGATAACCATCTGGTCCTCGCTGACCTGCTCCGGCCGGACCATGACCCGGACCTCCCGTCCGGCCTGGATGGCGTAGCTCTTCTCCACGCCCGGGTTGGAGCTGGTGATCTCCTCCAGCTTCTCCAGGCGCTTGATATAGTTCTCCAGGTTCTCCCGCCGGGCGCCGGGCCGGGCCGCGCTCACCGCGTCCGCCGCCTGGACCAGACAGGCCACCAGGGTCTTGCACTCCACGTCCCCGTGGTGGGCCTGGATGGCGTTGAGGATGTCCTCTTTCTCCTTATACTTCCGGCAGAACTCCACGCCAAGGCTCACATGGGTGCCCTCGTACTCGTGGTCCAGGGCCTTGCCGATGTCGTGGAGCAGACCGGCCCGCTTGGCGGCGTGGACGTCCAGGCCCAGCTCGGAGGCCATCAGCCCCGCGATGTGGCTGACCTCAATGGAGTGCTGGAGGACGTTCTGACCGTAGCTGGTGCGGTAGTGGAGGCGGCCCAGCATCTTCTGGACCTCGGGGTGTAGGCCCCGCACGCCGGTCTCAAAGGCCGCCCGCTCTCCCTCGCTCTTGATGACCGCGTCCACCTCCCGGCGGGCCTTCTCCACCATCTCCTCGATGTGGGTGGGGTGAATGCGGCCGTCGGCGATGAGCTTCTCCAGGGCCACCCGGGCAACCTCCCGGCGCACGGGCTCAAAGCAGGAGACCGTGATGGCCTCCGGGGTGTCGTCGATGATGAGATCCACACCCGTCAGGGTCTCGATGGTGCGGATATTGCGGCCCTCGCGGCCGATAATGCGGCCCTTCATCTCGTCATTGGGCAGGGGAACCACACTGACGGTGATTTCAGAGGCATGGTCTGCGGCGCAGCGCTGGATGGCGGTGGCCACGATCTCCTTGGCGCGCTGGTCGGACTCCTCCTTGGCGCGCTGCTCGATCTCCTTGATCTTCAGGGCTGTCTCATGGGTAACCTGGGTCTCCACCTGAGCAATGAGGTAGTTCTTGGCCTCCTCTACGGTGAAGCCGGAGATGCGTTCCAGCATCTCCGTCTGACTGCGCTTGATGAGCTCGATCTCCTCCTGGGTGCGGTCAGCATCGGCGTGCTTCTGGGCCAGAGCCTCCTCCTTCTTCTCGATATTCTCGGTCTTCCGGTCCAGATTCTCCTCTTTTTGCTGCAGCCGGCGCTCCTGCTTCTGCAGGTCCGCCCGGCGGCTCTTTTCTTCCTTCTCGTACTCAGTGCGGTTGTGCAGGATCTCCTCCTTGGCCTCCAGCAGAGCCTCGCGCTTTTTGCCCTCAGAGGCCTTGATGGCCTCGTTGATAATACGGTGCGCTTCCTCCTCCGCGCTGGAGATCTCCTTTTCCCCTACCATCTTGCGGTAGGTGACGCCGAGAAAGAAGAAAATCGCCGCCACCACAGCCGCGATTACCGCAGTAATCACGATATACTGAAATGGCATGTACGGTTTTCCTCCTCATTCGATTTTGCGTAAAAACTGTATGGGATGGGGGTTTGTGCTGCTCCGGCGGTGACAGTCGCCGGACACGGAAATAATCGGCGGATACCCCTTATTACCCACCGACGAAAATCCTATTCAATAATACTCGCTCCACCTGCCCTCTGTCAAGTAAAACCGTAGTTTTGGGGGACAAATTTCCTGGAAAGATTTCTCAGCGCCTCCTCCGGGCGGCCATCCGGCCGCCCGGAGCCCATGGGAGCTCTCCGCAGAGTCCGTATCAAAGCTCCCCGTTGGCCGCCCTCCGGTCGATCTCCTGGTACAGCTTTCGCAGGGTCAGCAGGGCCGCCGCGGCCAGGATCACCTCCGTCAACGCCTGGGCGTAGGCCAGACCGTAGAGAGGGAAGAGGGCGTTGAGGATATAGAGGGCGGGGATCTCCATGATGATTTTGCGCAGGATGGCGAAGAAGAAGGCCTTCCGTCCCATGCCCACGGCCTGGAACACGCCCACGGCCATGAAGTCGATATTCAGGAAGGGCAGGGCCAGACACATGCCGTGGAGGAATCGGGCCCCGTAGGCGATGATGGCCTCGTTGCGGATAAAGAGGCCCACAAAGAAGGATGCGCCGAAGTAGTAGCACAGGGCCACGGCTGTGAGGAAGGTGACGGTCAGGCGCATGGAGAAGCGGACGCAGGACTGCATCCGCTCCCGGTTGCCGGAGGCGTAGTTGTAGCCGATAATGGGCATGACCCCCTGGGACGCGCCGAAGGCGATGTTCATGGGCACCATGTTGATCTTCTGGGCGATGCCCATGGCGGCCACAGCGTCCGCGCCGAAGCTGGAGGTGAAGTTGTTGAGCACCGTCATCCCGGTCACGTTCAGCAGGTTCTGGATGGCTGCGGGGATGCCCACGGCGCACACGCCGGAGACGATGGCCCTGTCCAGCCGGAACATGCTGGGGAGAATGCACACATAGGTCTTGCCCCGGCGCACGAAGAGGAGCACAAAGAAGTAGACGCAGGCCGCGCAGTTGGACAGGAAGGTGGCCAGCCCCGCCCCGGCGGCCCCCATGTTCAGCCCCCAGGGCAGAATGAACATGGGGTCCAGGACGATATTCAGCAGGCAGCCGCTCATGGTGCCGATGCTGGCATGGAGGGTGGCCCCCTCTGAGCGGACCATATAGGCCATCACCACGTTGAGGATGGCCGGAGCCGCGCCCCAGGTCACGGTCCAATGGAGGTATGCGCCGGTGGCGGCGGCGGTGCCGGCGTCCGTGCCCAGCAGGGTCAGCACGGGGCCCTTGAGGGTAAGCATCAGCAGGGTGAACACCAGTCCGCCGGACACAGCACCGTAGAATCCAAAGGCGGAGGAGCGGCGGACAGTGTCATAGTCACGACGGCCCAGGGCCCGGCTCATCATGCTGGAGGAGCCCACGCCAAAGAGATTGTTCACCGCGTTGAAGGCCAGCAGGACCGGAGCCGCCAGGGTCACGGCGGCGTTCTGAATCGGGTCCCCCAGCATACCCACAAAATATGTATCCGCCAGGTTGTAGATCACCATCACCAGGGAGCTGATGATGGTGGGCACGGCCATGGACACTACGGCCTTGGGGATGGGTGCTTCCTCAAATAAATACTCTTTTTTTTGATCTTCCATGTAGTCTCTACTTCTTTCTTTGTTCGCTTTTTCTCTTCTTTTCTTTTTTGAAAAAAAGAAAAGAAGCAAAAGAAAAAACTTTAGCCGTGTTTATACAGGCTGCCGGAGCGTACTGATATCATCAGAATTGTGCGATAGAGCTCGCTCGAAGAGCCTTTGAAAGTTCTTTTTGATTCTTTTTCTTTCAAGAAAAAGAATGATTACCTCTCCGCCGCCATCCGTCTCCCGAACGCCGCCCCCCGCTCCGCTATGCCGGGCAGGCGGACAAGACTCCCCTTCTCGTTGGCCGTCTCCAGCATACAGAACCTGGGCGGCAGATAGATGCTCTTGTTCATATTCAGGGCAGAGATGAGCTGCCGGGCGATGAGGTCCCCGCCGGAGTAGCCGGAGACAATGAGCCCATAGAGCCGTTTTTCGTAGAACCTGCTCTGGCGGAACAGGGCGGTGAGCCGGTTGACAAAGGCGGTAAGGTTGGCGGACAGGGCGTCGTTGTAGTTGGCGCACAGCATCACCAGCGCGTCGCACTCCCGCACCGCGGGAAACACCTCCTCCACCATGGGGCCTCCGTAAAAGCATCCCCCCTGCTGTCCGAAGTGGAGACAGGCGGTGTAGCTGCACCCGATGCAGTCCGCCAGCGTGCCGTTTTGCAGGCACAGCTCCCGGACCTCCACCTCCTTGGGCAGTCCCGCCTTCACCAGCTCCCACAGGGCCAGGGTGTTGCTGGTGGACCGCACGGAGGCGTGGATGGCCAGCGCCCGCCTCAGGGGCGGCGGACCCGCCCAGTCCTCCAGCCGCCCGACGAGCTCCTCCACCGCCAGACGGAAGGCCGTAGCCTCGTCGGTGCCCTGAATCTGAGCCTGAACACGGAAGTTGCGCAGAGACCCGGTGGCCTCCACCAGGGGCCGGCCCAGAAAGGCGCATCCGGCCAGATTGGCCGCCAGCACCACGTCCCGGGCCACATCCTTGGTGTACAGCTCCCCCACCCCCGTCACCACCAGACCGGCGGTGCACCCGTCCAGCAGGCTCTCCCCCCGGCGCAGGACGGAGAGCATCCGGTAACAGGCGGCGTTGCACCCGCCCTCGTCCAGGGCCACGGCAAAGAGAAGCTTCTCCCCGGCCAGCCCCTCCCAGCCCTCTTCCGGGTCCAGAAAGGCGCTGTCCGGCGGAACCAGGGGGGCCAGAAACGCTCTGAGCTTCTCGCTGTATGGGTTCGGGGGCAGAATAATCTTCATGGTTGTCCTCCCACGCGCAGAGGAGGGCGGCTTCTCAGCCGCCCCGCCCCTCTTTTATCGCTCAGTCTTTGGTATAGTTGCGGCCGAACTGCAGGTCGTCCAGGTTCAGCACCCGGGTCTCCTCCATGTCCCCGCCGCCGGTTCCCTCCTCGGCAAAGGGGTCCCCCACCGGCTCCTCGGCCTCCGCCGGCTGGGGGGCAATGGCGCTGAGCACATCCTGAAGGTTCCGCTTCACCTCGTCCTCCTCCGGCTCCGGAGGGGCGGGGGGGACCTCCTCCGGCTCCACCTCTGCCGCCGCCATGGCGGCCACAGCCAGAGGCGGAATCGGGGGCGGGGCCACAGGCTCCGGCGGCAGCTCCGGCAGCAGATCCAGAGCGGCCAGCTCCTCGTTGCACACCGCACGTACGTCCCGGATAAAGACGCGCAGCCTCTCCTGGCCGGCGGCCAGACGGCCCCGCTCCACCTCCAGCTCCCGGTCCACCTGAGCTCGGACCTCCTCCAGGCGGCGCTCCTGGGCGGCCACCTCCTCCTTCAGGGCGGCCAGACGCTCTTTGGCCGTCCTGGAGGCATCAACGATCATGGCGTCCCGCTTCTGCTCCGCCTCGCTCATCATGGCGCTGGCCATCTTCTGGGCGGTAAGCAGGGTGGTGCGGATGGCGTCCTGTTCCTCCCGATACTCCGCCATCTTGTCCACGGTCACCTTCAGCTTGGCCTTCAGGGCGGCGTTTTCCTTGTAGAGCCCGGCGTAATCCTCTGTCAGCTTATCCAGAAAGTCATCCACGGACGCCATATTGTAGCCGCCCATCATGGACTTCGCAAAGGTGCAGTTGGCCACTTCCTGTGGAGTCATCATTGTGCGATTCCCTCCCTATTCTCTTTTGACGCCTGTTTCTGCCCAGGCGCGGCGTATAAAAACTCAGCTGAAGGACTTGAAGTTGTTCTCCAGCTCGTCGATCAGATCCCCCTGGATCTCCACAGAGTAGGGGGTGATGATGTAGGTATTGGCTGCCACCCGCTTGATCTTTCCCTCCCCCGCGTAAGCCACGCCGGAAAGGAAGTCGATGAGGCGGCGGGCGATGTCCTTGTGGGTGGACTCCAGGTTCACCACCACGGTCCGCTTCTCCTTGAGGTGGTCGGCGATCTCGCTGGCGTTCTCAAACCGCTCCGGCTTGACCAGAACCACTTTCAGCTGGGTGGTGGCGTGGATATTGACCACCTTGCCCCGGCGGCTGTCCACCACGCCCCGGTCCATACCCCTGGGCCTCTCCTCAACGACAAAGGGAGACTCCTGCTCGTCAAAGCCCTCATCGTAATCGTCGTCCTCGTCACTGATGGGACTGATGATCCGCTTAATATTTTCCATCCAGCTCATTGTGGAAACCTCCCAAATTGTCTTTAGTGGTACTGTCTATGACCAAAGATGGCCGATCCCACCCGGACCACAGTGGCCCCGGCGGCAATGGCGTCCTCAAAATCGTCACTCATGCCCATGGACAGATAAGTAAATCCATTATCGTACAAATTCCGGCTTATGTCAACATAGAGACGGGCAATTTTTGCGAAAAAAGGCAAATTTCCGTGGGGCTCCCTCTGGATGGGGGGGATGGTCATAAGGCCCCGAACCCTGATATTCTCCAGGGTTTTTGCCCGCTCAGCGGCCTCGCACACCGCCTCGGGGGCAAAGCCGCTCTTGCTCTCCTCCCCGCCCACATTCACCTCCAGAAGCACCTCCTGGACCAACTCCCGCCGCTCCGCCTGCCGCTGGATCTCCTCCAGCAGGGGCCAGGAGCCCACGGAGTGGATGAGGGCGACAGCGCCCACCACCTGGCGGACCTTGTTGCGCTGGAGGTGTCCGATAAAGTGGAGGGGCGCGCCGTCGTAGGCGTGCTGGCCCAGCTTCTCCGTCATCTCCTGGACCCGATTCTCTCCCAGCGCGTCGATGCCCCCGGCGATGGCCGCCCGGCAGGCCTCCGCGCCGTTCATCTTGCTGGCGCCCACCAGGAGGATCTCCTCCGGGTCCCTGCCCGCCGCCTCCGCCGCCGCAGCCATGCGGCCGCGGATGGCGCGGATGTTTTCCGCGATGCTGTTCATCGTATCACCTTCCCGTCGTATAGATCCGCCGCAGCGGTAATCACCTCGTCCCCCGCCCGCAGGCGGCGGCTCTCCTTGGTCTGCTCCGAGGTGTACTTGCCCAAGGCCTCCTCATCCGGGGCCACCAGGATGTACTCATCCTCCTGCCAGAGGACCTTCACCGGCTTGGACCGGGCCTTCTCCCCCCACAGGCAGTACACGCATGTCAGATTCTGGGTTATGGGGTTGCCGCTGCTGTCCAGCAGGGGCTTGCCGTCCTCATCCGTCAGGGGCTGGGCGTTCACCCGCACAGCGGAGCGGGGCACCCGGATGCCGTCGTAGCTCTCGAAGATGATCTGGGCATTCTGGAGCCGCAGGAGGGTGGTCAGCTGGAGATATCGCTCCGAGGCGAGCACCACCACCCGCCGCCCGTCCTCCTCCGCGCTGACATAGGCCACCTCCATGGCCATGTCCCGGTCCAGGCCCTTCTGAAAGCGGAGGGTGAGGGTATCCCCCGGCTGCATCCGGCCCACGTCCTCCTCACGCATCATGGTCACAAAGGACCAGCCGGTACCGTACACCAGCCGGCCCACGCCGGCCGCTCCGGCCTCCGGGGTGATGGCCCGGTAGCTGGAGGGGGTGAGCCTCAGGATGTTCTCCCGGTTGAGCACGCTCTCGTACCCGTCCACCAGACTGGAGAAGAGGCCCGCCCTGGGGGCGGTGACCCGGGCGGTGCCGGGATCCGCCGAGGCGGCCAGGGCGCTGATGCGCTCCGTCAGCGCGGCGGAGGCGGCGTCCAGGCCCTCGGCGCCGGAGTAGGCGTAGCTGCGCTTGAGCACGGCGGTGCGCAGGGCGGCGCTCTGGTCCCCGGCGGCGGCGAGGCCGCCGCCGGACATGGACTGGCGCACGGCGATGAGCGCGCCGGTGATCTCGTCGTCCAGGCGCACGCTTGTCCGGGATCCGGCGGCCAGGGCGCTGGCGTACTCCAGCTGCTGGGCCTGCTCCTGAAGGGAGCGCAGGGCGTTGGCGTCCTGGAGAGCCTGGGCGCTCTGGTAGATCTGGGCCACAGTGCCCCCGGCGCTGACCCGCTCCCCCTCTCTCCGGCTGGAGTAGACCAGATCTCCGCCTCCCGGCAGCACCTCCTCGTCCCGGACCACGTAGCCGGAGACGGTGACCGCCCGCTCCCCCACAAAGCTGTAGGCCAGGGTGGTGGTATAGGGGTCTGTGAAATAGGAGGCGGCGCTGAAGCCGAAGTAGATAATGACAGCCAGAAAGACGGCCGCCATGGCCAGCTTGGTGGCGAGGGTGCTGTTTTTCATATGTATTGGTCTCCTTGGGAGCGGGGCTTGTGTTTCCAGGGGACTAGGGCTTATCTGATAATTGGCGATATGCCCAACAGCAAGGAATTTTTTTGCCAGACAAGGCAAATTTTCGCAGGCATCCTGACGGATGGCAAGAAAATTTAACGCAGTATGGCGGAAAAAGGCCTGCTGTTTGGGCGTGTTGACAATTTTCAAACATGCCCTAGAGGGTGTCCTCCCACTCGGTCAGGTCCACGCTCCTGCTGGGGCTGACGGTGGAGATGGCGTGCTTGTAGATCAGGTTCTGCTTGCCCTCGGCGGTGAGGACCACGGTGAAGGCGTCAAAGCCGGTGATGGTGCCCCGCATCTGGAAGCCGTTGACCAGAAACACGGTCACCTGGGTCTCGGTCCGCCGGGCGGATGCCAGGAACACATCCTGAAGGTTAGGGGATTTTGCCATAGTTGTTCTACCTCTCTTTCATTGGTGAGGGGCATTGCCCCAGGGTCCCGGCCGTACCGGCGCGGGCCCTGGGCCTATTGTAGTCCCTGGGCGGTGAGGATTTCTGTCACAATTTGGAGAGCTGCCTGAAAATCCCTCTTTTTTTCCCAGTAAATCCAGCGGATGTCCTGATTTCGCCGCAGCCAGGTCAGCTGCCGCTTGGCGTACTGCCGGGACCGGCGCTTCACCAGCTCCACAGCCTCCTCCAGGGCGCACTGCCCGTCCAGGGCGGCGAGGAGCTCCTTGTAGCCGATGGCCTGGAAGGCGGTGGCGGAGCGTGGCGTCCCCGCATCCAGCAGCGAGCGGACCTCCTCCAGAAGCCCGGCGGCCAGCATTCCGTCCACCCGCCGGTCGATCAGCTCCCGCATGTCCGCCCGGTCCCGAAAGGCCAGGCCGATGTACACGGGGACATACCTGGGGGGCTGCTCCCGGCTCTCCCGATCGTGCTGGGAGATGGTCTGTCCGGTCTCCCGGTAGACTTCCAGGGCCCGGAGGATCCGCTTGTGGTCCGCCGGGTGGAGCCGCCGGGCCGCCTCCGGGTCCACCCGGGCCAGCTCCTCCAGCAGCGGCCCGATCCCCTCCTCCTCCAGCTGACGCTGGAGGGCATGGCGGACCGCGCCGCCGGCGCTGCCGGGGGCAAAGCTCCGGCCTGCGATGATGGCGTCCAGGTAGAGCCCCGTACCGCCGGCCAATACGGGAAGTTTATTTCTTGATAAAATATCCTGTATGCACTCATCCGCCGCCGCCGTAAACCGGGCGGCGGACCAGCTCTCCGCCGGGTCCGCCACCGCCACCATATGGTGGGGGATTCCCTCCATCTCCTGGGGGATGGGCGCGGCGGTGCCGATGGTCATGCCCCGGTAGATCTGCATAGAATCTACGCTGACCACCTCGCCGTTGAATTGTTGGGCCGTCAGCACGGCCAGCCGGGTCTTTCCGCAGGCCGTGGGGCCGACGATACAGGGGAGGATGGGAGGCATGGCTTCTCCTTTTACGCAGTCGTTTCTATGGAGGCGGCCCCAGGGACTGTGGGCCCCAGGGACTGCCGCAAGGATACGGACTCGTCCATCAAAAGAATATATTGTCCTATTCTACGCCCTTTTGAACATTTTTTCAATCTCATATTTTGACAATTTCACCTTCACCGGCCTCCCGTGGGGGCAAAACTGGACCTCCCCGCTCTGTACCTTGTCAATCAGGGCCCGCAGCTCCGCGGGGTCGCTCCTCCAGCCCCCCTTGATGGAGGCCTTGCAGGCCATGGTGTGAAGCATGGCGTCCCGGGCGGCGGCGGGGTCCGCCCCGCCGGAGAGGAGCTTGTCCGCCAGCTCCTCCAGGGTCTCCCGGATGCGCCCGGTCTCCAGGTCCGCCGGCGCGGCCCGCACCACGATGCACCCCGCGCCGAAGTCCTCGGCCTCAAAGCCAAACTCCTCCAGCAGGGGCAGGTTCTCCAGCAGCGCCGCGTACTGCTCCCGGGCCAGCTCCACCGCCGCCGGGGCCAGCAGCCGCTGGCCCATGATGGGCTCCGCCCCCGCCTTCATCCGGTCAAAGTTGATCCTCTCGTGGGCCGCGTGCTTGTCAATGAGCCACACGTCCTCCCCGTCCTCGGCGATGATATACGTGTGGAGCACCTCCCCGGCAAACCGCCAGGGCGCGGGCTTCTCCGCCGCCAGAACCGTCTGTTCCGGCGGTTGGGACGCAGGCTCTGGTATGGGCTGGGGCGCGGGGGGGATGGGCGAGGGCTCCGGGGCCGGCGCCCGGTCCACAGCCCTGTCCAGAGGCGCAGGCCGCTCCTGGGCCGGCGGACGGTGACTCATGGGTACGGCCTGATCCAGGGGCAGCGCCCGCTCCTGGGGAGCCGGGGGCCTCTGCCGGGGCGGCCGGGCCCCGTCCCGGAAGGTGAGGCGGCCCGGGGACTGCCCCGTCTCCCGCTCCCGGAAGGTCTTGGCGTCCATGGTCTGGTAGAAGTCCCCCCGGGCGGCGGCGGCCAGCGCCTTGGGGGCGGCGGGCGGGGGCGTCTCCTGCCGGGGCTCCCCGGGGGACCGCCCCTGGCCGCCGGGAAGAGAGGCGGTCCCGCCGGCCCGGTCCAGAGCGTCCTTGACCGCATGGTGGACGGCGGAGAACACGGTCCGCTCGCTGACAAACTTCACCACCGTCTTGGCCGGGTGGACGTTCACGTCCACCTGGTGGAGAGGCAGGTCGATATGGAGCACGCACCCGGGGAACTTCCCCTTCATCTGCCGGTTGGCGTAGGCCTCCTCCAGGGCGGCGGTGAGCAGGGCGGACTTGATGGTCCGGCCGCAACAGAAAAAGGTCTGCATGGCCCGGGTGCCCCGTCCGGCCAGGGGCTCGGTGACAAAGCCCCGGACCCCCACGCCCTCGCCGCCTCCGTCCACCTCCGTCAGGCGCAGGGCGAACTCCCGGCCCCTGGCGGCGTAGATGGCGGAGAGGAGCTTGCCGTCCCCCGGCGTGTGGAGCTCCTCCCTGCCGTCCCGTATGTAGCGGATAGACACCTCCGGGCGGCTCAGGGCCAGCTGGCCCAGCATGGCCGCCACAGCGGAGGCCTCGGCGCTGTCGGTTTTCATGAATTTCAGCCGGGCAGGGGTGTTGTAGAAGAGCTGGCGCACCACCATGGTGGTGCCCTCCGGGCACCCCGCCTCCTCCACGGAGCCCGGCGCGCCCCCTTCCAGGGTCAGGGAGGCCCCCATGGGGTCCCCCTTCCGGCGGGTGAGCACCTCCAGGCGGCTGACGGCGGAGATGGCAGCCAGGGCCTCCCCTCGGAAGCCCAGGGTGCCGATGGCGGCCAGATCCCCGGCCTGACGGAGCTTGCTGGTGGCGTGGCGGAGGAAGGCGGTAGGCAGCTCCTCCGGCGCGATGCCGCAGCCGTTGTCGGTGACACGGATGAGGGCCATGCCGCCGTTCTGGATCTCCACCACCAGGGCGGACGCGCCCGCGTCGATGGCGTTCTCCACCAGCTCCTTGACCACGCTGGCGGGCCGCTCCACCACCTCGCCGGCGGCGATCAGGTCCGCCACGTGGGGGGACAGCTGCTGAATATGGGGCATAGCGCCCTCCTTTCCCTGTCTGGACAGGCTGGTTATCAATCGTCGGGACCGTAGTGACGGACAATATAGAGGTGGGTCCCGGTAAAGAGGCCGGCAAAGACGGCCAGGACCCAGTGGCGCAGGAGGGCCGCCTGGAGGAGGAACACCCCGCAGGGGATCAGCGCCAGAGTCAGGGCCAGCTTCCGCCCCGGCCCCTTGACGGCATAGAGGACCCAGCAGACGTAGTAGGCCGCCAGCAGCAGCGCCATGCCGATCACCCAGACAGCCACCTCCTCCAGGGCGTAGAAGCCGAACTCCCCGCCCGGTACGCCCAGGGGGACCGCCATGAAGATCATGGAGCCGAACCGTCCAATCTGCTCCAGGGCGTTGATGGCCCGGTTGGGGCTGGAGATGCCGGCGCTTCCCCGCCGGAGGGCGTAATAGAGGATATTGGGGAGCAGAAGCAGGACCACGATCCCGGCGCTCCACAGGTTAAAAAGACTGTATACCATGTCAAATCCCTCTTAAATCCAGATATCGAAGTCGCCGTAGTCGAACTGCCCGCCGCCGTGGTGGAGGAGACCCCGGGCCGCCAGGGAGCGGAACGCGTCCCGGATCCGGACCAGGATTTCCGACTGAATATCCAGGCTGTGGTGGCCCGGGAACACCCGGTTGACCGGCAGCGCCACCACCCGCTCTACAGAGGCGAGGTAGGCCGCCGGGTCCGTGGAGGGGTAGCTGGAGAACAGCGTCCCCTGATAGATCAGATCGCCGGTGAAGAGGTACCCCCGCGCCCGCTCAAAGAAGCACATGTGGCCCGGGGAGTGGCCCGGCGTGTGGAGGACCTCAATCTGCCGGCCGCCCAGGTCGATGATATCGCCGTCCTCCAGCAGCCGGGCGGGCGCGCCCTGGAAGACCCGGTAGTTTTCAACATGAAAGTCCGGCGGCGGGTCGCAGTTTCTGAGGACCATCTCCCGGACCTGCTCCGGCGTGCGGGGGAAGCTGCCCTGGAGCCAGGGGAGCTCCGCCCGGTGGGCGTAGAACTCCGGGTAGTACTGGTGGCCGCCGATGTGGTCCCAGTGGACGTGGGTGGCTGCCGCCGCCACAGGCCGATCCGTCAGCGCCTTCACCGGGGCGCTGATATCGCAGATGCCCAGGCCGGTGTCAATCAGAAGGGATTTCTCCTGACCCTGGAGGAGGTAACAGTGGGTCTCCTCAAAGTGGCGGTACTCGCTGATGATGTATGTATTCTGGTCTATTGTGTCGATGGTGAACCAGTTGTCCATGATTTGTATCTCCTTTTTGACAGAGTGCCTATCTGGTCGCTTGTCCCGGGGCCTGCGCGGCCCCGGACCCCGCGGGTACTTTTTGTGCAGACAAAAAGTACCCAAAAAGCTGCTGGACCTACGGTCCAGACCCCCTTATTTATTACGGGGGTTATTTTTTGCGCTACGAGCTGTCAGGCGAAGCCTCTCCCCATCTGCTATGGGCCGTTGTGCTGCGGTGCCTTTGAAGGACACTTTCTCAGCAGAGATTGCCGGGGGCGGCGTTAGCCCCCGGGACTGCCGTCAAGATACGCACAATCCCCCAAAAGCTATAGGAACCTGACCACCGCCAGCCCATTGACCACCCCGTGGAGAATCACACTCCCCCACAGGGAGCCGGATCTCTCATAGGTCCACGCCATCACCGCGCCGGGAACCAGATACTGAACCATCAGCAGCAGATAGGTCAGATCCCCCCTGACGGCGGCGAACTGCCACACATGGAGAAGCGCAAACAGCAGGCAGGAGACCAGATACGCCAGCCCCCGGTGGACCTCCCGCAGGTTCCCAAACACGTACCCCCGGAAAAGGGTCTCCTCCACCACCGGCGCCAGGACCACCACAATAAGAATGGTGGTTCTGGGCGCGTCCACCATCCGCCCCACGATGGCCTCGTCGTTGAGATTGACCTGTCCCTCCAGCACCAGTCCCAGCAGGCGGCTGCAAATTTCGTTGAGCCCGTAGAAGGCCACCAGTCCCAGCCCCGCCGAGGCCAGCACGCCCCCGGGCCGGTCCAGAAACGTCCGGGTGGTCCGCCCCAGGTAGCCCCAGAACACGATCACCACCAGGGCGAACACCACGTAGTAGTAGATGGCGTTTCGCACACTCTCCCCCAGGCTTACCCCCAGCAGCCGCTCCAGCAGATCCATCGCCGGCCCGGACACCCAGGGCAGCACCGCCAGATACAGCGCCAGCGCCGCGCCTCCCAGGGCCTTCTCCCTGCCGCTCATGCCGGCAGATACTCCTCTCCTTGCCATAGCCGCCTCCTGTCAGAAGCCTATTTCAGCTTCTCCTTTAATTCGTATAACAGCCCCAGGGCCTCCATGGGCGTGAGCACATTGGGCTCCGTCCGGCGCAGCCGGTCAATGACCTCCGCCTCCCCCATGGCCTCCAGGGACACCTGCTCCTCCCTGGGCGCGGCCAGCAGGGGGGCCGGACGCCCGGACTGGCTCTCCAGGTCCTTCAGAATGGCCCGGGCCTTTCGGACCACCGCCTCCGGCAGTCCCGCCAGCTTGGCCACCTCAATGCCGTAGCTCCGGTCCGCCCCGCCGGGCAGGATCTTGCGCAGGAAGATCAGCTCCTCCCCCCGGCTGCGGATGGCGATGTTGTAGTTGCTCACCCCGGGCAGGGAGCTCTCCAGCTCCGTCAGCTCGTGGTAGTGGGTGGCGAACAGGGTCTTGGCCCCCAGCTTCTTCCGGTCCGCGCAGTGCTCCAGCACCGCCTGGGCGATGCTCATGCCGTCAAAGGTGCTGGTGCCCCGGCCGATCTCGTCCAGAATGAGGAGGCTGCGGCTGGTGGCATGGCGGAGGATGTCCGCCACCTCCGTCATCTCCACCATGAAGGTGGACTGGCCGGCGCTGAGGTCGTCGCTGGCCCCGATGCGGGTGAAGATCCGGTCCACCGCGCCGATCCTGGCGGACCGGGCCGGGACAAAGGAGCCCACCTGGGCCATGAGGACGATGAGTGCCACCTGCCGCATATAGGTGGACTTGCCGGCCATGTTGGGTCCGGTGATAATGGCCACCCGGTTCTCCTGCTCCCCCATGAAGGTGTCGTTGGGCACAAAGAGCCCCCCCTTCAGCACCCGCTCCACCACCGGGTGGCGGCCCTCGCAGATCTCAATGCCGCCCCCCTCGTCCACTGTCGGACAGCAGTAGCTGTTCTTCACCGCCACGGCGGCAAAGGAGCACAGGGTGTCCAGCTCCGCGATCACCGCCGCAGCGGCCTGGATGCGGCCCATCTCCCCGGCCACCTGCTCCCGCAGCCTGGTGAAGAGCTCGAACTCCAATGCCACCACCCGGTCGCTGGCCGTGAGGATGGTGCTCTCCAGCTCCTTGAGCTCCTGGGTGATGAACCGCTCGCAGTTGGCCAGGGTCTGCTTGCGGATGTACTCCGCCGGCACCTGGTCGTAGTAGCTCCGGCTGACCTCGATATAGTAGCCGAATACCTTATTGTACCCCACTTTCAGGCTCTTGATGCCCGTTTTTTCCCGCTCCCGGGCCTCCACCTCGGCGATGACCCCCCGGCCGCCGGTGAGGACGTGGTGGAGCTTGTCCACCTCCTGGTCGTAGCCCGGCCGGATGAAGCCCCCCTCCCGGACCGAGAAGGGCGGCTCGTCTACAATGGCCCGGCACAGCAGCGCATGCACGTCCTCCAGCGTCTCCAGCCGCCCGGCCAGCTCCCCCAGCCGTCCGGCGGCAAAGGGGGCCAGACAGTCCTTCAGGCGGGGCAGCTTCTCCAGGGCGGAGCGGAGGCTGGCCATGTCCCGGCCGCCGGCGCTGCCGTAGACCACCCGGCCGATGAGCCGTTCCATATCGCCGATGCCGGTCAGAGCCACGATCAGCTCCTCCCGGCCCACCGTGTCACGGGTCAGGGCCTCCACGGCGTTCAGGCGGCGCTGGATGGCCGCCACGTTCAGCAGCGGGCGCTCCAGCCAGGACCGCAGCAGCCGGCCCCCCATGGCGGTCTTGGTCCGGTCCAGCACCCACAGCAGGCTCCCCCGCTTCTCCTTGCCCCGCAGGGTGGCGGTGAGCTCCAGGTTCCGCCGGGCGTTCAGATCCAGCTCCATGAACCGGCCCTGCTCGTAGTACTCCAGGTCGCTGATGTGGCTTAAATCGGTCTTCTGGGTCTCGTAGAGGTAGCTGAGGAGCCCCCCCAGGGCCATCACGGCGGCGGGATTGGCCTTGGGCAGCCGGGCGGCCGCCTCCCGGCCGTACTGCTTTTCCGCCATCCGCTCCGCCTCCTCCAGGCGGAAGGGCCGGTCCCCCCGGTTCTCCGCCCGGCAGCGGAACTTCTCCCGCAGCGTCTCCACCAGGGCCCGCTCTCCCCAGGCGCACTCGCTGAGCACCGCCTCCACCGGGCTGAAGCGGCCCAGCTCGTTCATCACGTGCTCCACGCGCTCTGGGCCGGTGAAGGCGGTCACGTGGGTCTTGCCGGTGGTGATGTCGCAGAAGCACAGCCCCGCCCGCTCCTGGTCCAGGTAGACGCCGCAGATGTAGTTGGACTGGCTCCCCTCCAGCATGGACGCGTCCACCGTGCCCGGGGTGACCACCCGGATGATGTCCCGCTTCACCAGTCCCTTGGCGGCGGCGGGGTCCTCGGTCTGCTCGCAGATGGCCACCTTGTAGCCCTTGGCGATGAGCCGGGAGATGTAGCCGTCGCAGGAGTGGTAGGGCACGCCGCACATGGGGGTCCGCTCCTCCTCGCTCTTGCCCCTGTCCCGGGTGGTCAGGGTGAGATCCAACTCCCGGCTGGCCAGCAGGGCGTCCTCGTTGAACATCTCGTAGAAGTCGCCCAGACGGAAGAAGAGGATGGCGTCCTTGTTCTGCTCCTTCATCTGGAGGTACTGCTGCATCATGGGGGTGGTCTCTGACGGCATGACTCGTTCCTCTTTTCTTTTATATCCGCCGCCTTGACAGCGGGCTCTGATTGGCTTATAATAATGAACGGAAGGGCAAGCTGTCAATCAGCGGTTCAGCCCAGCAAAGCTAGAGATTTCTATGTCTATAGAAACCGTCACCGTGCGGGGTGGCGGTTTCTACGTTTTACGACAATCGTCACCGTATAGGCTCCGATATGGAACGTAATCCGCATCAGCCTCACCTCTCTCCGGAGGATGTGGCCAAACCGCCGACCGTAAATTACAGCATTGCCCTTCCGGCCCCCAGCCGGGGGCATTTTTTATTATATCCGCTCTGTTGAATTTTGTCAATTATTGAAAAACGCAGAGCAATCCCCTCTGTTCCGCTCCCCGGCTGGCGCTCCGGACCGGATGCGGCGGCTCTTTTTTGTCAGAGCTTGACAAGCCCCGGGTTTGCGGGTAGAATACGTATCGTATGCAACAGTTCCATATGCGACAATTTAACGATACGGAGGATACGCCCATGGCAGAAGCCGGACAGTCCAGGCAGGACCGCAGGCAGGACATGATGCTCGCGGACCCCCTGCCCAAGGTCATCACCCGGATGGCGGTGCCGTCCATCATCTCCTTTCTCATCACGTCCATCTACAATCTGGCGGACACCTACTTCGTCAGCTCCCTGGGCACCAACGCCACCGCCGCCGTCAGCGTCAACGCCTCCCTGGACCAGATCATCATGATGGCCGGGTCCATGCTGGCTGTGGGCGCGGCCAGCTACATCGCCCGGCTCCTGGGGGCCCGGCGGGAGGACAAGGCCAACAGCGTCCTGTCCACGGCCTTCATCATCGCCGTGGGCTTCGGGCTGCTGGTGACCCTGATCGGCACCGCCTTCATGACCCCCATGGTCCGCCTGCTGGGGGCCACGGAGACCTGTGAGCAGTACGCCGTCGATTACGCCACCTACGTGGTGCTGGTGGCCCCTTTCATGGCCGCCAGCTTTGTGATGAACCAGTGCCTGCGGGCGGAGGGCAGCGCCATGCTGTCCATGATCGGCATGGGCTTCGGCGGCGTGCTCAACTGCGTGCTGGACCCCATCTTCATCTTTGCCCTGGATCTGGGGGTGGCGGGGGCCTCCATGGCCACAGCCATCTCCAAGCTGGTCAGCTTCTCCATCCTCATCTTCCCCTACCTCACCCGCCGCAGCACCCTGCGCATCTCCCCCCGCTCCTTCCGCTGCGGGGACAGCATCCTCTACCAGATCGTCACCGTGGGCTCCTCCTCCATGTTCCGCTCCGGGCTGGCCGTGGTGTCGGCCATTGTGCTCAACAACATCGCCGGCGGCATCTCCGACTCCGTGCTGGCGGGCATCGGCGTGTCCAACAAGATCATGATGTTCCCCTTTGGCATCATTCTGGGCTTTGGCACCGGGTTCCAGCCGGTGGCGGGGTTCAACTGGGGAGCCCGGCGCTATGACCGGGTCATGGACAGCTACCGCTTCGCCGCCCGCACAGCCATTATCGGCGCCTCTGTCATGGGGGCCCTGCTCTCCCTCTTCGCCGGGGGGCTCATCACCCTCTTTGCCACAGACGACGCCTCCATGCGGGAGATCGGGGCCCTGTGCATCCGCCTGCAATGTCTGGCCCTGCCGGTTCACAGCTGGGTGGCGGTGGTGAACATGCTGTGCGCGGGCCTGGGCAACGCCAAGGGCGCCCTGCTGCTGTCCACCTCCCGCCAGGGCACCTGCTTCCTGCCCATTGTCTACCCCATGACCTACCTCTGGGGGGCGGTGGGCGCGGCCTCGGTGCAGGCGGCGGCGGACATTCTGAGTCTCGCCCTGGCCCTGCCCCTTATCCGCTCCGTCAAGGCCCAGATCAGCCGGGCGGCCCTGGCCGCCGGGGAGGGCCAGCCGGGTCTGTCCGGCGAGGTGTGAGAGATGACGGATCCTGTTCTCTCCAGCCTTGTGCGCATCAACCGCCAGCGAATCCTGGACCTCCGCCGCCGTCTGGCCCCCTGGGGCTATCTGGGGGTGATGCACCTGATCGTGCTCTACGTTCGCCGCCACCCCGGGGCCCGGCAGGAGGACGTGGCCTGCTTCTACGCCGTGGACAAGACCAGCGTGGCCCGGGACGCCCGCCGCCTGGAGGACATGGGCCACCTGCGCCGGGAGGTGGACCCGGACAACCGGCGGCAGTACCAGCTCTACCTCACCGACGCGGGCCAGAACATGCTCCCCCTGCTGGAGGAGGCCCATCAGGCCTTCTCCGCCAAGCTGAGCGCCGGCATATCCGATGAGGACTGGCAGACCCTCCAGACCCTGCTGCGGCGGCTGGAGGAGAACAGCTGCCCCGAGGGGTGAGGAGAAAGAAACGCACAGATTGAAACGGCGCGGCAATTCTGCCGCGCCGTCAGTCTGTCAAACATTTTATCGAAAAAGGTCTCCCTTGGCTGCGCCCCTGCGCCTCTAGCCAAGCAGCCCCGGCACGGCCTCCGCCAGACGCTGGGCCAGCTGGGCGTGGCCCCGGCGGGTCAGGTGCATGCCGTCCAGGCGGTTGAACTCGCACCCGTCGGCGTCCAGGAAGTGGGCCCCGGTCAGCTCCGCGGTCTTCCGATAGAAGGCGGGCAGCTCCCGGGATTTCTCCAGGCAGCCCCGGCCCATGGGCAGGCCGCACTCGCTGCTCTCCATCTCCGGCAGGATGGGCGGAGGGCAGACGATGAGGATGTTGGGCTTCCCCGCGCCCCAGCAGTCCACGCTCTGGGCCTTGCGCACCAGCCGCTCCATGCCGATGCCGATGCAGGAAGCGTTGACCCCCAACCGCTCCTTTGTGTCGTTGGTGCCCAGCATGATAATCAGCAGGTCAATGATCTCGTGGCTCTTGAGCAGGGAGTAGATGACGCTCAGCGCATCCATGCTCTCGTGGAGGGGGTCCGGAAACACGGTGGTCCGGCCCGAGAGGCCCTCCTCCGTCACCAGATATCCCTCCCCCAGGGCCTTCTGAAGCAGGCACGTCCACCGCTCGTCCTCGTTGAACCGGGCCACGCTGTCCGCGCAGTCGCTGGGGTCCGCGCAGTAGCCGTGGGTGTTGGAATCGCCCAGACACAAAATATGCTTTTTCACGATAAAACAACTCCTTTCCGCGTTGGCGGTTTCTCATCCCCTGTAGGCTAACAGTTTTTGATGGAATCGTCAAGGCCGGGAATCGAATTCCCCGGGAAATCAGGGAATCAAATCGCCCAAAAATCGAAATAATTTTTGTGTAATCCCATAAATTTGGAAAAAATCCTGAAAACCTTTTGATTACTATTGACAAGCGGCGGAATTTCTTGTACAATTTCAACAGCAATGTCCTGCTCTGCGGGGCTATTTTTTGCTATTGAGAAGGAGGATATTATGAAGAAGTTTCTTGCACTGCTTCTGGCCATGACCATGGTCATGGCCCTGGTCGCCTGCGGAGGCGACCCCAAGCCCACCGAGCCCACCACCCCGCCGGCGGATACCCAGCAGCCTGCGGATCCCAAGCCCGCTGATCCTGAGCCCGCTCCCGCCCCTGCCGGCGCCAGCGAGATCACCCTGTGGACCTACCCCATCGGCGACTGGGGCACTGAGGCCACCGTCAAGACCCTGACCGACGCCTTCACCGCCGAGACCGGCATTGCCGTGAAGGTGGAGTATCTGGCCTACGCCGACGGCGACGACAAGGTCAACACCGCCATCACCGCCAAGGGCACCCCGGACCTCATCATGGAGGGTCCTGAGCGTCTGGTGGCCAACTGGGGCGCCAACGGCTACCTGGTTGACCTGAAGGACATGTTTGACGACACCGACATGGCCGAGATCAACGCCGTCAACGAGGGCGTTATGAACGCCTGCACCCACACCAACGGCGCCATCTACGAGTACCCCTTGGTCATGACCGCCCACTGCATGGCCGTCAATCTGGACGCCTTCAAGGAGGCCGGCGCTGACCAGTACCTGAATCTGGACACCCACACCTGGACCACCGACGACTTCATCAAGGCCGTTGAGGCCCTGTACGGCCACTACAACGCCACCGTGGGCGCTGTCTTCTGCGCCGGCCAGGGCGGCGACCAGGGCACCCGCGCTCTGGTGAACAACCTATACGGCGGAACCTTCACCAACGCCGAGCACACCCAGTACACTTGGGACGATCCCCTGAACATCCAGGCCCTGGAGCAGCTCAAGAGCATGAACGGCATTGAGTTTGACGCCTCCCTGGCCGGCGGCGACGAGATCGCCAAGTTCTACCAGGGCGCTCTGAAGATGGCCTTCTGCTGGAACATTGCCCAGCAGCTGGATCCCAACGGCGCCAAGACCGGCGAGGAGAAGACCGTCACCGGCGAGCAGATCGCCTTCATGAGCTTCCCCTCCCAGGACGGCAATTCCAAGCTTCAGGGCGGCATTTGGGGCTTCGGCATCTTCGATAACGGCGATCAGGCCCGCATTGACGCCGCCAAGCAGTTCATCAAGTTCATGTGCGACAGCGCCCACACTGTAGACGCAGTGAAGGCCGCCCGCTATTTCGCGGTGCGCAACTCCGCCGAGGGCACCGATCTCTCCACCATCTGGGCTGACAACGCCATCATGAACGAGTACACCAAGCTCATGCCCTTCCTGGGCGACTACTACCAGGTCACCACCGGCTGGGCCGGCGCCCGCACCGAGTGGTGGAACATGCTCCAGGAGGTTGGCGCTGGCAACGACATTGCCCAGTCCGTAGCCAACCACGTGGCTGCGGCCAACACCGCCGCCGCTGGCTAATTGAACAACGCGTAGCAATACTGAACGGGTTTGCGCGCCCCCACCCCGCCAGCGCGGGGAGGGGGCGCGCGTTTTTCCCCGATTTCCCCAAAACGAGAGAGGTTTGACTGAGAAAGGGGTGTCCCATTTTGGCCAATTCATCCAAGACGAGCATGAGCCGGGCCCTCCAGCGGCGCGAGAACATCGCTGGCTACCTGTTTATGCTGCCCAGCCTGATCTTCTTCCTGGGCTTCGTCATCATCCCCATGTTCATCTGCATCATCACCAGCCTGACCAACACCAACATGCACGATCCCGGCATGTTCGGCGGCTTCATCGGCCTGACCAACTTTGCCAATCTATTTAAGGACGAGGTGTTCCTCAAGGGACTGAAAAACACCTTTGTCATCGTGATTGTCAGCGTTCCCACCGTCTGCGCCTTCTCCCTGTGGGTCTCCTCGGCCATCTACAAGCTGAAGGGGCCTCTGCTCTCCGCCTTCCGCTGCATCTTCTATCTGCCTGTTGTCACCGGCTCCGTGGCCGTGACGGTGGTGTGGAAGTGGATGTATGACAACTACAGCGGCATTCTCAACGGCGTGCTCACCGGCACGGGCATCCTGGAGAAGGGCGTCAACTGGCTGGGCGATCCCAAGACGGCCCTGTGGTGCATCATCCTCATTCTGTTCACCACCTCCGTGGGCCAGCCCATTGTGCTCTACGTCTCCGCCCTGGGCAACGTGGACCAGACCCTGGTGGAGGCGGCCCAGGTGGACGGGGCCACGGATCTCCAGGTGTTCTGGAAGATCAAGTGGGCCCAGATGATGCCCACCACCCTGTATATCCTGGTTATCACCACCATCAACTCCTTCCAGTGCTTCGCCCTGATCCAGCTGCTGACCCAGGGCGGACCCAACCACTCCACGGACACGGTGATGTACTACATCTATTACACCGCGTTCAAGCTCACCGAGCAGGCCGGCCACTTCGGCTACGCCAACGCCATGGGCGTGGTGCTGGCCATCTTTATCGGTGCGCTGTCCGCCATCCAGTTCAAGCTGGCCAAAGAAAAGTAAGGGGTGCGAGTATGAAAATCGAAAATCCGCGCAGCCGCGCATACCGAATTTTTTCCCTGATACTGCTGATTATCCTGGCCTTCCTGTTCCTCTTCCCCCTGTACTGGATCATCACCGGCGCTTTCAAGCCCGCCCAGGACATCTACAATCCAAAGCCGGTTTGGTGGCCCACGGACTGGGTGATTAACAACTTCAGCAATCTTTTCACCAAGCGTACCGCGCCTCTGTTCTCCATCTTCGGCATGGAGGGCCCCACGGCCCCGGCGGCCTTCCGGTGGCTTATCAACACGGTGTTCATGTCTGTCATGGCCATGATCCTCACCTGTATCACCGCAGCCATGGCGGGCTACGCCCTGGCTAAGAAGCGGTTCGCCGGCCGGGCCATCATCTTCTCCCTGATCGTGTGCGCCATGGCCCTGCCCAAGCAGGTCATCCTGATCCCACTGCTCAAGGAGATGTCGGCCCTGAAGCTGTACGACAGCCTCTGGGCGGTGATCTTCCCCACCGTGGGCTGGCCCTTTGGCGTGTTCCTGATGAAGCAGTTCTCCGAGAGCATTCCCGGGGAGATTCTGGAGGCCACCCGCATCGACGGGGCCAGCGAGGCCAAGACCTTCATGACCGTGGTGCTGCCCATGGTCAAACCGGGCATCGGCGCTCTGGCTATCTTCACCTTCATTAACTCCTGGAACGACTACTTCATGCAGCTGGTCATGCTGCCCAGCGGCAACAACTTTACCATGCCTCTGGGTATTGCCTCCCTCCAGGCGGAAACCAGTATCGACATGGGCCTGCTGATGGCGGGCGCGGCTCTGGCCTCTGTGCCGATTATCATCGTGTTCCTCATGTTCCAGAAGTACTTCACCCAGGGCATCACCATGGGCGCGGTGAAGGGCTAGTTATCATTCTTTTCTTTGTGAACAAAGAAAAGAATCAAAAGAAAAACTTTAATCCCGCGAGGAATTTGAATTATGATCTATGCCAAGAACACCGACGCGCTGACCTATCGGGGCATCCACCCCAACCTGGACATGGCCCTGGAGCGGATCAACGACCAGTTCCTCTCCGGCGTGGGCTATGAGCGGCAGGAGATCAAGGGGGGCGACGTGTACGCCACCCGCTTTACCTATGAGACTGTGCCGGCGGAGGAGAGCTTCTTTGAGGCCCACAGGAACTATCTGGACATCCACATCATGCTCTCCGGGTCCGAGGGGGTGGAGATCGCCCCGCCGGCGGACCTGACGGAGTTTGACCGGGTGGAGGCCAACGACTTCTACGCCTACCGGGGCCAGGGCCAGTACAAGCTGGTCCTCTCCCCGGGGGACTTCCTGGTGGTGTTCCCCAACGACGCCCACCGGATCAAGATGCAGGTCAGCGGCCCGGAGACGGTGACCAAGGCCGTCTTCAAAGTGAGAATAAAAGAAAGCGAGTGAGAGTAAGAGTGAAGGATATTGCCAAGTATCAGGGGATCATCCCCGCATTTTACGCCTGCTATGACAAGGACGGGCAGGTCAGCGCCCCGGCGGTCCAGGCCCTGGCCAAGTACCTGCTGGACAAGGGGGTCAAAGGCCTGTATGTGGGCGGCTCCTCCGGCGAGTGCATCTACCAGAGCGTGGCGGAGCGGAAGCAGACCCTGGAGAGCGTGATGGAGGTGGTCAAGGGCAAGCTGACCGTTATCGCCCACGTGGCCTGCAACAACACCGCCGACAGCCGGGAGCTGGCCGCCCACGCGGAGAGCCTGGGCGTGGACGCTGTCGCCGCCATTCCGCCCATCTACTTCCACCTGCCCCCCAGCGCCATTGCCAAGTACTGGAACGACATCTCCGACGCCGCCCCCAACACGGACTTCATCATCTACAACATCCCTCAGCTGGCCGGCGTGGCCCTGACCGTGCCCCTGCTCCAGGAGATGCTGAAAAATCCCCGGGTGGTGGGGGTGAAGAACTCCTCCATGCCTGTCCAGGACATCCAGATGTGGCGGGACGAGGGGGCCGTTGTGTTCAACGGGCCTGACGAGCAGCTCCTCTCTGGTCTGGCCGCCGGCGCGGCGGGCGGCATCGGCGGGACCTACGCCGCCATGCCGGAGCTGTACATGGAGATCGTCAAGTGCTTCCAGGCCGGCCAGCTGGAGAAGGGCCGGGAGATCCAGAACGAGTGCTGCCGCATTATCTACAAGATGTGCTCCGCCCAGGGCAACATGTACGCGGTCATCAAGGAGATCATCCGCCTCCAGGGCGGTCCCGACGTGGGCGGCGTGCGCGCACCCCTGCTGAACCTGATGGAGAGCGACCGGGCCGTAACCGCCCAGGCCGCCCAGATGATCGCGGACGCCATTGCCAAGTACTGCTGAGTCCCTCTTTTTCTCCAAAAAAAGCAAAAGAGGCGTTTTTGTAAAGAATAAAGCGTACAGAGAGCGCTTTAGCGGCTGATTCCTGGGGCCGCCGGCAGTCTGAGAGCAGCTGCCGGCGGTCCGCTGGATTGGCTGTATGCCTCAGTTTCTCTTCTTGACGCGTTTTCTCTGTGAACAGAGAAACGTATGATGACCGCCCCAGCTGCGCAGACTAGGGCGTGTTGACAATTTTCAAACATGCCCTATGTGGAACAGAGAGAGAGCCTGTCGGTAAATTTAAGAAATCCTTAAAAGAATCCTGTTGCGCGCCGGGGATGCCCGTGGTAAAATCCTTAATTGGAATCCGCGCTGCGGACCCGACTTAACAAGGAGGATACCCACCATGAAACACAATATTCTCAGTAAGATTCTGGCGCTGGCGCTGGTCTGCGTGATAGCGGCCGGCTCCGCGCCTGCGGCTTTTGCCTCGGATGCTGAGCTCACCCGGGCCGAAGCCGCAGACATGCTCGTCTCCGCCGGAGATGACTACGGCTCCTCCCGGGAGCCGGTCCTCCAGGGCGGCCGGGAGGACGAGGCCGTCACCCGGATCGAGGTCCTGGCCATGCTCCAGCGGGCCTTCGGCGAGCTGGCCGCCCCCAAGGGGGACAGCGCCCGCTGGGCTGTGGACGCCTCCGCCTTTGACGACGTGCCCAACTGGGCCAAGACCCAGCTGAAAAATGTTCTGGACGCGGGCGTCGCCGCCCCCAATGCTGAGGGGAACCTGGGTCCCAAGGATACGGTGAGCCGTCAGGAGCTGGAAAACCTGATCGGCCACGTCTACGCCCTGGAGGGCTCCAATCTGAAGGATGACTTCTACGCCAGCGTGAACAAGGAGTGGCTGGAGAGCACCCAGATCCCTGCCGGCAGGGCCATGACCGGCACCCTCTACGAGGTCATGGATGCCACGGACGAGCAGCTGGACAAGCTCATCAAGGATATCGTCGCCAGCAATCCGGCGGCCGGCTCCCCGGAGCAGAAGATCAAGACCCTCTATGAGAACTTTCTGGACTGGGACGCCCGGAACGAGGCGGGCATCACCCCCATCCAGCCCTACCTGGACATGGTTGACGGCGCGGAGGATCTGGATGCCCTGATGGAGGTCAGCAATCAGCTGGCCGCAGAGACCGGCGTCTGTCTCCTCTACTTTGCCCCCACCCAGAGCGTGGAGGACAGCGCGGAGAAGGTGCTGCTCTTCGGGGCCCTGGGCTCCAGCCTCACCAAGGAGTTCTACGCCATGGCGGGCGTGGAGGATGTCTTTGCTGTATATGTGGACACCCTCTTCCAGCTGGGCGGCGCCTCTGAGGAGGAGGCCGCAGCCATGACCGAGACCTACGTGGCCATGGACAAGGCCCTGGCGGAGAGCCGCATGTCCCAGGAGGAGCAGGCCGAAATCTCCAAGATTTTCAACACCATGACCGCCAAGGAGCTGGCGGAGCTGTTCCCCAACGTGGATCTGGACGCCATTCTTGCCGCTCAGAGCTTCCATGGCGAGGACAGCTATCTGGTCATGGACAAGGGTCTGCTGGAGAAGAGCGCGGAATACCTCACTGAGGAGCACCTGGAGGAGCTGAAGCTCTATCTGCGGCTGATGTTCCTCTCCGAGTTTGGAAAGACCCTGAATCGTGAGTTCACAACGGCCTCCGAGGCCTACAACGCCGCCCTCATGGGCGTGGAGGGCACTCTCAGCGATGAGGAGCAGGCCTCCAACGCGGTGCAGCTCCGTCTGCCCGACTACCTGGGCCGGGCCTATGTGGAGGAGTACTTCTCCAGCGAGGCCAAGGCGGACGTGGAGGAGATGATCCAGGAGATGCTGGAGGTCTACGCCCAGCGGATCGAGAACCTGACCTGGATGAGCGAGGCCACCAAGGCCAAGGCCATTGAGAAGCTGGAGGCCATCACGGTGAACGTGGGCTACCCCGACCAGTGGGACGATCTCTACGACGATGTGGAGTTCCGCTCCGTGGAGGAGGGCGGCAGCTACTTTGAGAACGTCCTCGCCATGGGCAAGGCCGCCATGGCCGAGCTGGCGGCGGAGCAGGACGAGCCGGTGGAGCGGGACAAGTGGG
>ERZ777011.1297-NODE-1297-length-27457-cov-19.704547_pt1 | contig 27457 bp, 17 predicted proteins | sample MGYA00374964_ERZ777011 | MGnify/ENA primary metagenome ERZ777011 (study PRJEB29310, sample SAMD00008975) | mouse gut metagenome | study: EMG produced TPA metagenomics assembly of the Metagenome analysis of fecal microbiota from mouse which was promoted... | reverse complement strand
GCGTTCGAGCCATACTTTATTGCGCTATTTGAGTTTTATCGGACAGCAATAATATGCAATAAACGCCTTCAGGCTCACAATACCGCAAGGATTCCGGCGCCCTGTTCCAGTTTCTTCAGGCGCAGCAACGCCTCGATGTAGTAATAATCGGCATAGATAATCGAAGCATCGATTTCAGACCCGGCAGGATAATGCCCCGTAGAATGGTCAAGGAATGAACACCGCCCACGTCCCGACTGATATTTTGGCGAACTGAGAGATTCAAGCATCTTCTCGGCAGCCGAGCGGTAGCGCCCGCTTTTTTCAGCCCCTACATAGCCCGACAATTCAAGCAATGCCGATGCCACAACACACGCTGCCGAAGCATCACGGGGTGTATTCCCATCCTTGGGTGCATCAAAATCCCAATACGGCACACAATCATCAGGCAGACGCTCAAGATACACATCCGTCACCTTCTGTGCGAAGTCCAAAAAACGGTCGTCGCGCGTCTCACGATACACCACGGTGTAGCCGTAGATAGCCCACGCCTGTCCGCGTGCCCACATCGAATCATCCTTCAGCCCCTGATGGGTCATCCCCTTGATAAATTCCCCGGTCTGAGGGTCATACACAGCTACATGATAGCATGTGTTATCGGCACGGAACTGATGTTTCATTGTGGTCTCGGCATGTTTGACGGCAATGTCATAAAGATTTTTGCCACCGCCGTTTTTCGCAGCCCAGAAAAGCATCTCCAGGTTAATCATGTTATCCATGATCGTATTATGGCCGCCAAGCATCTCCACATTACGTGGCCACGATAGGATTGTTCCAACCACAGGATTAAACAATGTTGCCAGAGTGTCGGCCGTATCAAGAATAACCTCTTTGAATTTAGGCTCCCCGGTGATGCGGTAGGCATTCCCGTAACTGCAAAACACCAGAAATCCCAGGTCATGGTCAAATGCCGGACGCTTCGACAGGTATTCCAGCGACGATGTAAACCGCTCCGCCTCTTCCCGCTTCATTTCGTCGTGGGTAGCCTCGAAGTCATACCACAGGATACCTGGCCAGAATCCGGCGCACCATTCATCGGGTGTGGCCTTACGGCAATGCCAGACGCTGTCTGCCCCCTCGATATTCCGGGGCATCATCGTGTAATCAATCGTATCGTTATGGCTACGCAATCCTGCAAGCGCCCGGTCAACCTGCACGTTGCAGTAGCTCAATGCCCCGTCAACGTCAAATTCCCCTTCCGATGCAACTGCCTGAGCACACGATTGCCACAATGCCACCGCCCCTGCAATCGCCACCCCGGCCATGATAATACCTGTTTTTCGCAGTCTCATATATTTTTGTAATCAAAAAGTCGTCTTTATCTGTTTAATATCTGATTTTTCTGAATTAGTCAACCTCCACATCCACCGTCTCCACATCAATCCACCCACGGTCTCCCACGGCAGCAGGCATAACGCTGTAGAATCCGGCCTTTGCCCCGATCCATTTACCGGCACGGGCATTGAAACTGTCACCTGCCTTTTGCCAGCGCTTACCGTCGGTGCTGTAGCTGAATCGGCATACCGCCCCTTTCCCTACCTGCAGACGCAACCAAAGCACACATTCCATATTGGCCACCAGTCCGGCCTCATAAACCTTAGTCGGATTGAGCGACCCCACAACCTGCATGGTTTCCTCCACCTGCTGCTCGGCATCGCGGCATTCTGTGAGCGTCACATCAAACCTGTCACCATGTTTTGCCAAGCCTAAGGCACAATAATCCCACCCCATGACAATCAGACCCGATACAGCCCCTTCGGCATTGGCCTTGGATGAAACTTTCACTTTAGCGGTCATGGTAAATGCCTCTGCCGGGAATTTCGCAAGCCATAGATTAGGCACTTCCCACATATTCACAAACTCTTCTGAAAGTCTGTGTCCGTAGATTCTCATCCCGTCCTGAGCATTCGGGAATCCATAGAAATCCTTATAGTTGGCGTGCCATTCAAACAGCCCCGAACCTTGTCGCGTAATGTAGGCAACATCCCCCGAAGCCTCTACCGGGCGCTTCCAGCGCCTCACCGGTTCGCCACAACCGTCGCCATCCTTGTCAATCCCCATTACAGGCCACCCCTCTTTCCATTCCACCGGATTCAGATGTATAACACGTCCGTAGGGACCCATATCCTGGAAATGCAAAAACCAGCTTTTCCCGTCCGGCGTATCAATCAGACCACCCTGGTGCGGGCCGTTTATATTGCTATTCCCCTGCGCCATAACTATCTTGCTTTCATAAGGGCCGTAGATATTCTTCGACCTCATGGCAAGCTGCCACCCCGTTGCCACCCCTCCCGCCGGGGCGAGCATATAATAATAGCCGTCGCGTTTATAGAGTTTGGGGCCTTCAACCGTGTGGTTCACACCGTCGTTGCCATCGAAAACCATTACAGGGTTTCCCGTCACAGCAGTGCCGTCGGCATTCATTTCACTGACTGTAATCACGCTGTTGAATCCGGCTCGCGAAGCCGCCCATCCGTTGGCAAGATACACCTTCCCGTCCTCATCCCACAGCGGTGTGGGGTCTATTATCCCTTTCCCCTCCTTGACCATGACCGGTTCGCTCCATTTCCCCTCGGGATTGTCGGTCTTGACCATGAAAACCCCGAAATCAGGATCCCCCCAGTAAATATAATAAACACCTTCCCGCTGCCGGATACATGGCGCCCATACCCCCTTGCCATGCCTGGGGGCGGCATCATAAAAAACGGTCGGCGGCACTGCGTCGATTGCATAATTAACCAGCTGCCAATTAACCAGGTCGGTCGATTTCAGGATTGGCAAACCGGGAGCGCACTGGAAACTCGAAGCGGTCATGTAATATGTTTTTCCGTCCGGCGACACCGTAACATCCGGATCTGAATAATCAGCATATATCACAGGATTAACATAATCCCTGGAAGTCAGATTTTTAGGATTCGACACCGTTTGCGCCTCGAATGCCATCACGGCAGCCGAGACCCAAACCAATGTCATTGTTGCAAACAGATTCTTCATCTCACACTAATTTACTTTACCCTAAATCTAATTCTTACTTTACCATGAAATCCTCCCCAACCTAACCATAAATACGCCCCTGTGGATGTACACGCCTAATCTACATGCTTATTTCTTCATCTCCGGCCGAGGCGCAATCCTTATAGCCACCCCTCCGCGCGGCTCCATCCTGAACTTGAGTTTGTCTTTGGTCGAAACTTTCCTGTTTTCGATTTTCACATGGGTGCGCGTCTTAACCTTTTCCCCGCCGTCGGTATAGATTTCTGCCATATATTTCCCTGCCGGATCAAGGAAATCCAGATTGATTTCCACCTCCCCGCCCTCGTTATTGGCCATCGCTCCGACCCACCAGGTGTCACCGTTGCGGCGCGCCATCACAATCCCTTTGCCGGGATAACCGCTCAACACCCGGCTCTCGTCGAAGGTCGTAACAAGGTCTTCAAACCACTTGACCTCAGGCTCACCGCCATACATCGTCGGATTATCATACCAGAATATCGTCTGCAGCGGGCTGTAGAACACCAGACTGGCTGCCAACTGGTGGGCATGGGTGTTTTTCAGCCGCTTGTCATAATAGCATATCGTGTAGTCGGCGGCTCCGTTGAGCATCCTCGTAAAAGGAAGAATAACGTTATGCGTGGCATCAGGGAACTCCTCATTGCCGCATATACCCTCCTGCGTCAGCAAGTTCGGATATGTCCTCGAGAAACCCGATGGGCGGAACTCATCATGTATATTCATCATCAACCCGTTGTCGGACGCCCGGCGCACCATATCGTGGAGCCATGTGGCCCAACGGTGCGATGCATACTGCACAAAACCTGATTTCACTCCGGCCACTCCCCACTGGCGCAGTAACGGAAACAGCTCATCCATCTGCTTCATCAATGCATGTTGGTTGACATAAAGCCAAACGCCCACACCTTTCTCCTTACCATAGTCGATGACCCGCTGCATATCAACCTTATCCACGACCTTCGTAGCATCGCCGTCATGGCTCGTACATGGCATATACCACTGCCAGTCATAAAGCATATACTGGATATTGTGGTCTGCACAGAAATCTATGGTTTTCAACCCCATCTCGGTCGATATGGGAGAGCGCATGATTTTCCCCGGCTTCACCCACGCGAAATCACCATCATGGCGCGGATTAAGATTCAACACAATGTCGTTGTTCTCCAAAAGTTCCCCGGGGCTGTCTGCCGTCATGATTATCTTCCACGGTGTGGCATAATATGTAACTATATCCACCGGGGAATACATCACCGACTGCAAAGTGCCGTTCTTGTCAGAGCGGGCCTGCAGTTTGGTCAGGCACCAGTCGTCGACATCGGCATCAAGCAGCGCCACCCAACGGTTTCCCGGAAGTTTGAGCGTCAGCGCCCTTTCCACAGGGCGCTTTATGCTGTCGACGGGTGTATAATCGAAAAACGCCTGCGCCCATTGTTCGCTCCAAGCCATCGTACCTTCAGGGAAGGTATAGTCCGTCAGGTCTTCAGTGACTTTATGGAAAATCGCTGCAGGATGCTCAGGGAAAAAATAGCGGAACGCAACCCCCTCGTCATACGCCCTAACCTCCACATCGAGCCTGTAGTTGCTCTTATCCTTGCGGCTCATATGCAAAGTCGCCGAATTGAACCGGTCGCGCACGGCGCTCCGCTCGCCATAAAGCGGATGCCACACGCTGTCGACAGGCGCATTCACCGTCACACTGTCAACTGTCAGCAGATCCATCCAGCACTGGGGCTGCTCAAGGTCGCGCTTTCCAAGCGCCATCTCCCAAACTCGGTTGTCAATCTGTAGTCCTGCCCGCGAAGGCCCCACGAGCATCTCCCCGTCACGTTTAAGCTCATAACGCAGCCCTTTCACATCTTTGGAAAATCCGATTTCATTCCTACCGTCGGGTGAACTTATTTTCAACTCAACACCATCAGCTGAAAGCATGACCCCAAGCAGCATTCCGGCAATAGCATATTTCTTTCCCATCATATATCTGATTATTCAACTGTTATCTCGATCTCCTGCACTGTCTCTTTCCAATCCCCATCTGTCTGAGCCTCCGCACATAGTGTTATCTTTCCGCAGCGGCGGGGATTGTGCCAGGTCGGATGCTCCCGGTCAACCTCAAACACTGAATCATTGACCGCACGAGCCGGACCGCTGACATATCTGACCTTCACCAACTCCGGCGAATGCCTGTAGTCCCTCGCCGTGCGCGTGCTGTCGGTGAACACCGCTTTCACAACGAACCGGCCGTTATCATCAGGCTTTATTTTATCTGTAATCTTGCAATGGGCATTTGCATCATATCGCAGCAACCGTCCGTCACGCTCGAAACCAAGCCAACGCGGCTGCTTACCCCCAGTTTCCCTATACCTCTCTTCGGCAAGCTCCGCCATCTCCTCGTCAAAATACCAGAACGCCTCGTGGCGGCAACCTTTATAATCTTTATAGGAAGCCGCCTTTTCCCGACGGGTCTGTCCGGGATGCCAGCTTTCGGCGAGCCATCCATTTTCCGGATTGACCGACACAAGCCTCCCATCATGCAAACGCCCGGATATGGATTTTTTGATAAACAGGGCAATATAATCGGCCGTGCGCTCCGAAAGGTCGAAATGTCCGCGCCCGGCATCTCCCAAAAACGACACGCAACTGGCCGGATACATCATCCTGAACGCCAGTGCCGGGCGCAAACGGGCATCCCACCACTCATATTCACCCATCACCATCAGCCCCGGAATGCCGTCGATATTCCTCGTGCGTCCCCACTCCACATTCGACCGGCCATATCCGCAAAGGTTTGTCCGGGGGGCATCCCCGTGATATGAAATCACGCACAGTGTGCGTCTTGGGTTCCACGCCGCGAAATTCCATGGCATAGTCGCCTGGGCCGAATGCCCGAAAGCTATCAACGGCACTCTTGCCACTTCCGGATGGCCGCTGACAATCGCCAGACTATCGAGCAAACCGTTGAATACATCCTGCACCCCCTGGGTAACATCCCATTCCTGACCGAAACCGGGAGCAATCCACAACACTCCCACCCCCTCATCGGCCATCTGCTTTCTGAACCGTTCAGAGGAGAAAAGCGTCTCCTCATTCATATTCTGAAACGCGAACATCAAAGCCTTCAGCGAATCGCATCCCTGGTCAATCCACAGGAAGCCCTCAGGCGCGCACCCGTTTTCTGTCGACACAATCCCCTCCACCGGTACGCTCCACCGGTAACCTGTGGCAGCGCCCGCTTCCAACGCCACCAACACAGTGGCCATCATGCAAAACCGTCTGAACCAATCCATAGTGAAAACCCCGTTAAACTCAACGCCTGACTAACTTCCCGTCGATTATAACCAATCCATGTGCTGACGCATCCACTTGCCTTCCCCACAAGTCAAAAACCGCATTTGATGGCATTGCGTCTCCTAAGGCAACATTCTCCAAACCCGATACGACTTTCGGCATGGTTTTGGTCAACGTGCCCCACCCTTTCCACTCATAATGGTGACCTGATGAGCCCCAGTTTTCCACCCCTTTGGAATCCTCTTCTGCAAGCTGATAGTCGGCAGCTTTTTGCAGCCATTCATAATTCTGCGGAGCAACATTCGCGCGGTTCTTGTAATGGTTAAGCGCCTGTTGAAGGTATCTGACATTATTGAGCGAACTCAAACGGTCTGTGTCACAAGGTTTCTTGCCGCGCCAGCGCTGAGAGCGTGAATCGGCCTGATAAAACACCCCGTTGTCAAACGTGCACCCCTTTTCATCGGTCGAAAAGCCCGACGGCTCCCACGGCTCACCTTCGATGGCCGACAGGTTATAACGCAACGCCCATTCCAACCCGGTCAGAATCCGGTTGTCAAAAGCGCCGTAAAGGTCATCCCCCTGGTTCCAGGCCATCTCTGCCAAATCGACAAGCTGACCCAGACCGGCCATCACATGCCCTTGGTCGCGACATGCCTCCTGGCACTGCCCGTTGGCATAGACATAATACGGCAGGGCGGCATCCGAAATGAACTGCTCACCGCCGTTGACCCATTTGAATTTGTAATCTGCCAAATAATCTGTCTCTGAATTAAGAGCGCCCCTCTGCGGATAACCCTGATGATACGGCAGGTCATCTTCCCTCGCTGTCTGCGCCATCACATATCGCAAAGCCCGGTCATACATCGCCTCATTGTCGAGAAAAATCCCCATCGCCATCATTCCGCGGGCGGCAAACAGCCCCTGGTTGCCCCACCGGGTCGGGTCGAGGTTATAGATGTTCCAGTAAAACGTAACGTCGTTGAGTGCGTCATCCATGTTGGCATGGTCTGAGGGATATTCCGTCCTGCTGTAACCGGGATGGACAAGCATATTTTTGAAAGCCTCCTTATCCTCCTCTTTCCACCCATCATAATCGCGCAGCAATTCCGCAGCCTCGATAAGGAGGTAAACCTTTCCGCCATCAAGAGGGCCTGTGCCACGGACGCTCACATTGGTCAGATGGTTGTAGCAGTTGATATGCTTCAAGGCCTCTTCGGCATAGCGGTTGTCGTCGGTCAACCGATAGAGCAACGCGAGGTCGTGCGCCTTGCGACCGTCAACCCCTATGGTATTGTTATGCTTCCCCTCCGCAATAGCCGTCACATCCTCGAATGTCTCATTGGTCAGCTTTGAATAACCGCTGGCCTTCAGCGCCTCAAAAGTGGCATACGCAGGTTCTTCCTTATCCGCAATCATCTGTTTCATCCGCAACAGGTCGTCTGCCGTATATGACAGTCCCGGATGGGAGAACGCACGCTCCTGCGCCTCAATCAACGACATTGGAGCAGCCATTGCCAATCCGCCTATAACCAAATTCCTAAAAAATCCCATATATAGCTCTTTTTTCTCTATTCATTCAAAATTCATTCAAAAACCACATTCTCCACATGCTCGCCGATATAAATTCTTCCCATATCGCCGGTTTTATACCATTTCGGTTTCCCCTCCATATCGTCGCTGATTCTCACCCCGTTGATAGTCAGGTTCTCGAATTTTATATTGCAAATCTTATGTTCGGCATCATAGCCTGAGATAATCGACAGATTATCACCATCCCCGTTATAGCTCACATCTCTGAACAGCACATTCTCAATCCCCCTGCCCGGAGCGCCACAATACTTCGTGTTGAAGAAAATGCGCAGATTCACCAACTGCCCCTCGCGGAAATCCTCCACCCGGATATTATCGAATGTAACATTGCGCACCAGGTTGTTATCGCCCGCGTTGATAGCCATGCATCCCTGGTAATCAAGCTGTTTCTCAGCATGGTCGAGTATGTCGATATTGCGGTAAGTGATATTTTCAATCGTGTCGGGATGTTCCACATTGCCATGCAGACCGATAAAAATCGGATGGGCAACATCGGCCCACAGCGTGGAGTTTTCCATCAAGATGTTCTTGCAACCACCGGTGAAACCTTTGCGGGTTGCATACACCGTGGAGCAGTCGTCACTGTTGCGGCAGAAAACATCGTGGTAGCTAACATTGTCAGATGCAAAAACATTCATGCCGTCACCCCATCCGTAATAGCTTATCGACTTGACATTGGTGATATCAACGCCGTCGCTTCCTCCCACCGGAATCTGGCTCACAACCACACCATCGGCCACCACATTGCGGCTGTTCTTGATGTAGATACCCTCGCCGCGGCCTTTCGGATGCACTTCTCCCCGGCCATAGAACCTCACATCCTCAACCCCGTCGGCGATAAGCTGCCCGTAAACACGCGCGCCGCCGTCAATATAGACCGTCTGGCCGCTTTCAATCCTAAGCGTATCGCCCGACAGCTCATGCACCCCCGGCGCAAAATAGACCAGCTTACGGTTCTTACCCTTTTTCCACTGTTTCAGCTCCTTCTCCGTCGGCCTGTTCCTGTCGATAGGATTCGCAAACAGGTGCAGGTTATGGAAAATGTCGCCATTAACCTCAACCGAAAGATTCCTCGGACGGTCAAGGCTGAAAACCACAGTTTCCCCCTCCACCAACGGCTCAATGCCGTAGCTCTGCGGGCGCACACGCGCCCCATCAACATTCCCGTTATTATAAGCCACCGCAACATCGACCTCTCCATCGAAGTCGAAATAGGCCATCGAGGCCGTCTCGGTGTGGTGTTTCGCCCCTCTCACCTCATCGACCTTAACAGGATAAACGGCCACATCGAGCCACTCCCCGTTCTTTGCCCCGGCCTGTCTCACCTTAACGGTGAAATCACCGATGGTCTCCACACCCTCTCCCGCCGGATAGGTCACCACATCTCCGGCAGCCCCAAGCACGGCCAACCCCATCAAAATCCCGCAAAAACCTCTAAAGCCTCTCATCTTATCATCTAATATTAATTCCTAATCTCCTCCAAACACCCTTTTCCGGCCTTTATCGGATTTTCATAGCCTTTATTAGCCTTTTTCAGTTCAGTCTTTCAATCAAAATGCGGAGAATAATCGAGCAATTATTCCCCGCATCCTGTTAAATTATACGGTCAAACATCCTTCTCCGCTCAATCACTCCCTGTAGAGCATCAGTGTGCCCCATCCGAGCTGGTCGAAAGCGCCTGAATTACTACCATAATTGTGTGCATTATCCCCTTCGCCGGCAGCTCCTTCGGGACGAATCTTGTCGGCAGCCATTTTGGCATATTTAAACCCGGCTGAAAGATTCTTCACTTTCGCATAGTGGTTATAATAGATTTCCCATCCCGGGCGCAGACCTCCACGCCTATCATCATCAGCGAATTTAGTATGGATTGTAGCATGGCTCTGATTGGCGTGCGCGCCATCCATGCAATAACGGAACTCCGAGAACGGAATTTTGTCGGCACCGACAAGCCATACGCCACTGGCATTCCTTATATCGTCGCCATCACGCAGATTTGTCAACGCCACATATTCACCCATCTTCATCAACGCATTGTCTTTAGCAGCGAAAAAGTCGAGTTTCGGGATTTCCGGATTGAATGTATAGAGCGTATAAGCCATCTGGGCGAGGTTGGCAGCCACAGCAGCCGACATACAGGCGTGCCCCTGGTCGCGGCCGCTCTCCTGGTTCTGACCGATAGTCTCACCCGAACCGAGCGGATCTGCATGATAGCCACGGATAAGATTGTCGATGCAGCCGTTGCCGACCCCGAAATAGAAATAGTTCACAACATAGTTCACCATGTCGTTATCCTCACACAGGATACCGATTGCAAGATACGACGACATCGCCACCAGATCCCAGTTGCTCCAGTAATGCTCATTTGGAGTTCCGGCATGTCGGGTCATAAAATCCTTGTTGCAGGTCGAGAACACATCGACCATCCATTTCTTGAAATCATTGAAATCTTCCGCAGCCCAACCTGAATAATTCCGCAGAATCTCTGCCGCATTGGCGAAAGTATAGCCCTGCGCACCCGCTGCAAGATTGAAGTTTTGGTCAGCAGCGGTGATTCTCACACATTTATCAGCCCATGCATTCATTATGTTCACCGACGACTCGGCATAACCGTCATCGCCTGTGAGCTTCCACAGCAATGCCTGCTGATAGGCGGCAGCCGCATCGCGCATCACATTGGCATAGTTTTCCTTACCCTCGATTGAATTCTTCGGGTCCCCGCGCACAATCTCTACCGTAGGAGATGGAGAATACAGTTTTGATGCGTAACTGCTGTTTTTGAGGTTTTCAAACTCTTTTTTAACCACCTCCGGGGCTGTGCCGTCATCGAGCGATTTTTTAACACGGTCAAAATCAGCCTGGCTGAACATGGCGCAAGGATGGTTGTAGGTGTAGACACCCTCAACCCTCGTGTTGTCGGGATTGGGGGTCAGGTCAACAACACCATACTCGTTCTCCTGACAGGCGGTCATACCGGCCACTCCGGCCAGTGCCAAAGCAAATATAGTTGTTTTCATTAGTTTCATTTTATTTTTCTTTAATGGAGGCGCCGCCGTTCCCAACGGCGCCCCTGTTAAAATTCATCTTATAAGAATCGTGCTATCCACAAGAACCAAAGAACTAAATAGCCAAAGAACTTCTTGCTTCTCCAAAATTACTTCTTCTTCTCAAACGTCAGCCCATCCTGCTCGGTGATGTATTTCTCGACATCCTCAAGCGATTTGAAAGTCTGAACCCAATAGAGGTTATACTCCAGCGAAGGAAGCGTGGTAACCATATCGGCATATTTGAGCTGGAAGGTAGTGAATGTTGCAACCATATTGTCGGGCAGCATTCCGCCGTTCTTGATGCTCTGGGTCGAGAAGTCATAGACAAACACATGCGAGCCGTCGGAGCATTTGTAATCGTGTGCCCATCTGTTGTCGCCGCCACCAACGAGGTCGCTATATTCCTTATCACCGGCGGTTGCACGGCAGTCGAACTTGATGTTACGCTTCGTCACCTCTTCGCGGTCAAGCGTATCGTCAATCTTCACGGCAAAGATAGGATAGTCACCTGCGTGCACGAATGCCTTTCCACCGGTAAACTTGATATCGCGGCGGCATTTCGAGCCATCGCTCGGTGCAGTGAACGTCATATATCCATAATGCCATTCACCCGCAGGTTCTTTGCCGTCGGAAACATCCCATGTGTAGAGTTTCTCGTCGCGGAACAGCTCACGGATCAGACCGGCCTCAAGGTGCATGGTGATCTCAGAGCTCTTTCCGCTTTCGGGGCAGGTGGCCTTGATGGTGAAGTCACCGAAGTTACCCTCTTTGTTGAATGTCACAACACCGTTCTCAACAGTAGCCAGTTCAGGGTCTGACGATTCCCATCGGAGCATCGACCGGGTGGCGAATGCCGGTACTGTGGTGTATTCCAGTGTCACATAACCGTCGCCGATTACACAGAGGAAGTTATCCTTGCTGAATTTGGGATCGATAGTCACATCTTCGGGTGCTACCACCTGGTTGACATAGATTTTCTTCGTGGCTGTCACACCTGAACCGTCAAGTGCTGTGGCTGTGATTGTAACCTCAGCCTGAGCCTGGGGGTTCTGCACTCCGGTCACAACTCCGTTGAGGTCAACCGTAGCAACAGATTCATCAGAAGACGTCCATTTAACCGTGCGGTAGGTTGCATCCTCAGGGGTAACCACAGCCGTCAGTTCCAGAGTCTCACCGGCATAAACTTCGTTTGCGTCAGAGAGGATTTCAATCCGGGTGGCCGGTTTAAGCACTTCGCTCACAACAACCTTCAGAGAAGCGCTCACACCGCTGCCCGATCGGTAAGGATCCGGGGTGACCATCACAACCGAGAAACCCGCGCCAGCACCTGACAGGGCTGTAACATTACCGTCGGCATCTACTGTGGCAACCTCCTTGTTTGAGCTTTCCCACTTCAGATCCTTATAAGTGACATTTTCAGGCAGAAGCGTGGCTGAAAGTTTCAGTGTAGACCCTTTCACCATGGGCAGCACCTGGGTCTCGGTCTCATCGACATAGACGAACTGCTGCACTTCGGCCGGGAGTGCAAGCTGCACCTCCGAAGGATAGATGGCTTCGGTCAGCACCGTTGCATCGTCATCGTCGCAGGCCGTCAATGCCGTTGCCATGGCAGCCACTGCGGCAATCCCGGCGATATGTTTGAATTTTAAGAATTTCATTGTTTTTCAATCTTATTGCTGTTTAACAATTGATGTTTTACAGGATTACCATCCGGGATTCTGTTCCAGCTTCGGATTAAGCTGCAACTGGTCGCTCGGCAGGGGATAGAGATAAAGTTTGCTGCTCTGTTTCCATGCGCCACGGTCGTTATACAGTATGATATAGCCCTTGTCATCGAGCGTGCGGCCGGCATATCCCTCCTTTGATTCATACCATGTGCCACTCACCTTGATGCCGGTCAGATTTTTCGACATCTCTTCAGGCGCGGTAGCCCAACGCTTAAGGTCATCGAGGCGGAAACCTTCAAGGAAAAGCTCAACCGTACGCTCACGGCGGATTTCCTCACGCATACTCAGGCCGTTTTTCGTAACCAGGTCGTTGGTCAGCTTGGTCATCTTTGGATTCACGCGGTTACGCACCTCGTTGAGCCATTTCAGGTCGCCGTCGCTGATTTTATTGTCGAGTTCGAACTTGGCCTCCGCATAGTTCAGGTACACCTCAGCCAGGCGGATAAAGGGGAAATCATAGCTTTCCATATAGTCGGCCATCTGGCGCTCGGTTGCCCATTTCCAGATAGCGTAACCGCTACCGCCGACACCACCGGCTTTCGGGCCGTCTTCACCACCGGCCACATAGCAATTGCCATAATCCTGGTCGTTCCATTTGGTGCGCCATTTGCCATCGTTGTCGAAATACTTCTGTCCCGGCATCAACAGCGTGGTGCGCATACGGTTGTCGCGGTTCTCATATTCCGAATTGCGGGTGGTTATCCCTTTATATTGGGGGTTGGTCACACCATTGTATTCGATTGGCAGACCGTTCTGGCACACATACATCTCAGCCATCTTGCTGGTTACAAAGAAGTTGAACGAGGTCAGGATGGCATGTGTTATGTTGCGCCCGGTTTTGTCGCCCAAACGGTGACGGCGAGCAAGGATATATTCCTTATTGCCTGATTTGGTGATACCGGCGGGATTGCACTGTTCATCTTCGAGAATAAACATATAGCGGTAGCTCTGCTCGCCGAGGTCTTTGTTGTAGAACAGCTGGTAGCGGTTCGACGTAATCACCCTCTGGGCCGCATCCGCAGCTATTTTCAGCAGAGATGCCGCGCGGGGATTGGTGCTTGTGGCATTTGCACCGTCGGTGTGGAACTTCTGCCATGTGCCCTCATACAGAGCCACACGGCTAAGGAAAGCACGGGCGGCATCCTTGCAGAGGCGACCTTCCGCAGCAGGTGCGTCGGGCAGATCCTCTTCCGCCTCCAGCAGGTCTTTGACACACTGGTCGATAACCGCACCGCGGTCATCACGCGGGCCATATAGTTTCTCAGAATCGATATCGACCGGCTCTGTGAGCAATGTGACATTGCCATAAAGCTGCACCAGGTTGAAATAGTTCATCGCCCGGAAGAACTTCGCCTCACCCACCGGCACCTTGATTTCCGAATAGCTGCCACCGAAACTGCCTACATTCTTCAGCAGCAGGTTGCAATAATAGATATTCGTATAAGCACCGTTGTAATTGCCGTCATTCGGCGGAACAGTGTTTGTGCCTTGGCTCACTGCATTCACATTCCTGCCGCAGAGCAGATCGCTGCGGAAATCGCCGTGGGGGCTGTCGTCGAACCAGCGCTCCATGTCGGGCACTTGCCCGTAGAACTGGTTTGCGAAAAGCTGGAAATTCTCGGCGCTGCTCCACACCAGATTGTCGCCCATTTCTGCCTTGGGCTCCAGATCCATGCATGAAGTGAGGCTCACAGCCGCCATTGCCAGGCAGCCTGCCGCCATATATTTCTTTATTTTCATTGGTTTCATTGTTATTATTATCTTCAAAATCCGCAAGAAGCCTCGCAAATCAACTTACGACCTAAATCTTAAGACTCACGACTTAAAACCTCTGACTTCTTGCTTCTATTGTTTAAAATGTCAAGCTCAGACCGAATGTCCAGTTTCTCGTGAAAGGATAACGGCCTATGCCACCGGCATTACGCCCGGCTTCCGGGTCGAAACCGTCTTTGAGCTTCGTCCATTCCCAGATATCCTCACCGGTCACATACACGCGGGCATTGCTAAGGCAGTGTGTGGCCTGTAACAATTTCGACGGGAATGTATAACCGACAGTCAGATTCTTCAGACGGATATAACGGCCATCCTGTGCGGTCAGCGACGATGCCTGGTAGTTATAGTTGTTTATCGCGTCATCCTTGATGTATGGTGCATAATATGCATCGGGGTTCTCAGGCGACCACACATTGCCTACAGAGGCATTTGAAGTGTTAGTATACCATCCGCGCAGAGGCACAGTCAGGTTGTTCATGTCGCGGTAGATGAAACGGTTGCCCGCACCCTGGAACACCACGCTCACATCAACTCCCTTCCAGTTCAGACCGGCATTAACCGAATATGAGATTTCAGGCACGTCGGAACCGAGGAAAATATAGTCGTTATAGTCGAGCTTACCGTCGCCGTTCTCGTCGCAATACATGTTGTCGCCCACACGGAGGTTCTGAGGCAGACCAATACCGTTGTTGGGGAAATATTTCTCCACATATGCCTTCAGCTGCTCCTCATTCTGGATTTTGCCGCCATAACGCAGACCGAAAATGGAATTGAGCGGATAGCCCTGCATGGTCTTTTCATAACCCGAGTGTTTAACCACTGTCGTTCCTATGTCAATCAGCTTGTTGCGGGTGAAGGTGATTGTTCCTCCGGCATGCCATTGCCAGTCACCGGCACGGCCGTTGTAGGTCAGGTTGCCGTCGAAACCCCATCCCTTGAATTTACCTTTGTTGGCCGACGGAGCTTTGTCGCCCAGCAAGGCAGGGGGCTGGATATTGACCAGCATGTTATCGTTGCGTTTCTCGAAATAGTCGATTGCACCTGAAATCGCCCCGTTGAGGAATCCGAAATCCAATCCGAAGTTCATGTTCTTTATGCGTTCCCAAGAGCGGCTGTTCGAGGCGAATGTTCCGTTGGTGGCGATATAGCTCAACAGGTCGCTGCCGATATATGCACCTTTATTCGACACCAGATTGTAGAGCTGGTATCCGTCGTAGTTTGAAATACCGCTCTGGTTACCCATCTCCGCATAGCTGGCGCGGATTTTCAGGTTGCTCAGCCAGTCAACGTTACGCAGGAAAGCCTCCTGGTTCAGACGCCATGCAACCGACGCGCCCCAGAAAAACTCCCAGCGGTTGTCGCTCTGGAACTTCGACGATCCGTCATAACGCCCGTTCACCTCAATCAGATAACGGCTGTCGAAATCATAGTTGGCACGGAAGAAATACGACAGGTTGGCAAACTGCCACCGGTTGCCCAGCGATCCCTTGTTTCCCTCGAAGTTGTTGATTGAAACCTCGCCTGTACCGTTGATTGATTCGATACCTTTCTGGTTGTCCTTTACATTGACACCGAATTTACGGAAATCCTTGAACTCATACTGCACACCCAAAGTCAGACTGGTGTTATGTTTCTGGGCGAATGTGTAGCCTCCGTGCAGATAACCGGTGATTGAATAGAAGTCGGTGCGCGATGTGTTAGACTGATAATAGGGGAAGGGAACCTGTGTTGCAGGGGCTTTCCCGTTAGCCTCACCTTTGTAGGTGTAGCAATCGAAATCGTTACGCACAATATCGTCCCATGTGGCCGTAGTGTTATAACCCAGGTTCACATTGGCATCGAGCCACGATGTGATGTCCAAAGCGAGGGTTTCGCTGATGTTGAAGGCGGAAACGGTCAGTTTGGAGTTACCACCCTCCTCGATATAAGCCACCGGTGAAACCCATCCGCCTGAACCGCCCCACTTGTAGGGCTTGCCGTTTTCAGCCCTAAGAGGCAGACCCGGCATCGGGTAGGAAGCCGTCAGCGCATTACCCACAAGGGTGGGCACTACCTTCTCCTGGCGGTTATAGGCCACCATCGACTCCAGCCTGAGTTTCTTGGAGAACTGATACTGGTGGTTGAAACGGATATTATAGCGCTGGTTGTTATTGTCGCCATACTGCAGGGTCGAGCCGTCATACATGTAACCCAGCGAGATGCGGTAGCGGTTCTTCTCATTACCGCCCGACACGCTCAGGTTGTGCTCCGTTGACCATGCGTCGCCGAACATCGAGCCAACCCAGTCTACATTGGGGTCGAACACGAAATCACTCACGTCGGTGAAACCGGCGCCACCCCACGGGTGAACTGATGTTCCTGTCGGGTTAAACGGAGTGTTTACGTTGATATACTGCCCTTTATACTTTTTTAGCATCTCGGCATACATCCACCAGTTGGCATCCTGGTTGTTAGGGTTGTTGACGTTACCTGCTATAATCATGTCGACCCACTGGTCGGCGGTCATAAGCTCGGCCATCATACCGGGGTGGCGCAGCGTGGCCGACCCGTTATATTCAACCTTCACCTTCCCCTCCTGCCCTTTCTTGGTGGTGATAAGCACAACACCGCCGGCTGCACGGCTACCGTAGATGGCGGCTGCACCGTCTTTCAGGAAGTTGATGCTTTCGATATCGTTTGAGTTGATAAGACGCAGGTCGCTGACACTCTCTGAAGCCACTCCGTCAATCACAATCAACGGTTCGGTGTTGTTGACCGAAGAAGCGCCACGCAGGTTCATGCTCCAGCTTTCATCACCGGGAGCCGACGATGAACGGGTGATGTTGACACCGGCCACCTGGCCTTGGAGAGCCTGTAGCGGACTGCTCATTGCACCTTTCTCTTTAAATGCTTTGGCATCCACAACTGTCACGGCACCGGAAAGAGACTCCTTCTTTGCCGTACCGTAACCCACAACCACAACCTCATCGAGCATGGCTGAGTCTTCGCTCAGTTGCACATTCAGCGGTGAACCGGCCACTTTCACCTCCTTGGGCGTGTAGCCCACATACGACACCACGAGCGTGGCTCCCTGCGGGGCTTTAATCGAGTAGTTACCATCGATATCGCAGGCCGTAGCCGTCGATGTTCCCTTTACAGCCACAGTGGCACCGATAAGAGGCTCTCCCTCGCTGTCGGTCACCGTTCCGCTGACCGTTTGCGCATTGACCGCTGTGGCACTCGTCTGTGCCATCACCGGCTGGGCAAATCCTCCTCCCAGTGTCGCCGCGAAAATCCCCGCAGCGAGCGCTCCCCGCACAGGAATATTGAGAAATCTCTTTCGCATAAGAAACTCTGTTGGATTTTAAGATTTAAGATTATATAATTACTAATTTCACTCTCAGCATCTCTCCCCCTACTAAAGCTATAAAAGCTGTTATAGCCTTCATAGCTCCCTCCACCTCTTACGGCCTTCATCAGCCTTATCAGTCTTTTTCTTGTCAGCACCCGGTTATCATCACGCTATCGCGCTCACATAACGCCTGACATCTTTCCTCCCCAGCCTCAGATGGTTCTCAACCGTGCGGGGTGAAAGGCTCAGCGCAGCCGAAATCTCCTCAACACTTTTCTCTTCGTAGCGGCTCATCACATAGATGATTCGCCTCTGTGGTGGCAGACACTCAACCCTCACCCTCTCTTTAAGAGCCAGGTCGCGGGCGCTTACCTCACTCTCCATATCCTGGGCAAACACATTGGCATCATTTTTCAGCTCCGCATGAACATCCTGCGTCACATAGATATGCCGCAGGAAATCGTTAACAAGATTCCTCGCTATGGTATACAGGAATGAAGTCAGGGTTTCCTCGTTAAGGTCTTTTTCGCATTCCAGCAGTTTAAGCCAAACATCCTGTGCCAGATTTTCAGCATCGGCGATATTGTTAATTCTTTGCGATATATAGCGCAGCAGCTTTTCATAGTTTTCCACATAGCTGCGAGCCACGAGATTTGAATTGTGTTTGTGGTAACCGTTGTTCATGGTCAGCTTTTCTTGGTGATAGATTTCTGTTTTCATTCGGTTTGTTCAAGTTTCCAAAAGCTCATACGAACCTGTTGAAAACTTTCTCGAATGCAAAATTATCATCAAAAAAAGCCCTCCCCAAAATTTAAAAACCCATCTTATTCCCTCTCGATTAATTCAGACACGCACACATCTACCCCCCCCCATATCAATCAGTTAAGAATTTGAGACTCGAAGTCTCACAAAAATTTGAGACTGAAAACGCCACATTATTTCCCGGTTATTTCCCTTCGGCCAGCCGGTCAACCCATTCGGCGGGTGTCACACCCGTGGCGGCTTTGAAATGTCTGAAAAACGAAGCCCGCGAACTGAAGCCGCACATCTGGCTCATCGCAGTCAGAGTGTATTTCCCGGCGCCTCCTTCGGCAACAAGGCGCTTGAATGCATCAACCCTGTATTCATTCACATAGTCATAATAGCTCTTGTTGAGCCACTGGTTGAACAAAAACGATAGTGCATGTGGACTCGTGCCGGCCATCTTCGCCAGATCACCGCTTTTGAGGTCGGTGTTAGTCCAAGGCCGGTCATTTTTCATAACCGATTCCAGACGTTTGAAAATACGTTTGCACTCTTCGTCGCTTAGGCGCGTTGTCTGATAGCGCTTCTGCTTCTCAGCCTCTAAGGCCTGCCGGGCCAGCAAAAGCTCTTCCCGCTCCTTTGCTGCATGTGCGGCTATAAGCTGCTGGTTGCGCCTGTGTTTAATATAAAAATAAACGGCGATTCCCCCTAAAGCCACCACAAGCGCAATCAACATGGCCATCATGCTGTCAAGACCGCCTCTGACCCTCAGGTCGAGAATGGTCTCGCTCGTGGGATCTCCTCCCTGCCGCAGATGCAGACGGTAATTCCCGGCCGGAAGATTGAAATAACGTATCTGGCCTTTCCCTGAATTCAGATTCCACCCTTCTTCAAACCCTTCGAGATAGTATTCAACCACAAAATCCGCCGGGTCAATATAATCGGGGTTAGCATAGCTCACCGCAATGTTGCTCTCGCCGTCGGCAAGGGTTATGCCGAAAGCCTGACGACCTGCCTTGACGCGCTCCATCACGCTGCGGCCGTTGCTTTCAAGGTCGGTAATCAACGGAAGCCGCCTCAATGCCGGCAGCTCCTTGAACTTTCCGAAATCGAGCTTCACGAGTCCACGGGTGTTTCCCATCCATAAATCCCCATTTTCATCAATTACCGGCTGACAAAATGTGAAAACCTTGCTCGGCAAGCCGTTTGATCCGCTGAAATAGCTCATCGATTGCTTCTTATCATAACGCGCCAACCCCGCCTCAGAACCCATCCACAACATCCCCTCTCGGTCTTCAATCAGAAAAGTCATCGCCCTGTTACCCACAGGCCACACCCCTTCCAGACTGTCAAACTTCGTAAGTTCCAGATTAGCCCTGAAAACATCACCCCGGTCAGGCACGAAATAGAGCATTCCCTCGCGGTCTTCCATTATATCTCGGACTTTCTCATGGTTGGCGAACCCCTGCGGAAACCCGTCGGCACGTAGCTCTTGCCCGTTCCAGACAGCAATCCCCTTCTCTGCGCAGACCCATCCACGCCCGGTCGAATCGAAAAATATCTCATAGACATTCCCCGCCGGTAATTGTGAATTGGTGTGGGTATAATGGGCAACCTCTTTTCCAGCCCGGAAACGGAAAAGCCCTTTAGATGTGCCTACCCACATCTCTCCATTTGGAGCTTCTTCAATGCAAAACACCGAGCCGTTGACAAAAGGAGCCTTTCCCCCAGCGAAATCAGACAGAAGCAAAGTCGCCGGGTCAAAAACATACATCCCTCCGTTGTAGGTCCCGATATAATACAGTGGGCCGATTTCTTTTATGCTGAATATGATATTGCTTCTGATTTGAGGAGTGGTGAACTGCGCTTTCCTTCCGGTTGCTTCGTCGATATAATACAGCCCTTCGCGTGTGCCGATTGCCTTCCGCGGGCCTTTTATCGCCAGCGCCCTCACTGCATGGTCGCGTGTGTCAATGAAGCCCGGATAGTTATAGACCTCGAATATCTCCTTGCGGTTCGGTGTGTAGTCTGCCCCGTCTTGATAATAACCTATCCACAACAGACCAAGGTCGTCAACATAAAGGGAATAAACTGAATTCGACCGCAATGCACCATGTGCACTGTTATCATAACGAAGATGCTCAACAATCCTGCCCGAATCCGTTGAATAAACCAGAACCCCCTCACCGTCGGTGGCCGCCAGCAAGCGCCCCAGGGCATCCACCGCCAATGAGGTTATTATGCAATTTCCTGCAGTGAGCGTCGACACAATCCGTCGCGACCGGATATCAAACACACCTATGCCGTTACCATATGTTCCTGCATAAAGCGTGTCCCCTTTCATAACTATATTGGTTATCGAATAAAGCTGCTCGGCCTCTTCATATGTGTCGAATGTGCCTCTAAGCGGGTCGAACCTGTGCAAGGCATCAGCTGTGCTGAGCCATAGTGTGCTGTCGGGGGCTACGGTCATGGCTGTAACATTATTGCCGCTTGACATTGCATCAGAAGCCAGCAGATACTGTTTCAGCTTCCCGCTTCGGCGGTCTAACATGTAAAGTCCCGACTGGGCACCGATATAAACCATTCCGTCAATAGCCGCCAGGGCATTCACCTCACCTTTTATTTTATCGGTTTTAATCCGCTCCAGCTTCATCGAGCTTCTGTCAAGAAGAAAAAGACCGTCGGCATTACCCATATAAAGGTCACCCTGGGCATCTGTCAGAGCTTTCACCCGTTTATGATTGAGATTCTCACCTGGTATCGGCACGCTTTTGATTCTAACACCGTCGAAACGGTCAAGCCCCTGGCCGGTGCCGAGCCACACATAACCTTGGGAATCTTTATAAATCTTATTCACAACCAGATCGCTCAACCCTTCGCCGGTTGTAAGCGACATGAATCTATGCTCTTCCCCGGTAACCGGCAGCCACGCCATAACCACAGCAATAGCCGTAAGAATCAAACGTAGCCGCAGCAAAACACCGATATGTTTCAAAATGCCATTCATTCCAATCCGCAAATCCCGCAGTGGTATTAGAGGTTGAGTAACAACGGATTGCCCGATGAATCAGGCAATCATATAAAATTCAGCATCGAGCATTTCTGCTGCTCCGAAGCCAAATTGCCTCCTCTAAATTACAACGAGACAGGCTCTTTCGCAAATCCATTCACATTATTTAACCTTAACTGCGCCCTTACTTTCCCATTGCAGTTTGCCGTCAGCCCCACGCCACACGGCAACATCTACCGGTTCTCCGGCTTTTATTTCCACTCCGGGGGCTTTCAGATACGTGCCGCCGCACAGCAACCATCTCCCATCGCTGACCACGGCATATTCACCTTTCATCTTCACACCATCCGCAACCAACAACACTTCATCTTTATCGCTCGACATAATCAGGTCTTTACGCCCGTCCTTGAGCAAAACCTCAATGGCAACCGCACCCACCCCCGGCTCATCCGCTTTCACCTCGGGATATGTTATCGTCTCTATGCGCGCCGCGGAACAGCTGCCCGACGGCTCGAAAACAGCGACAAACGGCTTCTCCCAAGCCTCACCTCGCTGCCGGGCCACATATGTCAGCGTCGGCTGCTCTTTGATGTCGTATGGCATTCCCGGCATTCGGCTCAACCCCTCCGTCATAGGGCTGAGGGCTTTGAACACCGTGCGTTCCGGCTCCCCCTTCATCCACATGGTCATTTCCACCACTGTGCTGTCGGGCATGTCAACCGTAAACACGCTTTTCACATTCTTATCTGTCCTGGCCGAATGTTTGTCAAACAGATAACTGTAGGCATAAAGGTGCGCCCCCGCGAAAGCCAGCTCATCGGTAGGCTGAAGGCCCAATTCAGAGCCGTCCGCTCCGGTCAGGGCCATCCGCTGCCCCATGTTATGATAGAAATAATCGTGGGTCTTGTCGCAGCCGTCGCGCCGGCGGCTGCGGAATATGTCAACATAATATCCTGTTGAATCGCTTGTGGCGACAATTCCAACTTGTCTCCGCTGGTCAGACTGCGTTTCAGGTTCAACGAAATCAACGGCAGCATAACGCATTCCACCGACACCACCCTCCGGAGCCGAGGCTGCAGGATAAAGACCGCGCAACTGCAGCGGATGATTGCTTTTCATTACCGGATAGCTCGAAACACCGTCTACGCAAACCGTATTGTGGGCCGGGAACTGGCTGTAATATTCAAGATAATCCAATCCGGAATAGAGCGTGCGCCCTATCCCTCCGTCGGGTGCGAGCCGCAACCCGTGGCCATAAAGCTCAAGTGATATCCCGTTGGCGTGCATGTGGTTTCCATAGCTGCCGTTCAATGCCGCCATCAGGCTGCGGTCGGCATCCATTCCGGTGCGCATAACAAGCCATGAGGCATTGGGAGCCCAAAAGGTAGAGGTATTAAGCCCCTCATAATCCTCCGTTCTCAACTTATAAAGAATCCTCTGCATCCGCTCTTTCTGCTCCGGCTTTCCGAAACGCTCGGCATTGGCTATCAAACGCTCATAAATCTGCGTCTTGATCAGGTCAGGATGCGTGTCGCCGAACCCTATGACCCTCCCGTCAGGCATCAGATATTGGGGAAATGCCTCTGCGGCTTTCAGAATCACCGGCAGTTCAGCCACAAGGTCTATATCGGCCTCACGCCCCAGGATGTCGGCCATATCGGTGAAATCATTCAGCACAACCATCGAATAGCCCCCGCATTCCGCCCATATCCCGGTTACCGGGTCATAGCCATAGGCCGCAAGCTCAGGCAACGACCATTGACGTATGCTCGAATCCCGGAGAACCTTATCCATATAATACCCGCGTCCCTTCCCATCGGCATAGGCACCGTTCTCCTCTAAAAGCAATGCCACCTTAAGGATTGACCGCGCCTGCATGAAGTTCCAGTTGTTATGGGGCACACCGTTAGCCTCGATTACATCCGCCCATTTCTTCAGCGCGCTTTCCCATAGCGGAATCCGCTCTCCCCTGACTCGTTGCAGATATGGCTTCAGAACTCTGTAGATTTCCGTCATCCTGTCGAGCACATCCTCATGTATAACCTCGAAACTCTGCAACCCCACAAGGGTCTGCTGGTGCCCGTGGTTAAGGTCGTAGGGGGTGTGCTTATAATAGATGCCGGTCATGTAGGTGTCGAACACCTCGGCTGCAGCCTCTGCATATTTCTCCTCACCCGTGGCCTCCCACACACGGGCTGCCGTTGCAGCCAGTCCGCCGATTTCGTTGTTGATGCTCTGTATGATATTGCCGGTATTGGCTATTGCTGCCCATTCATAGGGGCGTCCTGGAAGAGAATTGTTCTGAAGCCACATTCCCCGGGAATCGTCGCTGCCATAAGCCTTCAGCTCGGTGAGTTTGGGGCGTGCATATCCGGTGGCATGGCTGCGCGCGCCGCTCATCATCACCGTCGGAGCCGGTGCACTGTCACCCCCGGCATAAGCATAGAATTCCCCTTTGATAAATTCCTGCGCGGCCCGGCTGTTCCACCGCATCTGCAACCGCGATGCAAGCCAGCCGCTGCCACTGTCGACAACAGCCTCGACTTTCCTCTTCCACCCCTCGACAATCTGCGCGTCGGCATCACCGTTCTGCTTTACCACACTGCTGCCGCACACACAGTTGGCGGAACCTGCAAGCACAGCCCCCGCCACAAATATCATCAAGCGTTTCATTCTCATCTATTCAGGATGCAAATCATATTACTACTTACTACCCAAATATACGCAAAACCGCGTTAATCCACTCAATATCCTCCTGACATGACAGACAGAAGCCGCTCCCCGGACGGGGGAACGGCTTCCTTATGTTTGCATGGCCACTGGGGCGATTTATTTCAATACATCTTTAACGGCATCGTTAGGAACCATCTGTTCCTGGAAAGTGTAAGCGCCGGTTTTGGGCGACTTAACCATCTTGATCACCTTTGAGTATGTGCGGCCTTCACCTTTCTGAAGAGATGCAACGGTTTTCTTTGCCATATCGAGTCAAAACTTTTTTGCGTGGTTATTATTTGATTTCCTTGTGCACAGTCACCTTCTTGAGAATCGGATTGTATTTCTTCAGCTCCAGACGCTCGGTGGTGTTCTTGCGGTTTTTGGTGGTAATATAACGCGATGTGCCGGGCATGCCGCTCGCTTTATGTTCGGTGCATTCCAATATTACCTGCACACGGTTTCCTTTTGCTTTCTTTGCCATTTTTCTTTGAGCCTTTAGTGTGTTATGAGCCTTGTTCACGTTTCCCGGAGGAACACGAAAAGCGGCCCGGAAAAATCAATTAGAAATTCAGTTGCTTGACTTCGGTCAGATAACCCTTTGAAGCTGCCTGTTTCAAGGCCGCATCGAGACCCATCTTGTTGATGATGCGCAGACCTGCGTTGCTCAAAGTCAGAAGAATCCACGTGTCCTGCTCTACCCAATAAAACTTACGGTTGAATAAGTTAACATTGAAGCGGCGTTTGGTGTGGCGCTTCGAGTGCGATACGTTATTCCCGGTAATCGCCTTTTTGCCTGTAATTTGACAAATCTTTGACATGGCTGTTAATCTATTATCTTGTTTCTTTTGTTAATATCTTGGTTAGCGGTCAATTAACGCAAAAGAGTTGTGGCCGTCACAACGCTCTCATATCGCCGCAGGCTGCATCACTGCCGACGGTTTTTGCGCAGGGGTCACAAATCAGAGTGCAAAGTAAGTGATTTTTCGCCATTTGTGCAAATTTTCGCCCCACCTTTTCCGCTTCCCGTCTTTTTTTACTATTTTCGCACTCATCTCTCACCCGCCAGCTTCTCTCCCCATCACCTTTTACGGTCTTCCACTGCCTTTCATGGCCTTTATTAGCCTTTTATTATTATGAAATCTGACTTTTTCCGCGTAGCAGCCGCCGTCCCGGCGGTTTCCATCGCCGACCCTGCAGCCAACGCAGATTCTATAATCGAACAAATCCGGAATCTCAATGACCGCCAGGTCGACCTCGCAGTCTTCCCGGAACTCTGTGTAACGGCCTACACCTGTGGCGACCTTTTCCATTCATCAATCCTCCTCGACGCTTCAGATGAAGCGATCCGGCGCATAGCCCAAGCCACTGAAGGCCTGAATATCGTGGCAATAGTCGGCGCACCGGTTCGCCACAACAACGCCCTTTATAACTGCGGCGTAGCCATAGGCCGCGGACGCATCCTGATGATGGTGCCTAAAACATACCTGCCCAACTATAACGAGTTCTATGAAAAACGCCTGTGGACTTCAGGCGCGTCGGTCGACACCACCGTTAACGGCATCCCCCTGACAACCCGTCAGATTCTCGACATCAACGGTGTGGGCGTAGGAATCGAAATATGCGAAGACCTCTGGACGGCAATCCCCCCCTCTTCAACCACATCACTCGCAGGAGCGCAGATTATCGCCAATCTTTCAGCTTCCGACGACATAATCGGCAAATACGCCTACCTCCGAAGCCTCATATCGCAGCAGTCGGCCAGATGCTTGTGCGGCTACGTATATGCATCTGCCGGATATGGCGAATCATCGACCGACCTGGTTTTCGACGGCAAAGCCATTATAGCCGAAAACGGAACCATCCTCGCCGCCAACGACCGGTGGCAGCATCAGCCGCAATATGTCATTTCCGATATCGACTTAATGGCGTTAAACCGCGACAGGCTCCACACAGGCTCATTCACCGACTGCGCCACCCTCAACCTCAACCAATCGGCTTCACAAGGATTCCGCACCATATCCCTGCCGCAGCAACCTGAAAATCCGGCTGACAGTATTAATGGGGAAATACCTGATTCCGACACGTTCCCCACACAGCTGATGCGCCGCGTAGATCCGCATCCATTCATACCTGTCGACGACTCCGAAATCGACCAACGCTGCAATGAAATCATAAGCATACAGGTGGCAGGCCTCGCCCGACGCCTCGACGCCACAAAATGCCGCATCCTCGTTGTAGGCATATCCGGAGGCCTCGATTCCACCCTCGCCCTTCTGGTGGCAGCAAGAACGTTCAAACGCCTCAACCTCCCCGCTACAGGCATAATCGGCGTGACCATGCCGGGATTCGGGACAACCGGACGAACCCATTCCAATGCCCTCAAACTGATGGAAGGGCTCGGAATAACCATCCGTGAAATCCCCATAGGCCCAGCCGTAATGCAGCATTTCAGCGACATAGGCCAAGACCCCGCCAACCACGACGTAACTTACGAGAACTCCCAGGCCCGCGAGCGCACACAGATTCTTATGGACGTGGCCAACAAAGAGGGTGGCATGGTGCTCGGCACAGGCGACCTCTCGGAACTCGCCCTCGGATGGGCAACCTACAATGGCGACCACATGTCGATGTATGGCGTCAACGCCTCTGTTCCCAAAACACTCGTGAAATATCTTGTGCGCTGGTTCGCAATCCGCTCAACCGACTCCCGGATAACAGAATCTCTCAACGACATAATCGACACCCCAATATCACCGGAACTCACCCCCGCCGACAATCAGGGCAACATCGCCCAGAAAACCGAAGACCTCGTTGGCCCCTACGAGCTCCACGACTTTTTCCTGTATTACACCCTGCGCTACGGCTTCCCGCCACGGCGCATCTTCAGGCTGGCGCAAGTTGCGTTCCCCGGTTATTCCGACGACACCATCAAACACTGGCTCCGCACCTTCTTCCGCCGCTTCTTCAACCAGCAGTTCAAGCGCTCCTGCCTCCCCGACGGCCCCAAGGTCGGTTCCGTCTGCCTCTCACCCCGTGGCGACTGGCGTATGCCCTCCGACGCCTCCTCAGCCCTCTGGCTCCGCTCTCTCGACACCCTTTAACGACTACACGACAATCGGTATTAATAAATATTGCTGTCCGATAAAACTTTTTGAGGCAAAACAAAATTAGGACTGGCACC
>ERZ777011.1296-NODE-1296-length-27490-cov-13.165518_pt1 | contig 27490 bp, 18 predicted proteins | sample MGYA00374964_ERZ777011 | MGnify/ENA primary metagenome ERZ777011 (study PRJEB29310, sample SAMD00008975) | mouse gut metagenome | study: EMG produced TPA metagenomics assembly of the Metagenome analysis of fecal microbiota from mouse which was promoted... | reverse complement strand
GCCATTTTCCCACTTGCTGCTGCAAAGTTAGAGTTTATCCGCGCTGATTCTTGACTATCAGAAATTCTCGCAAAATTTCATGTCTATGTCAAGGGTTGTGCAACGGTAGATGCCCGTGGATATGTAATATCGTGCTTTCGGCATATTGCCTTGTGAAAGGCATAGCCGAATGCTATTGTTGCATATACAGGCGTGGGCTTCTGCGTTGCCATCCGACAGGAAATGGGCAATGCGAGAAGCCTCGATTCGTAGGATGGCAACAGATACAGATTCCTACGCTTTTTTTTGTGCCAATCACTATCGCCGACGAGAGGAAGACCGAGGCAAAGGCTAAATTGCATGCCGGAATACACAGTCGATAGGATAGACTATCCCGCCGTAAGGGAAAAGAGCGTAAACCCCGAGCCATACGCGTTCTTCCACAGCAGCGAGTTCAAGAGAATTTTTTCTGTAAAGAAGCGCGAGGCCGCCCGCAAAGGGGTGGTCGACGGCTACCTTACCATATGCGCCTGCTCGACAGGGCGAAAAATCCGGCTTCAATACAAATCGTGGGGTGTCACCGCCGGAAAAGTAATGCTCTCCGACGGCAATCTCTATGCCCTGGGCATATATGGCGTAAAAGAGCCTAAGGTGAAAGTCAGCAAATGCCATCCCTTATTATATCATTATCACCGTGCCGACGCCTTGACCAAGGTGGCGTTCTGGATTGGCATATTTAGCCTGGTCCTCGGGATAATCAAGGACATCTTTCTTTCCTGACAAAAATCCATAATTCAATAAAACCAATCAAAAAAACACCAAAAAATGATTAAAAAACTACCCAAACGAGCCTCGGCCTCGCTGCCGACGCTCCTGTGGCTGATGCTGCTCGCCCTGCTCCCCGCGCAGCTCTCGGCCCGCGACTTCGAGTACACCTACGAGGGAAAGACCTTGAAGTACACCGTGCTCGACGAAGATGCAAAAACCGTCGAAACAAAAGAAGGAACGTCCTTTAATGGAGGAAACATCGTGACAGGAGATGTGATACTTCCGGCAACAGTCTATGATGGCGGCAATGAATACTCTGTTGTCGCTATCGGCAACTATGCATTCTATTCTTGCACCGGTCTGACAAGCGTAGATATCCCCAATTCGGTAACTACAATCGGCAACTATGCATTCTCCAATTGCCGCGGCTTGACAAGCATAGATATCCCCAATTCAGTGACTTCCATAGGAGGATCCGCATTCTCCAATTGCGAAAACCTTACTTCCTTTACAATTCCTTCTTCTGTCTCCTCTATCGGCAGTTTCGCATTCTATTTCTGCTCGCGTCTGAAAGACTTAATCGTGGAAGATAGTGACAACTCCATCTATTTTGACTCAAGGGCTTTGGAAGAATCTCCTATTGAGAATCTTTATATGGGTAGAAATTGGACTTCGTATACTAACCAATCTATTTCTCCGTACCTAAAGACCGTAAAGTTGGGTGATAAGGTAACAGAGCTGCCTAATGATGCATTCAGATACTGCAGCGACCTGCCTTCTATCAATATCCCCAATTCGGTGACTTCCATCGGAGAATATGCCTTCCAGAGCTGCACCGGTCTTACAAACTTGAATATTCCCGAATCGGTGACTTCCATCGGAAAAGGAGCATTCTATTCTTGCACCGGTCTGACAAGCATAGATATCCCCAATTCGGTAACTTCCATCGGAGAAGGAGCATTCGATTCTTGCACCGGTCTGACAAGCGTGGATATTCCCGAGTCGGTGACAACCATCGGCAAAAGTGTGTTCGAAGGTTGCACCGGTCTGACAAACGTCATAATTCCCAATTCAGTGACTTCCATCGGAGAATCCGCATTCGACAATTGCAGCGGGCTGACAAGCATAGATATTCCCAATTCTGTGACTTCCATCGGAGAATCCGCATTCTCCAATTGCAGCGGGCTGACAAGCGTTCTCATCCCCAATTCAGTAACTTCTATCGGCGACAAAGCGTTCTACGGTTGCTCGAGCCTGAAGAAGTCGGCTTTTCCGTCTTCAATATGGCGCAATCCATTCAGCACCGGAATCGCTGTGGGCTATCCAACTGACGGTATTATAGAAGATGGATACATCTGGAACGAGGACAAAACAGGTCTCTACTTTGTGCCACTCAGCGTTGAGGGTGAATATACATTGCCTGCATCGGTCGCATCTATCGGCAAGGACGCCTTTACGGGATGCGGTCTGACAACAGTGAATGTAAATTCAACAGTTGTGCCCATGATGGATTCGCAGGCTTTTGCGGGATTGTATGACAATTGCCTGCTGAATGTGCCCGACAATCTGTTTGCCGATTATATGACCACGTCCAACTGGCATCTGTTTGAAAATATCAACGGTGGCTCCTCGCTCGACAACGGCAACTTCAAATACCGCACTAACCCGGGAGATGCTACTGCAATCCTCGTTGGTCCGGCCAAAAGCATGACCGAGGCAACGATTCTTGCCAAGGTAAGCCTTGACAACAAGATGTACACCGTAAAAGCCATTGGTGTGGGCGCATTCAAAGGACAGAATCTTACCAAAGTTACATTCCGCGATGGCATAGAAATCATAGCCGACAAAGCGTTCTATCAAAACGACCTCCGGGAACTGGTTTTGCCGGAGTCGGTAAAGAGCATAGGCGACTACGCTTTTGCCGAAAACACCAACCTCGCGTCAGCAACGATCGGCTCGGGTGTCGAAACTATCGGCAACTACGCTTTCCGTAAGGATGCTCTTGCTAAAATTACAATACCCGCTTCTGTAAAAACCATCGGCGACTACGCTTTCGCCGAAAACACCAACCTCGCATCTGCAACGATCGGGTCGAGTGTCGAGGCTATCGGCGACTATGCTTTCTATAAGGACGCTCTTGCCGAAATTACAATACCCGCTTCGGTAAAAACCATCGGTGACTACGCTTTCGCCGAAAACAGCAAACTTGCATCTGTAACTATCGGCTCGGGTGTCGAGACCATCGGCGAATATGCTTTCTATAAGGATGCTCTTGCTGAAATTACAATACCCGCTTCTGTAAAAACTGTAGGAAACTATGCCTTTGCCAATAACTCCAAACTCGCGTCGGCAACTATCGGATCGGGTGTCGAGACCATTGGCGACAACGCTTTCCGTATGGATGCTCTTGCCGAGGTTGTTATTCCCGCCTCTGTAAAAGCTATCGGCAACTACGCTTTTGCCTATAACTCCAAACTTGCGTCTGTAACCATCGGCTCGGGTGTTGAGACCATTGGCGAATATGCTTTCTATAAGGATGCACTTGCCGAGGTTGTTATCCCCAATTCGAAAACTATCGGCAACTATGCCTTTGCCGAAAACGCCAACCTTGCGTCTGTAACTATCGGCTCGGGCGTCGAGACCATCGGCGACTACGCCTTTGCCGAAAATGCCAACCTCGCGTCTGTAACTATCGGCTCGGGTGTCGAGACTATCGGCAACAACGCTTTCCAAAATGATGCGCTTGCCGAGGTTGTAATACCTGGCGGTGTTAAAAAAGTAGGATACCGGGCTTTCGCTGGCAACAAAGACCTCACCACCGTGGTATTTAGCGAGAGCGTAGACAAGGTGACGCTCGACACCAAGCCTTTTGACAGCCTGACCAATCTCACCATGGGCCGCAACTTTGAAGGCGAGCTGCCCACAGCGACCAATATCGAATTCGGCAACCTGTTCACCGAAATCACCGAAAACTTCATGAGTGGCAGAACAAGCCTCGAATCGGTGAAATTCGGCACCGGCATCTCGGAAATCCCTGCCAATGCGTTCAAGGGCTGCTCGCTGAGCGAGATTGTGATACCCTCAAATATCACGACAATAGGCGAAAGCGCCTTCGAGAACAACAAGCTCACCAACGTGATAATAGGTTGCGGAACGGCTGAAATAGGCAACAACGCATTCGCCTACAACAACTCCATCGCCACCATCAACGTCACCGCCGTTGAGCCGCCCGTCGCCACCGACGACGTATTCTCCACACAGGACGCACAGCTCAATGTGCTCAAAGAATCCCGCGAGGCATACGAAAACGCCGTGTGCTGGTACCAGTTTGAAGGTCTCGACCTCGTGCCCGTGTCTGTATTCAAGATTCTGAACGAAAGTGTTCCTGGCCGTGCTGCCGACGCAAACGCCAAGCAGCTGCAATTCACCGTGTCGGTCGAGCCGGCCAACGCCTCGCTCAAAGACTTCATCTTCTGGTCGTCGAGCAACCCCGCAGTGGCAACGGTCGACAACAACGGCCTCGTTACATTTACAGATGCCACAGAAGGCACGGCAGAAATCACCGCCAAGACGCTCTACGACGGCGTGGTAGCCTCGGCAACCGTCACCGCCGAAGGCACGCTGGGCATCGATGGCGTAATCTTCGATGCCAACGACGGCGCAGCAGATTCCGTCCGTTCCAACGACATCTACAACCTGCAAGGCGTATGCCTCAAACGCAACGCCTCGCAGGCCGACGTCGACGCCCTCGCCCCCGGCTTCTACATCGTCGGCGGCAAAAAAGTGCTCGTGAAATAAGCCTCCTAACGCGCCATCCGCGTCAACACCAAGCCACGGCTCCCCATCCCCGGGGAAGCCGTGGCTTTTCAATTTATGTACCCCGAGCGCGATCGCGCTCTTCTTTTACCACAAATTTCACAAATTTATTTTTTTACGTTCAGGCTTGTCGCAGAGCGACAATCTTTTAGGTAACCCCCGGCTTCAGCCGTGGGGCCGTGCGAATCTACCAACAATCCAAATTCCGTGACGCTGCGCTTGGCTCGAACCATCAGGAACTATGAAAGAACCAAAATGAACCATCCTTTATCTCGCAAAGCTCGATTCTATCATGAACCATCACTCCGCATGGCTTTCGAGCTTTGCGAGAAAAAGATAGTTGCAGATACAATTCCGACAAAATCCCCCTCCCCAAAAAACAGATAGTCCGCCGATGGTTCGTTCATGGTTCCTGATGGTTCGAGCCAAGCGCAGCGTACAATTTGCGCAAGCCGGAGGCTCGCGTTCCTACACGGGTTGCAGGAACACATCCCCCTCTGTCTTGTGAAAGCGACCGCCTCACAGCCCACCAAATAATCTTTCCCTGCGCCCCGGCTTGTCGCGGAGCGACAATCTTTTAGGTAACCCCCCGGCTTCAGCCGTGGGGTGCGCGAGTCTACCAACAGATGGTGTGGCAGAGCCACACTCTTACGTGTACCGGCTTTTAAAGAGTGTAGCTCCGCCACACCGCAACTCTCATACGGTTTATCCCCACGGCTGAAGCCGGGGGTTACCTGAAAGACTGTGGCTCCGCCACAGCCGGGCGTCGCCGTGAATTATTCATTAATCCAAATTTCGCAAGGTTGTCACGGCGAAGCCGTGGCTCCTTGGTTAACCCCGTATGGAGGCGCAGCCGACATGCGGGGTTAGGTCGGGATGGATGGGTAGCACCGCGAAGCGTGTGCCTCCCGTATGTTATATATGGCGATTTTGGCGCGAGGCACAGCTTCGCAGTGCCGTTGTTGAGGCTATGCGTTACCCCGCATGTCGGCTGCGCCGGCCATACGGGGCTAACATCAAGCGACACGGCTTCGCCGTGCTCAAATTACACAAATTAATTATTTTACGCTAATTGCCGCGAATTATTCATTAATTAAAATTAATAGCTGATTAACGGTAATTGACGTAAAAACGGTGCGTGGAATAGCAATTCGGCAGGAAATCTGAAGAATTTTTTCAGAATGAAATGTTGCCGGGGGCGGAAAGGATGTGGAAAATGAGGTCGTGAAATAAGGCGTGCTCGTTCTGGCGCGAGCCCATGCCCTTGCTTTGCGCGTCGAAGCGTCGAAGCGCGGAAATAATCTCTATAACCTGAAAAGCATTGTAGGAGCGCATTCCGGCCCGGAACTTGCGCAACTGTTTGTCAAATTTAAGATTCAGGTCCTTCATTAACCCTGCATCGCTTTTGTCCTTGGCATAGAACGCCACCATCAAATCGGAGAAAAAGCCGTAGAGGGCCGCCGTAGTCATCACAAGCGGATTAGCCTTGGGGTTGGCGGCGAAATAGTCGGCGATTCTGAAAGCCTTCGCGGCATCGCGTACCGAGATGGCATCGATAAGCTCGAAATTGTTAAACTCCTTGCTCACGCCAATATATTGCTCCACCACTTCCGGGGTAACTTTGGCACCCGGCGCAAGGATGGTCTTCAATTTGCCAACCTCGTTATATAGCCGGCTAAGGTCGGTGCCGATAAAGTCGCGGAGCATTTCAAGAGCTTTTTGGTCGGGCACGAGTCCCGCTTCCGATATGCACTTCGATATAAGAGGCACGAGCTGATAGTCGGCCGGCTTTTTGGACTCGAATATTACGGCGTGCTTTTTGGCCACAGCCATAAGGTCCTTGCCTTTGGCCGTGTCGCCGCGGAACACGATTACAAACACGGTAGTTGGCGACGGGTGCTCGACATATCGGAAAAGACGGTTGACCTGGTCGGCACGAACGGCCTGACATTCTTTGAGAATCACGACTTGTCGCTCGGCCATCATAGGATACCGCGAGCACAGGTCCATCACCGCGCCCGGCTCGACCTGAGGGGCATACAGCACATATTGGTTGAATTCCTTGTCGGCCTCGGGCACCACCTTTTCAAATTCCTTCACCAGTTCGTCGATATAATAACTCTCGGCGCCGTGGAGAAGGTACACCGGAGCGAGTTTGCCCGATGCAATCTGTTTTTTGAGCCCGTCGAATGTCACAGCAGCAGTAGCCATAGATAAAAATTTCGAGATTCGAAAGACAAAGATAAACAAAAAATTTCAGTATCTTTGCGTCAATATGGAAAAAATATACGACAGGCTCCGGAAGAAACATGTCGCGCTCACGCCCGAGGAAGGCGTGCGCCAGCGGTTTGTGGATTTTCTCATCGAGCGGCGCGGCTATCCCGAAGGACTCATGGCCAACGAGGTCGGTCTCACCCTCAACGGCACGCGCCGCCGATGCGACACCGTGGTCTACGACCGTAATGCCCGCCCCCTGGCCATAGTTGAGTACAAGGCCCCGTCGGTGGCGATAACGCAGCGCGTTTTCGAGCAGATAGCGCGCTACAACCTGGTGATGGGCGTGAAGTGGCTCATAGTAAGCAACGGCGTCAACTCCTACTGCTGCCGCTTCGACCTCGATACCCGCCAAGCCGTCTACCTCCCCGACATCCCCCCCTACGACAGCCTCTGACCCCGAACCGCAAATTTCACAAATTACACGAATTACACAAATTAATTTTTTTGCAAGTTGGGCACGGCGAAGCCGTGCCGGAATTACACAAATCGTTTTTACGTTAATGACCGCGAATGGGGCGTTAATTTTTGATTAAGCAAGGTTTCGCAAGTTTGTCACGGCGAAGCCGTGATTCCTTGGTTAACCCCGTATGGAGGCGCAGCCGACATGCGGGGTTTGGTCGGGATGGATGGAAAGCACCGCGAAGCGTGTGCCTCGCAGATGCCATATATGGTGATTTTGGCGCGAGGCACAGCTTCGCAGTGCCTGTGTTGTGGATATGCGCTACCCCGCATGGCCGGCACCGCCGACATGCGGGGTTAACATCAAGCGTCACGGCTTCGCCGTGATTGTGCTGTAAAAACCAATACCCGAGATTGATTTTTATCCCCCGCAATCCAAGTAGATGCAAAATTTATTTTAGCGTTAATAGCCGCGAATTATTCATTAATTAAAATTAATGGCCGATTAACGACAATTAACGTAAAAGCCACAATCTCCGAGATTAATTAAATCTCCGCAATCGACGTAGATGCAAAATTAATTTTTGCGTTAATTGGCGCGAATTGCGCATTAATATAATTTTTGGATTCAAAAGTCTAAGGGTGACGTGCATTTTTGCTTGGCGGTTATAGTTTTTTTTGCTATTTTTGCCAAAATTTGAAATATAAAGACGTAAAAAAATAAAATTTCATTCGTTATATTATGTCAAAAATCAATCAAAATGCTTCGTTGCCGCCGGCAGAGGTCGATCCCGTTGATCTTCCGGAGAACGCGTTTCGCGAACTTGGCGCCGACGAGGAGTACCGTCCGGTGATGCATCCGGCTCATGATTATCCCGAGGTTACGCCTTATTCCGTGACGATGGGTCTCGTGCTTGCCGTGGTGTTCAGTGCCGCCGCCGCTTATCTGGGCCTTAAAGTAGGACAAGTGTTCGAGGCCGCGATTCCCATCGCCATTATTGCCGTTGGTTTGTCGAGCGCGCGCAAGATGCCCAACGCGCTTGGTCAAAATGTGATAATACAATCGATTGGCGCATGTTCGGGCGTGATTGTAGCCGGTGCCATCTTCACGCTTCCGGCTCTTTATATCCTGCAAGCCACCTATCCCGAGATTTCCGTTAATTTCTTCCAGATATTCCTGTCGTCGCTGCTTGGCGGTATTCTTGGAATACTGTTCTTCATTCCTTTCCGCAAGTACTTCGTAAAGGACATGCACGGCAAATATCCTTTCCCGGAAGCCACCGCCACCACGCAGGTGCTTATTTCGGGCAATGCCAAGGGTGCGAAAGCCGGCGCGCAAGCCAAGCTCCTTGCACTGTCGGCTCTTGTCGGAGGTGTATACGACTATTTGGTTGCCACTTTCGGCGTATGGGCAGAAAGCGTTACCACCACGGCCTATACATGGGGCCAGGCCCTTGCCGATAAGACTAAATTTGTACTTTCATGCAATACTTCGGCTGCCGTGCTCGGCCTCGGCTATATCGTGGGCTTGAAATATGCCTTTGTGATATTTGCAGGCTCGGTGTTTGTCTGGTGGTTTATCATTCCTTTGATGGGTACATATGGTCCTGAAAGCATCACAGCCATGGCTCCGGCGTCGATATTTGCCGAGTATGCCCGTCTTATCGGCATTGGCGGCATTGCCATGGCCGGTATCATCGGCATTATCAAATCGTGGGGCATTATCTGCCAGGCAGTAGGCCTTGCCGGCAAGGAGCTTCGCGGAAAAGCAGAAGAAGGCACCACGGTGCGCTGGCAGCGCGACATCTCGATGAAGCATATCGCATACTTTTCCGCAATAGCGTTGATAGCAGTGTTCCTTTTCTTCTGGTTCGGCGTGATTCATACGCTCTGGCAGGCATTCATCGCATGGCTCGTTGTCACGGTTATCGCTTTCTTGTTCACCACAGTTGCAGCCAACGCTATCGCTATCGTGGGTTCCAATCCTGTGAGCGGCATGACGCTGATGACCCTGATTGTGGCATCGGGCGTGTTTGTGGCCATCGGCCTTAACGGCACAACCGGTATCGTGGCATCGATGGTGCTCGGCGGCGTCGTGTGCACGGCTCTCTCCATGGCCGGCGGTTTCGTTACCGACCTCAAAATCGGCTATTGGCTCGGTTCTACGCCGCGCAAGCAAGAGTCGTGGAAATTCCTCGGCACACTGGTGTCGGCCGCTACCGTAGGCGGTGTAATCCTTATGCTCAACCATGTCTACGGCTTCACCGGCCCCAATGCCCTTGCCGCCCCGCAGGCCAACGCCATGGCAAAAGTAATCGAGCCCATGATGCTCGGCGGACAGACTCCGTGGACCCTCTATATCATCGGCGCCATTCTGGCCGTGCTTCTCAACTGGCTTGGCGTTCCGGCCCTGGCTTTCTGCCTTGGCATGTTCCTTCCGCTCCATCTCAACACTCCGCTTCTTGTGGGCGGCCTTGTGGCCTGGTTTGTCAACCGTTCGTCGAAGAACCCCGATGTGGTGAAAGAGCGCAACGACCGCGGCACCCTCATATCCTCGGGCCTTATCGCCGGCGGCGCCCTTTTCGGCGTGTTTGCGGCCATAACGGTGCTTTGTGGAGTTGAGCCTCCGACAAACAACAATGAATTTACACCTCAGGTACTTGGCCTCGTAGCATATGCCGCGCTTATAATCTTCGTGATTCGCGGTTCGTTCTCGTCTACCAAGCGTTCTTGATTGTTATAAAATCATGACAAGTCATGGTTTCTCGTGATTATTCATGAGAAATCATGGCTTTTTGGATGTAACTATAATATATATGAGTCAATCACCATCATCATCTCCCACATCGCTCGGCACAAGCTCGGTCGGACGCCTGCTGGTGCAGTATTCGTTGCCGGCTATTATTGCGTCGGTGGCCACTTCGTTGTATAACATAGTCGACAGCATCTTCATTGGCCAGGGCGTGGGGCCTTTTGCCATATCCGGCCTTGCCATTACATTCCCGTTGATGAACCTTGTGATAGGCTTTTGCACGCTTATCGCAGTGGGCGGCGCAACTATCAGCTCCATTTTTCTTGGGCAACGCAACGTGATGAGGGCTACCGAGGTGGTGAATACGGTGATGGCGCTCTGCCTGATACATGCCGCCGTTTTCGGCACCCTGACGTATATCTATCTTGACCCCATTCTGAAACTGTTTGGAGCCACGGAGCAAACTTTGCCGTATGCGCGAGAGTTTATGCGAGTGATAGTAATAGGCACACCCGTATCATATGTGTTCATCGGCCTGAATAATATAATGAGAGCCACGGGCTATCCGCGCAAGGCCATGTATTCGGCCCTGATGTCGGTGGGCGTGAACATAATACTCGCCCCGATATTCATTTTCAAACTCGACTGGGGCATTGCCGGCGCGGCATGGGCCACGATGTGCGGCCAGACGGTGGCCCTCGTATGGGTGCTGTGTCATTTCCTGTCGAAAAAAAGCTATGTGCATTTCGACCTGCGCGCGGGATTTTTCTCCTCTGCATTGTTGAAACGCATATATGCGATAGGCTTGTCGCCGTTTTTGATGAACTGCTGTGCCTGCCTTGTGGTGGTGTTTATCAACAAGTCGCTTCTCGACTATGCCGTGGGCGACGGCAATATGGCCGTTGGCGCCTATGGCATCCTCAACCGTACCACCATGTTTTTCGTGATGATAGTGTTTGGCGTGACCCAGGGCATGCAGCCTATCTTAGGCTATAACTTTGGCGCCGGCAACTGGGACCGCGTAAAAGAGACCTTGAAAAAAGGCATTTGGATAGGCGTGGCCATAACCATGGTTGGATGGGTTGTGACAGAATCGTTTCCCGACTTGCTCTCGCGCATGTTTACCAACGATCCCACCATCATCGAAATTGCCCGCACCGGCTATCGCGTTTATTTCATAGTTTATCCTGTTGTGGGAGCGCAGATTGTGATTCAGAACTATTTCCAGAGTATAGGCAAGCCCAAAATGTCGATTTTGCTGTCGCTCACCCGTCAGCTCATATTCCTGCTGCCGCTGCTTTGGATATTGCCTCCGCGCATCGGCGTGACGGGCGTGTGGGCCGCCATGTCGGGTTCGGATATGCTCGCTTTCATCCTCGCCCTTGTGATAGTGATTGTAAACACGCGGCACCTTAATAGAAAATTTAAAAATGAAACATCAGTTGCAACTTCGGTTAAAGCCTGAAACGGCTTTCGACCCGCTTCGCCTCAAAATATACGTATCCACAGAACTTGACATCGACGTGAACTCGATTACCGAGGTGCGCGTGCTTCGCCGGTCGATAGACGCCCGTCAGCGTCAGGTGATGGTGAACCTAAGTGTAGAAGTATTCCAAGACGAATTGCCGCCGGCCGGTTTTGAGCCGGTCGAGTATCGTCCTGTCGCTGCCGATGCCCGGCAGGCAGTGGTGGTGGGTGCCGGTCCGGCCGGACTTTTCGCGGCATTGCGTCTGATTGAACGCGGCGTGCGTCCTATCGTGCTCGAGCGTGGAAAAAATGTCGACGACCGCAAGCCTGATTTGGCCCGTATTTCCCGCGAAGGGATAGTCGACCCCGATTCAAACTATTGCTTCGGCGAGGGTGGGGCAGGGGCCTTTTCCGACGGCAAGCTCTACACGCGAAGCAAGAAACGCGGCTCGGTAGAGAAAATCCTGCGCGTGCTTGCAGGCCACGGCGCCGACGAGATGATTCTTGTCGACGCGCATCCCCATATTGGGTCCGACCGTCTGCCTGCGGTGATTAAGGCCATCCGCGAAACCATTATAAAATGTGGGGGCGAAGTGCATTTCGGGTGCCGTGTGACAGATTTGATAATAAATGAAGGCGTGGTGGAAGGCGTGGTCACGGCATCGGGCAACGAGTATCGCGGCCCGGTGATACTTGCCACCGGACATTCTGCCCGCGACGTGTTCGAGATGCTTCACCGCCGAGGCATCGACATGGAAGCCAAAGGCATAGCCGTGGGCGTGCGTCTGGAGCATCCGCAGGCTGCAATCGATAAAATATTCTATCACAACCCCAACGGACGCGGGCGTTGGCTTCCGCCGGCTGAATATTCGTTGCTTACACGTGTCGACGGCCGTGGAGTCTACTCATTCTGTATGTGTCCGGGCGGATATGTAATTCCGGCGGCGAGCGCGCCGGGCGAGATGGTGGTAAACGGCATGTCGCCGGCCAACCGGGGCACGCGCTGGGCCAATTCCGGAATGGTTGTCGAGATTCTTCCCGACGATCTGCCCGAATACGACAGTCACGGACCGTTGAAAATGATGGAATTCCAGCGCGACATCGAGCGACGGTTTTATGAGGAAGCCAACAAAAGCGTTTCATCGTGCACGCAGTCGGCTCCGGCTCAGCGCATGACCGATTTCGCGGCGTCGCGCGCGTCGTCGTCGTTGCCCGACTCGTCGTACACCGCCGGCGTGCATCCGGCGAGGGTCGACCTGCTGCTGCCGCGGCCCGTAGCGTCCCGTCTGCAAAAGGCTTTTGCCGAATTCGGGAAAAAATACCGTGGATTTCTCACAGCAGACGCCATAGTTGTCGGCGACGAGACCCGCACGTCGTCGCCTGTGCGCGTAAGCCGCGATTCCGCAACATTGCGCCATGTCGCATTCCCCGGCCTGTATCCCTGTGGCGAGGGCGCCGGATATGCCGGAGGCATAGTTTCCGCGGCCATCGACGGCGAGCGTTGTGCCGACGCCCTTTCCGACGCCATTGTCGGTGATGAGTACAAAAAATAGTGCATGAAATTGGAAGCTGTCGAAATTTTTCGTAAATTTGCGGCAAATTTAATGCTGATATAATTCTATGAATATAGCCATTGTCGGTACCGGATATGTAGGATTGGTTTCCGGTGCCTGTTTCGCCGAAATGGGTGTGAATGTTACATGCGTCGACATCGATGCTGATAAAATCGCACGACTTGAACAGGGTATAATCCCCATCTACGAACCGGGACTTGACGAAATCGTGAAACGCAACTTTGCGGCCGGCCGCCTGCGCTTCACCACCGATTTGTGCTCGGTGCTCGACGATGTAGACATGGTGTTCTGTGCCGTCGGCACTCCCGCCGACGAAGACGGCTCTGCCGATTTACGTTATGTCGCAGCCGTGGCCCGTCAGTTTGGTCAGAATATTAAAAAATACACAATTTTTGTTACCAAATCCACCGTTCCGGTCGGCACGTCGAAATATGTTAAGTCGATAATCGACGAAGAGCTCGCCGCACGTGGCGTCGAGGTGGAATATGAAGTGGCATCCAACCCCGAATTTTTGAAGGAAGGCGCCGCTATCAAGGACTTCATGAGCCCCGACCGTGTGGTGGTGGGCATCGACTCCCAGCGTGGACGCGCGATGATGGAAAAACTCTACCGTCCGTTCACCCTCAACAACTACCGCGTTATATTCATGGACATTGCATCGGCTGAGATGACAAAATATGCCGCCAACTCGATGCTCGCCACCCGTATCTCGTTTATGAACGAGATTGCCAACCTCTGCGAGGTGGTTGGAGCAAACGTGACGATGGTGCGCAAAGGCATCGGCGCCGACGTGCGCATCGGCACAAAATTCCTCTATCCCGGTTGCGGATACGGAGGCTCTTGCTTCCCCAAGGACGTGAAGGCCCTTATCCAGACAGGCAAGGAAAACGGATGCGACATGCAGGTGATTGAAGCCGTGGAACGTGTCAACGAACGCCAGAAAGGAATCGTTTTCCACAAGATAGTCAAAGCTCTTGGTTCGGTCGAAGGCAAACGTGTGGCCTTGTGGGGCCTTGCATTCAAGCCCGAAACCGACGACATGCGCTGCGCTCCGGCTCTTACGGTGATAGACATGCTCGTCGACGCCGGAGCCGAAGTGGTGGTCTACGACCCCGTGGCCATGGACGAATGTCGCCGCCGCATGGGCGACAAGGTGACATATGCCAAGGATATGTATGAGGCCGTGCTCGATGCCGACGCGCTCGCCCTGCTCACCGAGTGGCGTCAGTTCCGCCTCCCCTCATGGAAAGTGGTGCGCAAGGCCATGCGTGGCAACGCAGTGATTGACGGCCGCAACATCTACGAGCGTGACGAGCTCGCCTCCGAAGGCTTCTCCTACGACTGTATCGGCGGCTGATCGCCGTCATAAACCATAAGCCATGTTCATCGCAGCATTAGTAACGCAGCCCGTGTCGATTTTTTTAATCGTCCTGGTGATAATCCTTTTTGCGCCGTTGCTGCTCAATAAGCTGAAAATCCCGCATATCATAGGCATGATAGTTGCCGGCGTGGTGATCGGGCCTTATGGATTCAATATACTTGCAAACGACTCCACCTTTGCCCTGTTCGGGCAGGTGGGGTTGCTTTACTTGATGTTTCTTGCCGGCCTGGAAATTGATATGTATCATCTCAGGCTGAATCTGAGGCGCGGACTGCTGTTCGGGGCGCTCACGCTCCTGTTTCCGCTCGCTCTCGGAGTAGTGACGAGTGTGTGGGTGCTTCATCTCGATGTGCTCACTGCTTTTTTATTGGGAGCCATGTATGCCTCGCACACGTTGATTTCGTATCCTGTGGCTGCCCGTTTCGGTATAACACGCTCGCCGGCGGTGCTTATTTCCATTGTGGGCACCATCATAGCCGTGGTGGGCGCCCTGCTTGTGCTTGCGGCCGTGGGCAACATTCAGCGCACCGGCTTTTTCGACATTGCCGGGCTGCTTGGGCTGCTTGGCCGTCTGGTCGTGTACTGCATTGCGGTGCTGTATCTTTATCCGAGGATAACCCGTTGGTTCTTTATCCGATACTCCGATAAGGTTACTCAATATGTCTTTGTGCTTGCGATGGTGTTTCTCGCGGCTGTCGGTGCGCAGCAGATCGGCCTTGAAGCCGTGCTTGGCGCGTTTTTCGCCGGCCTTGTGCTGAACCGTTATGTGCCCGCGGGCTCGTCGTTGATGAGTTCGATAGAATTTGTGGGCAACGCGCTTTTCATACCCTACTTCCTTATATCCGTGGGCATGATGATAAACCTCCATGTGGTGTTCAACGTGCACACTCTCACCGTGGCCGCGCTCATGCTTGCCGTGGCGCTTGTGAGCAAGTTTTTGCCGGCTTGGATAGCGCAGAAGGTCAATAGGCTTAGCAAGCCGTCGCGTGGCGTAATGTTCGGCCTTACGGCGGCGCATACTGCCGTGGCTCTTGCCGTAGTGACCATGGGCTACGAAATGGGCATGTTCGACGCCACAATCATGAACTCCACGATTCTTGTAATACTCGTCACCTGTGCCGTGGCCCCGATATTTACGTCGGCATCGGCTCCGGCGCTTAAAATAGAGATGATGGAGAGCGAGGATGGCGCCGGCGACAATCTCATACGCCGCACTCGCCACAATTCGACCCTTATACCGGTGGCGACGCCGCAGATGGCGCAGTCGCTGATCGACCTGGCCGTGCTTATGCGCAACGACCGGGGTACTCATAAATTTTACGCGCTGCATGTGCGCAACGACAATTCAAACACGGCAAAAGCTATATCGCGCGAGTCGCTCGACAAAGCGCGTCGCACGGCCGCGCTCGCCGATGTCGAAATCGAAACGCTCGACCGCTACGACATCAATACCGTTCAAGGCGTGCTTAATGCCATAGAAGAACGCGACATAACCGAAGTGATGCTCGGCATGCACCGCCGTGCGACCATTGTCGACTCTTTCTTCGGGGCAAAAGTAGACCAGTTGCTCCGCTCGACCAACCGTATGCTCATGATTTCGCGCTGTTTCATTCCGGCCAACACATTCACGCGCATTGTCGTTTGGGCGCCGCCGAAGGCTCAGTACGAAACCGGATTCTCGCGCTGGGTGCGAGCTATCGCCCGGCTCACCCGGCAAGTGGGATGCCGCGTGATATTCTGCTGTTCGGCGGAGATTCAGCCTCTGATTCGCGGAGTGATATATCACGAGAATTACGGCATAAGGTGCGAGTTCCGTACAGTGGAGCAGTGGGACGATTTTATAATGCTGTCGAACCGCATACTCGACGACGATTTGTTTGTCGTGATCGGAGCCCGTGTCAATTCAGTGTCGTATACATCAGATATGGTAGAGGTGCCCTCGTTCCTGCAAAAATATTTTTCGACAAACAATATTCTTGTCATCTATCCCGAGCAATTCGGCGAAGAACAGGCCCTTACCTCGTTTGTCGACCCGATGGCGGCGGATATTGCATCGGCGCCCTCGCCCATGTGGAATAAGATACGGGGCGCATGGCGCAGGATTATCGGCGCGAAAAAGCGCATGACCAGGCGTTTGCGGCGAAACCGTAAAAATCACCGCGATATATGACCGGGCAGGATGTAACCATAGTTATCCCCGTCTATAATCGGGCAAAGGTGGTTGAGCGTACGCTCCAGTCGGTTGAGGCGCAGACATTCCGCCCGTTGCGAATCATTCTTGTCGATAACGGAAGCACCGATGGCAGCCTTGATATATTGCGCCGGTGGAAATCGGAGGCCGAGACCCCGACATTTCGCATAGATATAATAGAAGAGCCGGAGAAGGGGGCCGCCGCCGCGCGTAACACCGGCCTTGCCGCGGTGGAATCTGAATGGACGATGTTTTTCGATTGTGACAACGCCATGCGCCCCGACCATGTAGCCTCGGCCATGGAAACAGCGGCATCCGACACGTCTGTCGGTTTGGTGGGATGGGATATTATGGAGCATGGATTCAAAGGCGAGAAGCGTGTGAGGCATTTTGCCGCCGACAACATGCTGTATAATTGCATTATTCACGGCACATTTTCCACCTTGCGCTATTTTGCCCGCACCGAACTGTTCCGTCGTGCCGGCGGCTGGAATACATCCATGAAAATATGGGGCGATATCGAGCTTGGCGTGCGCCTGCTTGGACTCTCTCCAAAGGTCGCTTATCGGCATGGAAAGGCAAAGGTGGATATTTATCCGGGAGATGAATCGTTAGCAGGACCCGTATATTCTTCGCGCGGCGCGGAATTGGAGAAAGCCGTCGACAAGATAGAAATGCTTTTGCCGGACAATATGCGTTATATCGCCGGCATGAAACGAGCGATAGTAGCGGCTCACTATCACCGCGAGGGGCTCATCGACCCCGTGCCTCTGCTCACGCAAGCCCTTCATGCCACTCCGAAATTGCGGCATCGGCTGCTTCTTCGCATTACATATATACTCAATAGCCTGCTGCCATGAAAAAAGCACTCTTTCTGTCGCATGTGCCCATAACCCCGGTTGTCGGGGGCGACCGGATACGCATATTCCAGACGCTGAGGCTGCTTGCCTCGCGGTTTCAAGTCGATGTCGTATGTATCACGCACAGCCGCGGGCATCGAGAGCCGTTGAGCAAATCGATTTCAGGCATATGCAGTGAAAAGTATTTTTATATTCCTTTGCTGAAACGCTGTTTTAACGCTGCCAAAACATTTTTCAACGCCGCCCCTGAAATGGTGAATCATTATCGGCATGGAAAAGTGCGGCGGTATATCGATTCAATAGCCGGGAATTATGACGTGATAGTATGCGGGAGCGCGACGATGGCCGGTTATTTTTTTCATACATCCGCAGATAATGTATATGTCGATTTCACAGATTCCTTCACCCTTAACCTCGACCATGCCGCGGCCGTGTCCGGTGGCTTGGCAAAGATATGGCATAAGATTAATGCGAAAAGAATGAGGGTGTATGAAAGGAAATGCCGTGAAACGTTCAGGAAAGTGGCATATATTTCATGCAGAGACAGAGACTATATCGGTGCCGACGCGGGAAATACATGTATTTTGAAAAATTCTGTCGCGATGCCGGCAGAGGTTGATTGTTGCAGGCATACGCCGGACTCAAAATCTATTGTCTTTGTGGGCAAAATGGACTACGCGCCCAATATAGAGGCATGCTGCTATTTTGTGAATGAAGTTTTGCCTGCGGTGGCGCAATCCTGTCCCGACGTGAGATTTATTATAGTAGGGATGTCGCCGACGGCAAAAGTTGAACGGTTGGCCAAAGACAACGGCCATGTCACGGTTACCGGCAAAGTTGAGTCTGTCGCGGATTATTACCGTAACGCCGCTGTCGTAGTGGCGCCTATGATATCCGGGTCCGGCTTACAAAACAAGATATTGGAGGCGATGGCCCATGGCTGTTGTGTCGTGACCACGCCTGTCGGCGCCGACGGGCTTGAGTCGGAAGCGCACGGGCTTATTGTGGCCGGAGATTCTGCTCTCATGGCTCAAAACTGCATCAAATTGCTAAACGACCATAATCTTGGGAAATCCTTGGGCGATAAAAATAAAAAATACGTCAGGGAAACATATTCATATGAGGCGACAGCCGGGCAGTTTGACGATTTTATAGGGTAGGAAAAAGGCCTCTTTCACATACCCGTTTTACCCTGTTTACAAAGTTTTGCATTTGATAATTTGCCGTTTCGGCAAAAAGTGCTAACTTTGTGGCGTATTTTTGCAAAAAACTAAATTTAACATAAATATGAGTCTTAACATCATTGTGCTTGCCAAGCAGGTGCCTGACACCCGCAACGTAGGCAAAGATGCCATGAAGGAAGACGGCACTATCAACCGTGCCGCCCTCCCTGCTATCTTCAATCCGGAAGACCTTAACGCCCTTGAGCAGGCTCTCCGTATAAAAGAAGCCAACCCCGGGACAACAGTCACCATCCTCACAATGGGTCTCCCCCGTGCCGCCGAAGTGATCCGCGAAGCTATTTTCCGCGGCGCCGACAGCGGCATTGTTCTTACCGACCGTGTGCTCGGCGGTGCCGACACTTTGGCCACATCCTACTCTTTGGCTCAGGCCGTGAAGAAGTTTGGCAACTACGACCTTATCCTTGGCGGTCGTCAGGCAATCGACGGCGACACTGCTCAGGTCGGTCCGCAGATAGCCGAAAAACTCGGAATTCCCCAGGTGACATATGCCGAGGAAATCGTTGATTTGGCCAATGGCCACATCACTGTGAAGCGTCGTCTCGAACACGGTGTGGAAACCGTAAAGGCGCCGCTGCCTTGCGTGGTTACCGTCAACGGTTCGGCTGCTGAATGTCGTCCTCGCAATGCCAAGCGCGTGATGAAATACAAATATGCCGTGTCTCCTTCGGAAAAAGCCAAGCTGTCGGAAGAAATGCAGGCTTTTGTCGAAGCTCGTCCCTATCTCAACCTCCAGGAGTGGGGTGCCGCTTTCGTCGAGGCCGATCCCGAACAAATCGGTCTTCCCGGCTCGCCTACAAAAGTGAAGCAAATCGAAAACGTGGTGTTCACCGCCAAGGAAAGCCTGCGTCTCGAAAATAACGACGAGCAAATCGAAGCGCTCGTGAAGGACCTCATCGCCAACCACACAATCGGCTAATGCCCTCTAATAATATGTCAGACAAATTAAATTCAACGACATCGACCGAGGCGGTAGCCGGCGATGTTACAAAGGACAATAACAATTTGGTAGTATATTGCGAGTTCGACGAAGGACGCATTGCTGATGTGAGCCTCGAACTCCTCACCAAAGGCCGTGTGCTTGCCGACCGTCTCGGCGTGAAACTCGAGGCGCTTGTTATCGGCGACAATCTCAATGGAGTGGAAGACCAGATTTTCCCCTACGGTGCCGACGTGGTATATAAGGTCGAAGATCCCCGTCTTTTCCCCTACACATCCAACCCGCACGCTGCCGTGCTCATCAACCTGTTCCGCGAAATCAAGCCGCAGATTTGCCTTATGGGCGCCACTTGCATTGGACGCGACCTTGGTCCCCGTGTTTCGTCGTGTCTCCACTCCGGCCTTACCGCCGACTGCACATCGCTCGAAATCGGCGACCACACCGACGCTAAATCAGGCAAGGAATACAAGGACCTTCTCCTTCAAATCCGTCCTGCATTCGGCGGCAACATCGTGGCTACAATCGTCAACCCCGAATGTCGTCCTCAGATGGCCACCGTGCGCGAGGGCGTGATGAAAAAAGAAATCCTCAACCCCGACCATAAAGGCACTGTCGTAAACCTCGACGCCAAGAAATATGTTTCCGACGCCGATTTCGTGGTTGAAATCATCGACCGCCATATCGAAAAGTCGAAAGTAAACATCAAGAACTCTCCCATCATCGTTGCCGGCGGCTACGGCGTTGGCTCGAAAGAAAACTTCCAGTTGCTCTTCGACCTTGCCAATACCCTTGGTGCCGAAGTGGGCGCCTCGCGTGCCGCTGTCGATGCCGGATACATCGAACACGAACGCCAGATTGGCCAAACCGGTGTGACCGTGCGCCCCAAACTTTACATCGCCTGCGGTATATCCGGCCAAATCCAGCACATCGCCGGCATGCAGGAAAGCTCGATCATCATCTCCATCAACAACGACCCCAACGCCCCGATTAACACAATCGCCGATTATGTTATCACCGGCAACATGGAGGATGTCGTGCCCAAACTCATCAAATATTATAAGAAAAATTCCAAGTAGACCCCGCCATGGCTAATTTCTATACAGACAATCCCGACCTGAGACATCATCTGGAACATCCGATGATGCGCAAGATTGTTGAACTCAAAGAACGCAACTTCTCCGACGCCGACAAATTCGATTACGCTCCTCTCAATTTTGAGGACGCGATGGACAACTATCAGCGCGTGCTCGAAATCGTGGGCGAAATATGCGGCACAACTATTGCCGAAAACGCCGAGTCTGTCGACCATGACGGCCCCACCGTCGAAAATGGCCGCGTGACTTATGCCCCCGGCACACAAGTAAACCTCGACCTTTGCCGCAAGGCCGGTCTGATGGGTATGGCTATGCCCCGCCGTTTCGGTGGTCTCAATTTCCCCATCACCCCCTATATCATGGCTGCCGACATCGTGAGCCGCGCCGATACCGGTTTTGAAAACCTCTGGGGTCTTCAAGACTGCGCCGAAACCCTTTATGAATTCGGCAACGACGACCAACGCTCGCGTTTCATCCCCCGCGTATGCGAAGGCGAGACCATGTCGATGGACCTTACCGAGCCCGATGCCGGTTCCGACCTCCAGTCGGTAATGCTCAAAGCCACTCAGAAAGAAGACGGCTCTTGGGTGCTCAACGGTGTGAAGCGTTTCATCACCAACGGCGACTCCGACATCCACCTTGTCCTTGCCCGTTCGGAAGAAGGCACCACCGATGGCCGCGGCCTCTCGATGTTTATCTACGACAAACGTAACGGCGGCGTCAACGTCCGTCGCATCGAGAACAAGATGGGTATCAAAGGCTCTCCCACATGCGAGCTCGTCTACAAGAACGCTCCCGCCGAACTCGTTGGCGACACACGCATGGGCCTCATCAAATATGTAATGGCTCTTATGAACGGCGCCCGCCTCGGCATCGCCGCACAAAGCGTCGGCGTAAGTGAAATCGCCTACCGCGAAGCTCTTGCATATGCCAAGGACCGCCGCCAGTTTGGCAAGGCTATTATCGAATTCCCGGCTGTGTCTGAAATGCTCGCCGTGATGAAAGCCAAGCTCGACGCTTCCCGCTCGCTGCTCTACGAGTGCGCCCGTTATGTCGACCTCTACAAGGTTCTCGAAGACATTGCCCGTGAGCGTCCTCTCACAGCCGACGAACGCAAGGAACTCAAAAATTACAAGAAACTCGCCGATGCCCTCACCCCCATGGCAAAAGGCCTTTCGTCGGAATATTGCAACCAGAACGCCTACGACTGCATCCAGATTCACGGCGGCTCGGGCTTTATGAAAGATTATGCCTGCGAGCGCATCTACCGCGACGCACGCATCACATCGATCTACGAAGGCACCACCCAGCTGCAAGTAGTGGCTGCTATCCGCCACGTCCTCACCGCCACATACCGTACGCTTATCGACGGATATGCCGCAACGGAAGTGCGTCCCGAGCTCCAGGCCGTAAAAGACACCCTTGCCAATATGGCAGAGGCTTACTATGCCGCCGCAGCCGATGTTTCCGCCGCCAACAATCAGGAATACACCGACCTTATGGCTCGCCGCCTCGTCGAGATGGCAGGTTTCACCGTCATGGGCTATCTCTTGCTTCTCGATGCACAGCGCAACGAGTCGTTCACGAAATCGCTCCACGTATATGTAAACCTCGCACAGGTCGAAATCACCAAGCATGCCGATTTCATCGCCCGTGTAAAACCCGAGCAACTCGACTATTACAAGGCTTGATTCTTCAAGTCGATACAAATAAAAACGCCGGCGAAAATTTTTTCGCCGGCGTTTTTGTATGTATATGACTATTTCTTATATTGAGGAAGGAGGGGTACAGGGAATTTCGAGAACAGCACATCCACAGCCTTGGCAATGCCCGAGAGATTGCGGAATTGAGAGTCGCCGTTGTCCATAATCGTGGCCACCGAAGATGAGTACATCGGTATTTTCCGCTGCATATCGACAATATCCATCGTGAGCACGCCCTCGCGGTAAATGCCGGTGATAACCTGCGCGTTGGAATAGTAGGCCGGCCAGTAGTTGGCACGCGGATACATAAACCACGGATACATTCCATTATAATAAGGTCCGACAGGTGGGGGTGGGGGAGGCCCCATGGGTTGCACAAGAGGTGCTGTGGCTATCTCTTTACGGACGGTAAGGCCAATGTTGATAAGCATCGGCGAAGTAGGGCTTTCGGTGTAGCCGCGGTCCACCATTTGCTCGCGGATGGCGGCGGCGATGTTGTAATACGTCACCATTTCCATTCCAGGAGGCAACGTGCCTTCGTCGGGAGTGACGATGCGGAAAGTCGAGAAATCGCGCAGATTCGCTCCGTTGTAAGTCTCGCTCGATGTCAAGGAATAGGGGCTGCATCCTGAAAGCACGAGCAGTACGGCTATTATTATAAATCCGGATAACTTTTTCATACACGGTAAGTTTTGATGAAACGTTTGATATTCAAACAATTTCACCGCGTCGAAAGTTCATCAGGCTATTTTCCCGAATCTATTATGCGTATGTTGCCAAGTCCGGTGCGGGTCTCGAGATAGCGGGTGAGGCGTGTTTGGTCGGCAATCGGCGAAGTATGTTTTATTATGGCTAAGTTCACGGTGTCGAGCGAACGTGTTGCCGTGTTGCATACAAGGGTGCGGCATATGGCTATGTCGGCGATTTGCGGATACAGCACTTTTATTTCGGGAGCTATCGTGTACGAAAGTGAGTCGAATGCCTCGCGTCGTAGAATCTGCGAGCGCAGGGAGTCTATTTCTGCCTTTTGACCATCAATCTGGTTCATGGCCGCTGTGAATACCTCGCCGATGCTTTCACGCGGAGCTTTTGATATATTGGCAGATCCGGCGCCGAACCCTTGTGTGATATGAAGTGTAGACCCTCGTAATATCGGCGATTCTTGCAATTGCCGGGCCATGGCCACTTGAAGCGAGTCTATGTCGACGCTCTCGCCAATCAGAGTCACGTCTATGTGTTTCTTCCAATGTGAGATGTAGGCTTTTTTGCTGAATACCTGAGTGTTGGAAAATACAAAATTGTTGTCGACAAAATTATTTGCGTCATTTATGAAGTAACTGTCGCGTATCATCAGAAATGTAAGATATACGCTCGGGAGCAACGTCACTACCACAATGCTCAGCACTATCCTTTGCACCTTGCGGCGGCGAAGCTCGTCGACAAAATTTACAGGCGTGAATTTAAACAGCTTCACGCCCACGAGGGTTGCGAAGGCTATAAATATTGAGTTTATGAGAAAAAGATAAAAAGCGCCGGTGAAATATTGCAGCTGCCATGTCGCCAATCCGTATCCCGCTGTGCACAAAGGAGGCATGAGCGCGGTGGCAATGGCCACGCCGGGTATCACATTCCCTTTCTGCCGGCATGCGGCAGCCACGATTCCGGCCCCGCCGCCGAAGAAGCCTATCAGCACGTCGTATATCGTTGGAGATGTGCGGGCAAGCAGTTCCGACCGGCCTTCGCTCACAGGCGAGATGAGGAAGAAAAGCGTTGATGCTATCACCGAGAACAGAGCCGCGGCGGCAAGGTTGCGGGCCGAACGCTTGATAAGCGCGAAATCGTAGGTGCCTGCGCCAAGTCCCACGCCTATAATGGGCCCCATCAACGGTGAGATAAGCATCGCGCCGATTATCACGGCGGGCGAGTTGGTGTTCAGGCCGAGCGAGGCTATGAATATGGCCAGGATAAGAATCACAATGTTAGGGCCGCGAAACGACACGCCGTCGAGTATGGTCTTCCTCGCCGACGCTTCGCTTTCCATATATGGCGACAGGTCGAAATAACCTTTCAGCTTATCTTTTGCAATGTCAAGAATCATGATTTTCAAGCATTTGTTTTAAATATTTTAACATTATTTCAGGCCGGAATGTTTATTCTTATGAAAATGAAGCGCATCGCAATGTCTTATGGCCGACATTGCGATGCGCTTCATTTCTTTTTCTGTAAACATGCTTCCGGCCCTTTTTCAGCCGAATTTACTTATTTTACGAAGCTGAGGCTCATTTATAATCTTTATGCTGCGGCCGTCTACCACAATCAAGTGCTCGTTTACAAACCCCGACAGGGTGCGTATTGCATTTGACGTAGTCATGTTCGAGAGGTTGGCGAGGTCTTCGCGCGACATATAAATCTTTAATGTCATATTGTCGTCCTCATAGCCATAATTGTCGCGTAGCACCATCAAGGCTTCGGCCAGACGTCCGCGGATATGCTTTTGGGTAAGGTTTACGATACGCGAGTCGGAGTTGCCGAGATTGCGCGACAGGTCGTGAATGAAAAACCAGGCAATCTGGTTGTTGGCTGTAATAAGGTCAGACACAATGCCCATGGGCAGCGACCCGAGCACCGATGGCTCGAATGCCGCCGATGTCGACACATAAGGCTCGTTGGCAAAATATGCCCGGTAGCCGAAATACTGCACCGGACGAATCAGCCTCAGAATCTGTTGCCGGCCGCCTACGCCGTCCTTATATTTTTTTACCTTGCCTTTCAGCAGACACCAGAGATATTCTGGTTCTTCATTTTCGGCATATATTATCTGATTTTTCTTGAAATGATGGATTTCAAAATTTTCGACAATGAGTCGTTTCTCTTCATTTGAGAGAATAGGCCATACTCCATTTATGTCTTCGGCCAAAACCTTTTCTATGGACCGTTTAATCAGTTGTGAACTCACCGGAATATTGGTTTGGGGAAAGATTATGATGAATAGTGTTTTTAAAATATGTTTTAAAGCATGCAAATATACTGTTTTTTTATCAAACTGCGTACAAAATACGTAATATTTGCTCAAAAAAACGCCATATTTTAGTCGTTATGGCCAATTTTTTGATGCTTTGGTTGAATTTTACAATGCCTTTATATCTTTTCTTGTGCAAAAATGTCAAAATTGAGAGTCAGGAGGCGATAAAATTTTTTCACATTTTTTAGTTGCATTTTGCTTGCAAGTAATGGAAATATTATGTAAGTTTGCATCGGACTCATAGTTCACAGGCTTAACCAACCAAAATCTTTATACCGCGCTAAACCGCAAAAAATTTCTGTAATCATGGAAATTAATCAAATCATGGCCGCCCTTGAGGCTAAGCACCCGGGCGAAAAAGAGTATCTTCAGGCTGTCCGTGAAGTGCTCATGTCTGTTGCCGACATCTACAACCAGCACCCCGAGTTTGAACACAACAAAATTATCGAACGTATGGTCGAACCCGACCGTATCGTTACTTTCCGTGTGACTTGGCTCGACGACAAAGGCGAAGTTCAAAACAACATCGGTTACCGTGTGCAGTTCAACAACGCCATTGGCCCGTACAAAGGCGGTATCCGTTTCCACGCATCGGTCAACCTCTCTATCCTGAAATTCCTCGGCTTCGAGCAAACATTTAAAAACGCCCTCACCACCCTCCCCATGGGCGGCGCAAAAGGCGGTTCCGACTTCTCACCCCGTGGAAAATCCGACCGTGAAATCATGCGTTTCTGCCAGGCTTTCATGCTCGGCCTCTGGAAAAACCTTGGTCCCGACCGCGACGTGCCCGCCGGCGATATCGGCGTAGGCGGCCGCGAAGTAGGCTATATGTATGGCATGTACAAACGCCTTGTCAACCAACACGACGGCACATTCACCGGTAAAGGCCTCGACTTCGGCGGCAGCCGTATCCGTCCCGAAGCCACCGGTTTTGGCGCGCTCTATTTCGTGCAAAGCATGCTCAAAGAAAAAGGCGACACCATCAAAGGCAAGACCGTGGCAATATCCGGCTTCGGTAACGTAGCTTGGGGCGCAGCCTTGAAAGCTACCGAACTCGGAGCGAAAGTCGTTACCATCTCCGGTCCCGACGGCTATATCTACGATCCCGCAGGTCTCGATGCAGAAAAAATCGACTATATGCTCGAACTTCGTGCTTCCGGCAACGACATTGTCGCTCCCTATGCCGAAAAATTCCCCGGCTCCACATTCTTCGCAGGCAAAAAACCGTGGGAACAGAAAGTCGACATTGCCCTTCCTTGCGCTACGCAAAACGAAGTAAATGGCGACGACGCCCGTCAGCTCGTTGCAAACCACGTCGAACTCGTGGCCGAAGTATCCAACATGGGCTGCACACCCGAAGCTATCGACACATTCATCGAATCGCGCACCACATACGCTCCCGGCAAAGCCGTTAATGCCGGCGGTGTGGCCACATCCGGTCTTGAAATGAGCCAAAACGCCATGCACCTCCAATGGAGCGCCGAAGAAGTCGACGAAAAACTTCACGGCATCATGCACGCCATCCACGAACAATGCCTCCGTTATGGCCGCGAAGCCGACGGTTACATCAACTATATGAAAGGCGCCAACATTGCCGGCTTCATGAAAGTCGCCAATGCCATGATGGGCCAAGGCGTATGCTAATCCACCTATATAATATTAATCCACCTATATATATAATATAGCTTCAATTTAATAAACTATATAAAATAGCCCCCGTCCCAATCCCGGCTCCCCCGAGCCGGGATTTTTTTGCACCCATCCTTGTCCTCCATCCTTAGTCCTTGTCGCTTTGCATTAAAATTGTCGCAGGGCGACAATCTTTTAGGTAACCTCCGGCTTCAGCCGTGGGGCGCGAGGATATCCGTCAGGCGGTGTGGCGGCGCCACACTCTTGCATTTGCCGGCCTCAATCCTTTCTCCCTTTTCCTTCATCCCTGTTCAATCCGCCCTTGTGCCCCGCGTTTCAACGCAATGTTGGTAAAATAAAAGATAAAATTCTATCAAATAGAAAATAACAACATGGC
>ERZ777011.1295-NODE-1295-length-27494-cov-4.099457_pt1 | contig 27494 bp, 27 predicted proteins | sample MGYA00374964_ERZ777011 | MGnify/ENA primary metagenome ERZ777011 (study PRJEB29310, sample SAMD00008975) | mouse gut metagenome | study: EMG produced TPA metagenomics assembly of the Metagenome analysis of fecal microbiota from mouse which was promoted... | reverse complement strand
ATAAGTTTCTACCATTGTCGCATCCGGTCTCTGGGCATAGAGCAGGCTGGCATTCTCAAATCCCATCTTATAATGGATGGCTGAAAAGTTTAAAAACCTGCTCCACGATGCTTCATCCTGTATGATCTTTGGTACAATCTCCCGGTAGATTTCTTTCGTACAGATAATGCCTTTCATCCTTCACCCCCTTTCCTGTTCTGTATTGCCTTATATTTTCCTACAGCCATGACGGTCTCCCACACATGACAATCTTTCCTGTAGAATAGACCGGACGGAACACCACACAGCCCTTTGATGAAGATGCATCCACAAGATAACCATTCCCGGCGTATACTGCCACATGGGAAATATTCTGGTATCTTCCATTTCTGGTAAAGCTGTAGAAGATCAAATCTCCCGGCTGGATATCCTCATAGGCAACTTCACATCCCCTGTCGGATAAAAGCTGCCCCTGTGACGCAGCAGTGTTAGAACCATGATAAGAAAGGGTAATACCTGCCTCTTTATAAGAATAATAGGTGAGGGAACTGCAATCGTAATAATCACCGCTGTCACGCTTTGCCTGGCTATAGGGCTTCCCAAGCCTTTCAAGGGCATTCTTTACTGCCTGCGAGCCGGTATCGCCGCCAAGATTCAGGCGTTCCGCTTCCTCCGGTGTAAGGCTCCCTGCTCCGGGGCTTCCATAGCCGCCTGTCAGACCTTCTATGGTTTCCAGTATCTCCGGTGACATCAGATAGCGTAAAATTTCTGTTTCTTCTTCCGTAAATATTCCTGTCCTGATGATATCCTCACTGGTAAGAAGCGTGATGCGGACTTCCTTAATCTTTATCTCCACTTCCTCCGTCTTTATGGTGACATTCCCGTAGAAATCTTCTTCCTCATAGGACTGCTCTACTACTTCTGTGCGATAGGAAATATCCAGCAAAGTCATTTCGTCAAAAGTATCTTTCAATGCCCTTTTATTCTTCTGCGTCATTACCGTTGCAGTATCGCCAAAACCATGCTTTACCATATAGACCATGAGGATATCCGCCATGTTGTCCGGTTCCCCATCGCCCTCATAATCTTCATAGATCAACTCCGTTTCATCCCCTCTGCCGGGATCAGCAAGCTCTTCCTGTACTGTCTCCCTAAAATCTTCTGTATATTCTGTAAGGATTTCCACCGCTCCCGGCTCTTCTGACAGTTTCGGGAGCAGGATGGAAAACGGGGAATTGAATAGCAGGGTAATGATAAGCACCATGACAAAAACAGGGATAAGGACGGGTAAAAGTGCCGCGCCCATAGAAAGAAACACATTTACTGCGACTGCTTTTATTTTCCCAAGCAGTAAATCCTTTGCCACTTTTAACAGGCTGTCCTTCTGTTCTCCCTGTGAAAATTTATCTGAAGCATAGGAAAGCAGCCGGAATGCGGCTGCCCTGTCCTTTCTGCTTTTACCTCTGTTATGGCTGTTATCCTTTTTAGTATCTTTCTCTTTTCCCTTAGTCTTTTTACTATTCTTATCTTTCCTGCCTGCTTTATCCTTCCTGCCAGTGATATCCCCATCACGCTGGCGGATGGAATCACCGGCGTCTCTTTTTCTGATATGGCTGGCATTGGTATCATTTGCAGAAAGAGCATTCTGCTTCTGCAAGGAAGCCGATTCTCCTGCACCCTGCATTGGAAGCAATTGTATTTCTGTCTGGTATTCCTTTGCTTTCTGCATTTTTACCGCATTTGTCTCTGTCTCTCTGCTTTTATCTGCTCTTCTGCCTGTATTCTCCTTTCTACTTTTCCTCTGGCTGTATTTCTTCTTTCCTGCATCAAAAAATTTCTTTCTCTTATATCTGGAAATCTGCTCATCCCTTTTATCAGAAAAAGACTGGATGCTCCCACTGGCAGAAGCTACTCCGGCTGTACTGTCTACAGAATAATTATCCCCTGCTTTTCCCTGCCGGGATTCCCCGGTACGGGGTTTCCTATATATTTTGGAGTTTTCTGCTGATTTCTGCTCTTGTACTTTTTCTTTTCTCCTTCTGCGTTCCTTCAAGCTAAAATTATCTGTCCCCTTAATGCCGGATGGGATGTCTGTTTTCCTGTGAAGCACCGGCTCTTTTGTCTTTATGGCAGTTTCATGGTAAGCGGAAGGTTTCTGTATCTCCTGCTGTATCTGCTGATTCCCTTCTGAATGCTGACTCTGTTGTGCCTGACTGTTCCCGTCTGATTTCTTATCATATGGAGCAGATTCTTTCCTGTATTTCTGAAACGGTTTCCTCACATGTAGATTTCCATATACAGCCAAATCTCCGCCTCTGTTTCTAATTCTTCCGCCTGTACTGCTCCCATACTCCTGCTGATAGGATTTTACTGTATCACTTGTCTCAAAATCTGTATTTCCATTAACTCCAGTATGCTTCTGTACCTGCGTCTGCCCCATTATTCCTATGCCCGCTCCCGGAAAATTCTTCTGCTTCAGCGCATCCAGCTTCTCTTTCGGAGAAAAACTTACAGTATTCTCCGTATATTTCTTCCCCTGCCCTGCGTAATGGATCTTCCTGTCTGCTTTGCGCCTGACTGTGAAATCCCTGTCCGTCCTTTTTATCCTCATAGGCTACCCCTATCCGTTCTCCCGATACCACCTTGCCATAAATGCACTGCGGTCAGGGAAAGGCGGCAGGGACGTTCCAGCAGGGCAGGCATTTAAGATATCCCTGCCTGTCTGCACATAGGAGAGGACTTCTTTGTAATATGCAGTATTAACAATAGAATATCTATTCTGCTCTGCTACTGCTGATTCACAGCATTTTTCTGTTGGTGCTTTATTATCGCTTCCCATTTTCTGCATCTTTTTAGCAAAGGCAATCTCCCCTTCCGCAAGTGCTTCCAGTCCGCATAAGGCATTGTGGAATTTCAGGTAATCGCACAGCCCCTGATACCCGGCTTTCCTATCTCCGCTCCTGATGGCAGCTTCAAGGAGCGTTAAAAATGTGGCAGATTCTTTGATCGCCGGCAGAACACCAAATGAATTTTTCGCTTCCCCTTCTTTAAAAAAGTCTACCCGGTATAAAATTTCTTTCCCGACCGGTATTGTCTTTTCCGTCTGGATATCCGCCAATGGCAAAGGCAGCGCCGCAAGCAGCACTGCCTTATCCTCTTCCTTATATACAAATGTGATGAGGGGGATTCCCTTCTTCCTCTCTTCCCCCGTAGTCCTTACATCTGACAGAAATTCCATCAGGGCTTTCTCAATGGTTTTCTTCATGGTCAGCCTCCCTTCCGTCCTCAAAGGGGTTTGTGGAAAATAATTTATAGATCGGGCTGTCCTTCTCTACAGTGATATCCATAGGCACGACCATGTTTCCATGCTTTAAGATACCTGTTCCGCTCTGCGCTCCCCGGACAAACTTAAGCTGCTCCGGGCTGATATTGATAACTTCCGATAACTTTTCAAGATCGGTAGGAGCCTGCCGGAGGAGTGCCACAAACTCCGAATTGGCAAGCATAGTGGTGGCGGTATAATTCTGTAACATATCGAGGACGTTCTGCGTGATACCACTACACAGACCGCCCAGCTTACGCACCTTCTTCCATAGAGAAAATAAGTATTTTGCGGAATACTCCTTATCCAGAAGCACATGAAACTCATCAATTATGAGCCATGTAGCCCTGCCCCTCTTTGCGTTCTCCATGATGCGGTTTCCGATATTCTCCATCATGACAAGCATGGAGATGGCGGATAATTCTTTTCCCATATCCCGGATGCCATAGACCAGAAAACGGTTATCGATATCCACGTTGGTTTCATGAGCGAAAATATTCAGGGAACCGCCGATAAACAATTCCAGTGAAAGGGCAAGCTCCTTTGCCTCCATCTCCGGCTGTGTAATAAGAATCTCGTAGTAGTCTCTGAGGGTTTTCTGCTTCCATAAGGTCTTTGTTTTCTCTCCTTCCTGCCTGCCCCGGTTCCTCATGCATTCCTCTTTGATCTCCTGATAGAGCAGGCGTACACATCTGTCTATGATGGATTTCTGCCGGGAATTTAACGCTTCCCCCATGCACTGCTCACAGATGCCCAGCATGAACTCCCCTTTCTCCGCCACAATCCCCTGAATATCCGACACATCTTCCGGCAGAGCCATAGGATTGATATAGTTCCCTGTATAAGTGGAGAGAACCACCACCTGACCGCCGAACCTCTTAGCAATGTCGAAATACTCATGCTGGGGATCGATCACGATAATATCATCATCCGTATTAAGGAATACATTCCCCATCTCCATCTTTGCAAAGAAGGATTTCCCGGAGCCGGGTACGCCAAAGATAAATCCGTTCCCGTTTACCAGCATCTTCCGGTTGCCGAAAAGGATGTTCCGGCTGACCTGATTTACACCATAGTAAGTGCCGCCCTTCCCCGGAAGATAAAGTTCCTGCACGTTAAAGGGCATAAGTACCGCTAATGATTGTGTCATTAAGGTTCTCATAGTCTCTACCTGACGCACGCCGATTGGAAGCGCAGTATTCAGTGCTTCCCTCTGCTTTAAATAGTGCGCTTCTATCTGGCAGGAATTTCTTTTCCCGATAGTCACCAAAGTTTCCTCTGTCGCTTCCAGTTCTTCTTTTGTGTCTGCCTTGATGATGATGGTCACTGCCACGTAGAAGAGCCTCTGGTCATTCTCCCTTACATCATCCATGATCTCTTCTATCTGCTGTTTCTCCGTCCTTTTGTTATAGGAGATATCCGAAGAGAAATCGTTATTCTTGTTCCTCACCCTCTGCTGGCGGATGATGTCACTCTCAATCCCCATATACTTCTTCTGTAAGGTGCTGGTGGTCACATCTTTTGGAATAGGGGCTACATCAATGCTGATGATGGTATGCGCCGGAACAGTCGCAAGCTCCGTAAGGAAACGGTCTGACAGGGAACTGGGATATTTCTTGATAAAAAGCGCCTTGGCGAATCTCTTTTCATCCTGCATATAAGTGGGGTAAAACTTTAACATGCTGTTGCAGATGTCATCCTTATAATCCCTGCATACCTTTACCGCCTCTTCAAAATCAAAGAAAAAATGCTCTTCCTCTCCCATACGGTAAAAATCATGCAGGACGCGCAGGCGTTCCACTCCGTTTAAGGTGGCAAGGCTGCTCCCTAATTCCCCGAATCCTTTCTGCAATACCGCTTCAAGGCTGGCGAAAGCCGCCTTTGCTTCCTCATAATTCTTCCTGATGATGGAAATGGTAAGGTAACGCTCCTGCTCGATCCCCTGCTTTCCTTCCATAATCTTCTTCTCCATGATACTGTTATAGCAGTCACGCTCCGCATCATTCCCGTCATTCTTTTTCTGGAACAGTACCTTTTCACGCAGGGCTTTCATGTTCCGGTTCTTGTTATTGATGGTGATCTTAAACTCTACATCCATAGCGTTTAAGAACTTGCAGTAGCTTTCAAATATCCGCACCTGCTCCCCTTCGCTGGTGGTGTTGTAGTTCACGTCCGAAAACAGGTAGCTTTTGCTGTAACGGTTGCCTGCCACCTCAAAGATACCGTCCGGCGCAATCTTAAGTAGTTCAATGCATTCCTGCACGCTTTTAGGGGTTTTGTATATAGGCTCCCCTGCCTTTTTGTAGATAGAAAATTTATCCTGAAATAATCTCAATCTGTCTGCTCCTTCCTTTCTGGCGGAAGGGAATGGAGAACTGAAACTGCATTTTATTTTTGCTGTCCGTTTCTCATATACAGAAAATCCCGGTAAGGGAGTTTTCCGCACTCCCTTCCGGGTCTGATTATTGTTGTCTGTCTCTATTTGATTCATTTAAATCTCTTCTGTCAATTCCAATCTTTCTTATGTACTCTCGTTTTGGGCTGGCTGACTGCACGTGAAAATATTCCAATAAAAAACACACCTAAAAGCTGCATTTAAGTGTGTCCTGCCTGTCTTATATTCCTTTATCTTTCCATTCCGGGAACTTCCCTTTTCTTCTCTTTCAAAAACCGCTGTATCTCTTCTGCGCTGTGAGGTCTTCTTTCCCTTCTATCCCAGAAGATGACCTTCCGCACCTGTTCTTCCCCTGCCGCAAGCCCGGCTTCCCTTATCCTGCGGACTGCATCCTCTTTTATCTTCTTTCCCCTTCCCAGCGCATCCTCCACGATCCGGTAGAGGTATTCGGGTTTGCGCCTGTCGCCTAGGTCTGAAAAAACAGCACTCGCCGCCACCAGTGCATCCCTCATATACTTTGCATTGTCCTTGAACAGTTCGCTTTCAATGTAAATGCCCTGTTCCTCTATGAACATGGCGCAGAAGGTAACGACCGTCCTTGTGTTCCCTTCCCGGAACGGATGCGCTTTCCAGAGCCGCGCCATAAAATCCGAAAAACTCCTTGCTGCTTCTTCCAGGGATGCCTTTCTCCATCCATAAAGGTTCATATCCGTAAGGACAGCCTTTGCATCCTTTTCTATGTCAAATACGTCGGAATATTCCACAGAGATACCATTAAGGGCTTCCTCCACCTTTTCTATATTTACGATACGCGGCTTTCCAGCCCACTCATAGATATCCCGGAATATCCTGTAATGCATCTGGCAGAGGGTGGCAAAGTCAAACACCCGGACAGTATCATCCCTTGCAAGCTCCGCAAGGTTCAGGGAAGCATAGTCCGCCTCCGCCTCCCGGAGTTTTTTGTCATCCATGATGCCAAGCCGGTTTTTCAGGATTTCCGTATCCGGGTAAAAATATGGGTCACGCATAAGCCATCCCCCTTACTGTTTCATCTTGTATCTCTGGTCTAAAGCCTCCCTTACCTGCTCCATGGTGATCTCACCACGCTTTTCCTGTTCGATCAGCTTCTTCATTTCCGGCGTAGGCTCAAGACCGTCCACCTTTATCATCCCTACAGCATAATCCCATGCCCTGTCTTCCCTTACAAGCATCTGAAAATCTCTCCTTTCCTGATGGTAACAATAGTATAGCACATACAGGCTGAAATAGCTATAAAATCACTGCATTTATTCACTTTTCCCTTTCCTCTTCTTTCCATTTTTCCGTATGGATTTCTTTATTATTCTGCTTACCGCATCCCTGCGCTTTTCCCTCCGCATCCGCCTGTGTTCCTCTTTTGTCTTCCTTACCTCCGTCCTCTTTTCCGCTTCCTCTTTTGCCTTTATCTCCGATATCATTTCCCGGTAGCCGCTGGATTTAAACACAAGCGTTTTATTCCTGAAAATGCTCCGCATATAGCGCATGAACACTTCCCGGAATCCCATGCCATTGTAGGAATAAAAACCGCACAATGCAATAGGCGCAACGATAGGCACCGCCACGTAACAGCTAAAGGTCAGCCCTATCTTTTCATACAGTAAGAATACGATCAGGCAGCCGCTTCCAAGAGCAAGGATGGAATACACAAGCTGTTTTGCAGTAAGCCCCATTGCCACGCTCTCCTGATATTTCTCGATATCTTTGTTTATTTCTATGATCAAATCTTTCTCCTTCCTGCCGGGATGCAGCTTATATTGTCTGCCGCTTCCCGGTCTTGCTGCTTTTTTGTATGGCAGGACTGGTTTTTCTGCCATTTTTTCTGTTCTACATCTACAATCCCAATGCTCTGCCGGTAAGCGACTGTGCGCCTTTGCAGGCTCCCACCGTTAAAGCTATGGTAAATGTTATCTCACACAGGTAGATAAGCACTTGTGCCCAATCCGCATAACCGCCTGTGAAGGACGGAAGCCCTGCGCTGATAAAGGCATTGCAGATCAGAATAGCAAGCGCCATAGTGACCGCTTCCATCACCACCGATAAGAAATACTTGAAGTATCTTACACAGGTGCTGCTCACTGTCCGGTTTCCTGCAAGCGTAGAAAATGCAATCGCCGCCAATGGCACGATCACCATGATCTTCAGGAACCGGAAATATACGGTGTAGATGATGAAGAAGCCGCATATTAAAATAATGAGGGAAAGCACCACTGATAAGATCAGGAACACAAGACTTGTTGCAAAGCCAAGATTTTCTATAATCTCCGCTTCCCCAACACCGATACTGACCTGTGCCATGGTGGTATTCCCAAGATGGCTTACCATAGCCCCGATACTGCTGAAAAATGCTTTCAGTATCGTAAGGTTGTTTGCCACAAGCCACTGCGCTATCCCTAGCCTTATCAGCATACGGAGCATTGCCTCAAACCGAAACTCGTTTTTGATATCCACGCTCTCCGCACAGAAGCCTATCACGAAGAACAACACCACAAGACCGCTCCCCACGCCTACGAACAATGGCTGTAAATTCTCCACTACCGCCCATGGACCACCGCCCTTAAATGATACCGGTGACTGCCCAAGCAGGGAGAACACAAGGTTAATCTGGTTATTCCAGAATCCAAGCACCATTTCCAGCAGTGCTAGGATGTCATCCCCTAACTTGAATATCTCCATAGTATGCCCCCTTTTTAGAATCCAAGAAAAGTCATCACTGCGGAAATGCCTGCCATGATGAGACCTGCCACGATCCCCTTAAGGGCAGAGTTCATGGAAGATGAATCCTGCTGCTGGTATGCCTGCGCGAACTCCATCACGTTCTTTGCAAGGATGATCACGCCCACTGCTCCGATAATGGCAAGCACAAGGGTCTTTAAGTTGTTGATGGGATTTAAGACCTCCGATACGCCTGATGCATGGACGGGAATCGTATACAGGAATGCGGCTGTGATGATGCTTGACATCATGGGTACGATATGTTTCTTTACTTTGTCCTTTACCCTGTTCTTTTTGGTGAATGTGGTTACGGTTATATTTTCTCTTTTCATAATTGCTGAATCCTTTCTTTTTACAATGATTTTGATTATTGGCTGCTTTGTTCTCTATTTCCTTTATGGGCTGGTTATTGCTTTTGCTCTTATTTCTGGTTACTTTAGGCTGGTTTTTATCTCTATCTGAAATCTGGTAATTGCTTATATTGTGTCTGTAGTAATCTCCGGATTTTTGGTTGCTGTATTCCCAAGGCTTATCAATTCTTCCGCGCTAATGGTGGTTATGATGACATTTCCATTTTCCCCGGCTTCTTTTTCCAGACGCTCTGCGGTTTCCCTGTCTATGATATCTACCGTTTTTTTCTTCTCCGGGTGGTGGATATACCACTTCCCTTCCCCGTCACCGCTCCGTTTGAACATGGGATGCTTGAAAGTATTGAATTTAAAATCTATGACAGGGTCACAGCCCCGGATCAGAACAATACATTTCTTATTATCCAGCTTCCTTACTTCATCCGGTGTCATAAGTTCCCGTCCAAGAACATCATAATTCCGGCTGGAACTGCCGCGCTTTCCCAATGTTTCCCCATTGCTGCGCTTGTCTATGGTGCTTTTCCCTAACAATTCACTGATGTACTTATGGCTTGACTGCTCATTGCCGCCAAGATAAACAAGGGTATCGGCGTTGCCCGGTATGGTCTCCCATCCATCCTTAAACAGTTCCTTAATCTGCGCTATATTCTGCACTACGATCACGTTGGAAATCTCCCTGCTCCGCATGGTGCTTAAGAAATTCAGATAAGAATCGGGGAGCGGCGTGTTATAAAATTCATCCAAAAACATGGTGACATGGATGGGAAGCCTGCCTCCATACTTTGTATCTGCCTGAAAATAAAGCTCCTGCATCAACTGTTCGTAGAGCAACCCGACCAAAAACGCGTAGGATTTATCGGAATCGGGTGTGACAATGAATAAAGCTGTTTTCGTCTTTTTGTCGCTGTTCTTCCCTATGCCAAGTTCCCCGAAATTCAGCTCATCCATTTCTAACAATTCTTTTATGGATTCATTTTCAAGAAAAGCAAGCCTCGCGTTTACGCTGATGATGATGCTCTTTACCGTATTATCCGCACTATCCATGACTTTCCTGTACTGACGCACTGCCGGGTGGTCTTCCCCTAAAGGGCTTGTCCTTGCAAGAAGTTCAAAGCGGCGGTCGAGCCTGCTGGGTTCGTCTTTCTCCCGTTTTGCTTCCGCTAATAATTCAAGGACAGACACGATATTTTTCCTGCCCGGCGGCATTTCCATCCATACATAGTAGAAAAGTGCCTGTAGGAAAAGGCTTTCGGATTTTTCCCAGAACGGGTCACTGCTGCTGCTTTTTTTCGGGGTGGTATTTTTCATCAGGTTTGTAATCAATTTGATCACATCTGTTTCAGTTCTTATGTAGAAAAACGGATTGTATTTATTGCTCTCCTTTGGATTAATCAGATTAAAAACCTTTATCTGATATCCGTTAGCTTTCAGGTATTCCCCGGCGCTCCCAAGCAATTCCCCTTTTGGATCGGTAGCGGCAAAACTGCCCTGCATCTCCATGATGTTGCATTTGATCAGGAACATACTTTTTCCTGCGCCGGAGCCGCCGATGCAGAAGATGTTGTTATTCCGCATGGTCTTTCTGGTGTCCATGGAAAGACGAAGGTTCTGTGACAGGATGCGGTGGTAGCCGCTCTTATCGCCTAACTGTTTTGTAAGAGCTGCCGCCTCTGCCCACCTTGCCGAACCATGCTCCTTCCCGAAGCGGTAATTCTTCTTATTCGTTTTCTGCACTAAAAGATATAAAAGTGCTGTGAGGAATACTGCTACCACAGTATAAGGGGTATAGGCTGTCACCTTCAGATCAAACGGGTGCGCCATCTGCTCTTTAAGGAGCGGAACAAAAGTGTAAAGCGTCATGCCCGGATGGATGATACTGCCAAGGAAAAATCCCAAATAAATGCATCCCATAACCACAATCCCATAAAAGAGACAGGTAAACACGTCAAATTTCTTCACATGCTCACCTGCCTCTCACTGGCTGTTTTACTTCTCTGGTTATATTTTTTGCTTTTTCTGCTGCATCTTTTATTGTCTTTTCGCTTGTATCTTTTTCTCTTGATGATTTTCTATTTTCCGGCTGGCTGGTTCTTTCCGCATTGCTGCTTTCCCTACTGTCATGCCCTAAATCCCTTTCATCTGACTTATGCTCTACCGCAGTGCGGATGTTGGCATTGACAGTATCGAAATAATTGTGGAAAATCTCATTCCCCTTCATGGTGAACATTTCGCTCCCCTGTGTTGCATATACCTTCATTTCCTCTTTTTTCTTAAGGAACGCTAACGCTGTCCTGCTTCCTTCCGGGAAATAAAAATCCTTTGTAGGGATGCGGATAAACTTGCCAGACTGCCTTGGGAGTTTCACCACTACATGATTCTCTTTCTGGTCGATAATCAACTTGCTTGTGATGGTGATGGGGTCATACTGCCCGGACTGGTAATGGTCTAAAATATTTAGTCTCTGTTCTAAAGGGATTGCCTCTATATCTTTCATTTTCAGATAGCCCGTCTCCATCCAAGGCTGTTTCTGTGACTGCCCCCTGCTGTCTGTATTTTTCTGCATTGTACCTGTTTCCTTTCCTGCTTCTTTTTCCGCTGTCCTGCCCTGCCTTGTTTCCTCAAAGAATTTATCAATATCCTTATCAGAAGTATTCTGGAAATATTCTTCCAGCCCCATCACCTGCCCTGCTTTCAGCTTCTCAATCAGGGCATTCATCCGGGGAAGGGATTCTGCGTGGAAGACAATCTCCCTCATACCATCCTTATTGAAATCCGGGAGCAGGGAGTAGAGGATTCCGTATTTCTTTGCCATTGCCTCCACCTTCTTAAGCTGCTCCTGTGGGAACTTGAAAACATGCATATCTCCGCCGCGTTTTAGGAGATTTTTCATGGAGGTCTTCCCTTCCATCTTTTCTTTTGCAAGAATACCCATGATAAGTTTTGCAAGCTGTTTTAAAGGTCTTATTCCTACACCTGCGACACGAAGGAATAAGTCTGTTCCCTCAAAAAGAACGTGAATGATCTGGACAGCATCAGTTATTTCACTGCTCATCTGCCCTCTCCTCTCTCCTGCCCTTTGGACTGATGCAATTCTTTCTGCTTCTGGTACTGGCGGTCTTTATCTGCCGCAAGTTCCTTTTCAAGAGCCTGCATTGCCATCTCCATAGCGTTCCCTGCTTCCTTTGCCAGCGCTGCCTGCCTGCATAATTTACCAAGTACGGTATTCCTCTGCCCGGCTTTTTCTGCACTGCTGTCAGATAAAAGGACGCTGTTGATCTCTATGGACTGCGCCAATTTTTCGCTTTTCTCCCTGAAATCCTCTGATGCGTAGATATATTCCTGCAACTGCTGTGTCATGTTCCCTGCCCCCTTTCGTTCAATATCTTCATGGTCATACGGAGTTCCCTCATTTTTTCTGCGTCCATAGCCTTATCTGCAAGAAGGGCAAGCTGGCTTTCCGTAAGACCGTCCTCAATGCCAAGACGTACCTCTGCAATCTGCCTGGCATCCAGTTCCCCAGCTAACTTCTCCAATAACCCCGGCTTTTTGCGGATAAAAGGGAAACTGAAAGAAGGAGCGGATTTTGATTGTTTATTTGATTCCGCTATACCGCTGTATCGCTGACAATCTGCTTTCTCCGGCTGGTTTCCCTCCTGCAATTTATGTCTCTGCTGCTCCTGCAATCCTGCAACATAGGACTGCTGGATCAAGAGCTGCTCATGCAGATGTTTGTTTTCTGCTTCCAGCTCCCTTATTTTTCTGTTAGTCTCCTCACGTTCTTCCAAAAGCCGCTCTGCATCTTCCCTTGCCTGCCGGAACTGTTCTTCCAGTTCCAGATAATATGCATCATCTATACTCTCCGTAGATGCTCCCGTTTCCTTTTCCTGCTCTGAAAAAATCTCCACTTTCTCTTCCATGGATTTCTTTAAATCCTCAATGAAACTGTTCTGCCTTGAAAGACTTTCTTTCAGCTCCCGTACTGTTTCCGTAAGAAATTCCATCTGCTCCCCAATCTTCTCCGGTATGGCTCTTCTGCCCTGCATGAGCGGAAGTATCTGCTCCCGAAGTTCTATGGGAAGCATTCCATTCTGATAGATTCCCTGCAATTCAGAGAGAGGCACACCGGCTTTGAGTGCTTCCAAAAGAATCCGCCCGGATTCTTCCTTGTGGACGGTGGATAAAAATGCTGCTTCTTTTACCCCATAGTCTTCTTTCATGGAAGTAAACATTATTTCCATGGTCTCTACAGGAATGGTGGTATCTTCAAAAAGATGCAGATAATCTGTATTGATACCATAGCTGACTGCATCCATCACAACTTTAAGCTGTTCTCCGCAATAATCCTTGGATTTAAAATAGGCAGCCTGGTCCTGCCTTGACATATCCTTTAAACTCTTTCCCATCTGGTTTCCTTTCTTTAATCTGTTATCGTACCTGTATCGGCTGATCCTGCTTTTTGCTTTGGGCTGGCTGATTTTCTAATTGTTTTGTATCTGCATGGGCTGGTGTTTCTGTTATTATTGATTCCGTTTTTTCTGCATCACCCTCTTTACACAATTCTTTCTTCTCCTCTAAAATTTCACCCTGTAAAAAATCCGGTTCAGTTGCCTCTATCGTTGGCAGAATCTTTTCTATCACCTGCACCCTGCTCCTTTCAAAGAGGATTTCATCTATCAGATTTTCTTCCTTTTTCAGTTCACGCTTTGCTTTTGTGACTTCCGCAAGTTCCTTCTGGAACGTCTCTTTCATTTCTGTAACCTGATTCACCGTATAACCTTTCTGGATAAGGATTTCTGCCGCTTCCTTCCACTTCTCATAATTTACTGCATAAAAAGAGCTTCCCTTTTTATAGTAGGAAGCACAAATTTCATTTTCTTCAATTATTTTAAGCAGTGCAAGGGCTGGTTTGTGGGGATAGCGTCTTTTGTATATCTGGTGCCGCTGTTCATCCAGAGAATCCATACGGATGCTGACATCTTTTTTCTGGTTTTCTAATTCTTCTGCGGAGCAGATGTTATTTCTGCAAAGATACAGATATTGCGACTGCAACTTTTCAAATCTTGCAGCTTCCTCCCTGTACCGCCACATCTGGCTGTAAGGCTTCCGCTTAAGCTGCCCGGTTCGGTACATCTTCGCATAAAAAGCCTTCTGGTATGGTGACAATGGGATATATCTTTTATAATTCTTCCTGCATCTGATGATTCGTGGAGTGCGGTTTTTATTTCTGATTGCTTTATGCCGAATATCTTTTACTATCTGATTTTCTACCGCCTCTTTCATATAATGGGAAGAAATCTCCGTCAGACGGATAAACCGTTTTTCGCCCATAGGCTTTAAATAAGTCTCTCCATTTTTCTGTCTGATTTCATATCCCTTCTGCTCCATCAGTTTTAGGAAATTCCCATAATTATTTGCAAAAGAAATGGAATCCTCCACATCAAGGCTGATCTGGTGATTCCATTTGAATATACCCTGTTTAGTTTTATCCCATTTTTTAGGCTCTTTTTCTTTTATGCCGATTTCAATATCCTGTATGGAAAGACCGTATTCTTTACAGAGTTCGTTTACAATAGGCTGTATCTCCCTTGCCCAATCCCCCTTTTCATAACGGTATTTTCTTCCGGTGCGCCATGAAACGCTGTTGAACAGGATATGGCTATGGACGTGTTCTGTGTTATCATGAGTAGCGTACAGGCATTGGAAGTTGTCACCGAAGTATCTCTCTACAAACTTCTGTGTAATCCCCATAGCAGTTTCCGGTCTTACTTCCTGCTTTTTGAAGGATATGATAAAGTGGTAGCCCTGCCGCTTATCTGTCTTTCCGAACTTTCGCTTTGTAGCAAGCATCTCCTGTAAAGCGGTATCTACGTTGCAGTTATGGCTTCCCACCAGTGTGCCATCCTGCGTCTTTTCTTCATCTGTGATGTAGGAAATGGCATTTGCAAGGTGCATCGCCATGTATTTTTTCCCTGTCTGGTGGATGCAGGATATTTTTGTGATTGCGATCAGATACCTCCCTCTTTTAATCAATACTACTTTTTGTTCTCATTTACCACTTTGTAAGATGAAAGTGATGCCTTTAAATAAACATAAACCTTTCTCCTTTTTCTGGCTTTGTTACCTTCAACAAGGTAGCATTTGTCAATCTTATGCTTGTAGGCACGATTTAAGTATCAAAATACCTGATAAGAATTTATCAATAAATTAATAGGTATCATGCAATATTAATCTGATAAATGCATTACATATGAACATAGTTAATTCCTCTAATTTCAGCTATTTCTTCTAATCTTTTTCTGTTCCTCTCTAAACAATTAGCCCCTATAAAAATTTTATTTGCACTTATAGATAAATCATTATAGCTGACCGCCTTACCATTTGACATCTGAATTTTATCATTGGCAAATACTATCCGATATTCATCTTCATTCTTATATTTTAACTTTTTGCAACAATAATTAAAGTATAAAAAAGAGATATAGTTCATGCCATCCCTGCCTATTATATTATATTTTTGACCACTCTTTTTCTCAAATTCGTTTTCATCCAAAATAGTCTTTCTCATTTCAACAATCATAGTTTTTAACATATCACTTACTTCCATTTTTTCGTCAGTATATATAACAGGATAAAAGATGCTTTTTCTATTTATTCTATATTCAACACAAAATCCATTTTTGTTATCTGCATAATCAGACCAAAAATAATCATCATTAGGATTTGTTGTAAAACAAGAAATTGATATCAATTTCTTATTAGCATTAAATATTTTTAGAGCATCGCTGTAATTTACATCAAACATGCTTTCATCATAGTAATTACGCAAAATATCCCACTTTGCATCTATTAGTTTTGTGTTTACAAATTTATCTTCATCAATAAACATAAATTTAAATTCATGTTTATCTTTAAACGTTTCATGTTGTGCTAACCATAGTTCTTGATTTGATAAAAAATCTATCCTATTTTCTTCGCAAGGGAAATATTTGTAAAGAATATCTGGAATATTTTCATTTTTAAATTTATCAGCTTCAGTAAATCCATTTTCAAATAAATATTTATTATATGATTTAAAAAATTCAATGTCCATATTGTTACCTTTCTTCTATTGTTTTGTTTTAAACAGTGATTATAAAATAAACTATTATAACAATATTATGATAGTTCAAAAAATAATTACTAAGTTTCAATTACAAATATACTCACTATTGGCATATATAACAAGTATATTTTCACAATATATCTTTTTTAACTCCGTTTATAGTAAATAATCTCCCGCATGGATTGGCTAAAATATTGTAACAGTCAAACGCATTAATAACTCTTTTATCATTTCCATATCTTTAGCCAAACTTATTTTATCATCTTTGTTGTATATATATGAATTATTATTTTTCACTATCTGATTGATATTTAGACCAATCTTGTTTATTTCATTCCGAAGTCGCATTATCTCTAATTCCAATTCCCTGCTCCTTGGATGCTCTAACCGATTTAGGATCAGATACCGGATGTATTCTGATTCATTCATATTTTCAGCTTTAGAGCATTCTGCTAAGATTCTTGCGGTCTCCTCCGTCAGTTTGAAGTGCTTCCGAAGCGTGTTTTCACCTTTCGGTCTTGCCATGTGCTACTCCTTCCTTTTTGGGGAGAGGGCGTTCCATGGAACGCCGCAAGATACGCATTTCGTGGGCACGAAATGCTAAATCTTGTCGGGGAGTACCCCGAACCCCCATTTTTACGGTAATAGCGCCAATTTTTGTGATTTTGACGCCAGTTTGTTTCTTCATGACGCCAATGCGGTTGTTTCTGACGCCAGTTGATTTTTTCATGACGCCAAAACGTATGAAATTGACGCCAGTGAAATTTCTCCATTTTTTCTGTGACGCCACTCCGCTGTCAATTTCCACACCCGTTACGCCAGAACACCTGTTTTTGACGCCAGTTAGTTCTAAATTTTCCATTTTTGACGCCACCCTGACGCTTTTTCTCTCTCCCTCAAATACTCCGCTGCCGGCGAGTGTACCGGGGAGTGCGTGCGGTGTCAAGTATTTTAGTCACCGCCGAAAATCCTTGACACCGCACACCCTCCCCGGTAGGTCACAGCCAAGCGGAAGTATTTGGGGGTGTCGGCTATGAGCCGCACTCTCCACCAGCCTACCTTCCTGCTGCGTCAAGGTAATGTGCGCTCCTGTCAGCCACTATCGAATGTTCTCTTTCCAGACGGTACATCCCTGCCAGTTTCTCTTTCTCTGCTGTTGAAAGAAAATCCGGTAGCGTCGTTTTTACTGCATTTTCCTTTAACAGATGTGACAGATTGTTGTCCTCTATAGCTTCCAGAAAACAGTCCAGCTTGCCTGCTATAAGCGAAAATGTGACTGCATCCCTCTGGTTCTTTGTATTGGATGCCTCATATTTTGCTTCCATTTTCATGGCAGTGAGAAGTTCCCTGGAACACTGCACCGGCTTTTCATGCATAAGGGTGTCCAGCATCTTCACCCAATCTTTTTTCATCAGGAGCAGGGAGCCTCTTTTATCGGGCTTGATGTCATTGGCATAGCCGACCATCCCATCTTTTTGCAGGAAATAACGGGGCAGTCTGAATCTCTTTGCCTGTGCCGCCAGTTCCGGAGTCACCTTTATGTACCCTTCCTTTTTCATCATTTCCCGGAATCGGGATATGCGTATCTCATCCGGCATCCCAAACAAAAATCTTGTCTGCCGGATTGCCGGGAGCAGTTTTATATCTTCCATCCATGACCGGAAAGCCCTTTTTATCTTTACCGGAAGGCTCCGCTCCCTTTTCCTGTGGATCTCCCTCACCGCTGCTGACAGGGAACGCTCATTTTCTGCTTCATAGGTAAGGGTATAGACTTTCCGGATCATCTGCAAAAGGCTTTCTGCTACACAGGCATACTGGACGGTGTTTACTTTCTCCCCGAATGGTCCTTTGATGTATCGCTCTGTTTTCAATGCGCCTTTATCTAGCGTTCCGTCCTTATATCTGACGGTGATGGATTTTCCTTTTACCTGCTTTTCCTTTATCTCCATGGCAAGCCTTTTGTTGTCAAGGACGCTGATATCTGCCCTGCCGGATTCTTTTACATGGACTGCATAGGAAATAGGCATGTTGGAGAAATAGCAGAGCGACTTCGCCAGCAGGTTCTCCATGGTGTCCTTCAGGTATATGTATTTTTCTTTCAGGCAGAATACCCTCTCCGCATCCCCATGGATCAGGTAATGCCCTTCTCTCTTTAGCTGGTCAAAATCCGATGGCAGCTTTCCGTCCCCATCTGTGAATGAATGCAGGAACTCCTGTAAATCCACGTCATTCACCCTAAATTCAGTCAAATTTACCTCCTCGCCTTGTGTTTATTGAAAATAAAAATACTTATGTACCAGTACCGTATAAATCATGGCTGACTTCCATCCGGTAGTAACTGTCCATGGTCGCCGGGGCATTATACAGTGCTGTCAGTAAGTATGCCTTGATGTTCCCTACCTTGGTTGTATTCCCGTCAATGCATTCAAAGACGTATTCCAGATGGCTTGAATTAATTTTCAGGAACCGGCTCCTTACAACTTCCCTTGGGAAGTCGTCTCCTGCGATGCGGATATAAGGACGCTGCGACAGGACAACTTCCAGCACCAGCTCTACCGCTTCATCCATCCGCTGTTTTCCGTACCGCTCCACAAGGATGCTGTACTCGATGTTTTCACAGATGATCTCCCGGTAAGCGTCTGCAAGACCGATCTTATCAATCCCATCCTGCTGCGTTATTGTTTCTGGTTCCTCCGGTTTCTCCGGATAGATTGATTGATAAGTTTTTGATACATCTGTATTTGATTGATTAGTATTTAATTGTGCGGTGTTTTCCTGTTTAGGGTTCCCCTGTACAGATTTTTCCTGTATTGGCTTAACCTGTCTTGGATTTTCCCGTTTAGGTGGGTTTTCTTCCGTTTCCTGCTCTACAGGCTTTTCGTGTATCGTGTAGGTAATATCCCCAAGACGCCCGTTCTCATAGCGGATGCGCTGTCTGGTGAGATACCCATGATTCTCTAACTCTTTTAATGCGCTGGTGATCGAGTCCACGCCATCCTTGCAGATACAGGCAAGCCCCTTCGTCGTATAATCCCAATCCTCCGGCAGGGAGAGCATCAGGGATAACAGCCCTTTTGCTTTCAGCGACAATTCCACGTCACGTAAGTGGTAATTGCTCATGACGGTAAAATCTTTTGTTTTCTCTACTCTGAATATAGCCATATCTAAAACCCCCTCTCCATACTAACGTGCATATCCTCTGTCTCTGCTTTGGTCATGATACAGATGTCCGTCCGGTGTGACTTTCGTGTGTTCCTGCATCTTGATTTCCCCGTTTTTCTGCCTGCACTGGAATTTTTCATAACCGGCATCCGTCAGGAACAGGCGCACCCGGTCGCCTTTTTCTCCGTCAAAGGACTCTTCCGAAAGCACTTCAAAGACAACCATATGCCGCACTTCCGGGTCAAAGCGTTCCAGCGCCATGATGTCATGCCCTTTTAACTGTTCCGCACCGGATCTCTGCCTTGCCTCCGCCAGCAGTTCACCCATAGTCCTTCCCTCTTTGGGCAGGCGGTAGTTTCTGCGGATATCATGTACAACCTCCATGCATTTCCCATCTGTCAGAGGGCGCATCTTTTCCATAAGGCTCTCCGCTGCCCTGCGCCTGTCCGGGTCTTTGGCATACCGGGAAGCCATCAGCAGCTCATGCATGAGGGCATACCGTTCACTTCCTTCCGTCTGGTAGAGCATCCGTTTTTCCATTTCGTTTAATTCCATATCTTTTCCTTTCTGCATAATCTGCATGAAAAAAGGCACTCATCCAAACAACACAGAATGAAATGCCCTCTAACTTTTCCTTTTTCAATTTTATATAAGTTGATGCCTCTGCATCCTGCCTATCCACCCATGAAACTGTCCATGAAGTCAAGGGCGGCATCATTGATGGTTTCCTCGTCCTGCTTGATTTCTTTCTGCTCCTGCTTCTCCGGCTGTACCGCCATACTCTGCATTCCCGGTGCTATTGGCATATAAGGGTACATCATTGGAAATGGCGACTGCGAAAAACATTTCTTTATTTCCTCTGCTTCCTTCCTGATGCTCTCCTGCATCTTCGCCAGAAGTTCCTCATTGGTAAGGTGCGTTTCTTCCTTCCGGTCATAATGCCCGATCATTGCCTCCGCGATAATGCTGCTGTAGTCCTGCTTCCTTCCGTCCGGCGGCTCCTCATACCTTCTTTGTAAAATCTGCCATGCCCTCCGCTCCTCCGGCACGTCCATGTCAAAGCGGCAGGACACACGCTTGATATTCTTTATCGTCTGTCTCGTCTTCATAAGGCACACCCCCTATCCGCGCCGGATATTGCGTAACCGTCTTTGGTTGGAAAGATATTCATACCCTTTTGCATTGGCATGTATATCCTCAATGAAATGCACCTTGCTGTGATCCAGTTTTGCGAAATGTTTCATCAGCATTGCACCGCCTCCAAGGAAATGGAGTTTTGCCAGTTCTTCATTATAGCCATACTCCCGCAGTTTCCGCATAATCTTGCCGGTATAGTCTGTGGCGCATTCCGCTATGGCTTTCAAGTACTTTTCCCCGATATCGGCTGTGCCATCTTTCAGTACTTTTTTGACAATACAATCGTCTACAACAGTATGTACTTTGTTTGTAAGTTCGCTCCGCATCTCAATCACACAGCACTCTACACCAAACCGCTCCGTATAGTAGCGGCTGGAATCCGGCTTCCCATCAACAATAAAGATAACATTCATGGTTCCGTTGCCGATATCCGCCACAATATTAAATCCCTGATAGCTGGGCAGGTCTGCCGCAACAGCCGCAAATCCCTGTGCATAGACTTCCACATCCTCAATTTTCACATGGTATCTGGTGTCATTGCACCGGAAGGTCACTTCCTTATTCTTTAATAAATATTTCTTAAAACTCTCCGCCTGCTCCCCAAGCCATTTGATAGGAAGCCCCACCGCCAGAATGACGGAAGCGTAACACAATCCCCTTTCCCTCAGTTCCTTTGCCAGAGCCGCCAGCGTAAGGATATAATAATCTTCATCCCACACTTTATCCATCTGGTACTCCTTGTGCGTGGAGCCGATCTCGTAAAATTTCCCTTCGTACTCTACTACCATCCCTGCAAGTTCCGATACGCTTTCCCTCTGGATAATGCCGGATTCAAAAATGTGGTGGGCGGTCTTGATATTACCGTACCCATGGTCAATCCCGATCCTGTAAACCTGTTCCATAATCTTCTCCTTTTCCTCTACTGGTTTTGTTGCAAAAATATAAGGACTACCCAAGCACATACACTTGAATAGTCCTTATCACGCAATAAAATACTGCGTCTAACTCAAAATTATTCTGTTTCACCTCGCATTTCTTAAAAGCCACAAGATGACCGCATCATGGATGGGCATTTCTGACTTCTTTGATGTAGGTTTATGATTTTGTCCAGCGCTGTCCTAAATCTCCACCAATGGGCTTAAATAAATAGGACTGAATCAGTGCAAACCCTTGATTTTGTGGGCTTCTCTTGATTTAGTCTTATTATAGCAGGTTCATGCCTGGAAACGCCGAGTTTCTCTGCCAGCCGCTCCTGCGACATGCCCGCCTGCTTGCGGATCGTTCTTAATTTCTCTGCAAATGTCATATGAGTCCTCCTGATTCTGTGATGCAAAATGCAGCTGCCATGATACAGCCAGGCGCTTTTGCCGTCCGGGTTACTATACCCCAGTATAAATAAATGCACTTTACATTACAAGCAGGCAGGCATGACAATCTCTAATTTTCTGCCACGCTGCGCAGCATACCTGTCATCCCGCCTATTTCATTCAAAGTTTAAAAGCACTACCCATTCAGCAAGCGGCCGCTCTTTTGCTCAGACGACTTTTTTTATAAAATACCGCCCTACTGCCGGGCGGATTGGAGTCTTTCACACGTTAGAACGTGTGCCCGCCGGGTACACCAGAATCGTACACCAGTACACCAGAATCGCGGCAAGCCATGTAGAAGAACACTGAAATATATGATATACTGTGTTAGTGCATAGACATATATAAGGAAATATTTACAGACACATATGTGTGCTGGTATCCAGGAAACAGGAAAGGAGCAATGTTCTATGAAAATGAAAATGCGTGCATTATATCAAAATGGTCTTAAGAACACCTTTGCCCATGCAGAATAGCAGACATATAGCAATCTGTATGGGCGAATAAAACGTAGCAGTTCAGCCTTCGGCTTTACTATCGCGCCCGGGTGTGCACCTCGCAAAATCGCATACAGAGCGATTTTATCCACGGAATAGCGCAAGTCTTAACTGCTACAGTAAAACTATATGTTCTGCTGTATCTGCACTTTATTTATAAAAAATAAATAAGGAGCGGCAAAAATGAAATATATAAATGCAGCAGAAATACTTCCGGAGAAATTATTAAAAGAGATTCAGGCGTATATTGATGGAGGTGTGCTATATATTCCCAAAACATCAGTCAAAAAGGGATGGGGTTCAGTCAGTGGTTCCCGCAAATTTTATCAAAAGAGAAATCAGGAAATACAGTTTCTTTTTGAAAACGGATATTCCATAGAAGCGCTGTCAGAGCGATACGGACTGGCGCACAGCACACTTAAAAAAATAATATATGGCTAATCAAAGGGCGCTTGTGTAAACAGGCGTCCTTTTGTGGTAATATTGATTATAATTGTTCTTGCTATTTACCAGTACATGGTATCTTCTTATAATGATGTATATTATGTATGCGGAGGATGGATTCATGGCTAAAATAATTTCAAGGAACTTCAGAATTTTATGTGATTTTATGGATGTATATCAGTTTATGACTGATCTATATGAAAAAGATTGGAGAAATGGTGTTCCTGCTCCATTTTTAGAGTATGCGCTTTCCAGTGACTGGATGGATAAATCTCTGGTACATCGCTGGAAACTTTGGGAGGAAAATGGACGTATCGTAGGTCTTGTTTTTTACGAAAACCCTGTAAATGATGTGTATTTCAGTCTGCGTCCGGGCTATGAAAAGCTGGCGGATGAGATGGCTGCGTATGCAGTTTCATGTATGCCGCGTGTGGATGGTCATCTCAGATTCGTGATTTTTGAGGGGCAGAATGCAGTGAAAGAAGCAATTGCAAAAGTTGGTTTTCAACAATCTTCCGGCTATACAGAGAGAGTCTTTGATTTTGAACAATCTCTAAAATATCCGTTGCCGGACGGCTTTCATTTCGTGGATTCTGAAAAGCTTTCAGTGGAAAAAATAGCGGAATGCTGTTGGAAAGGTTTTGACCACGAAAAAGAGGAAGGGCCCTGGAATGGAGATGCTGAACATGGATACTACAGCTTGATGGCACCGCACATGCATCCGGAGGATTCAATTGTCATTGAAAATGACGCGGGAGAGTATGTCTGTTATGCAGGTATGTGGTGGACTCCTGAAAATCACCTCGCTTATTTGGAGCCACTATGTACGATTCCGGAATATCGAAAAAAAGGCCTGGCAGCAGCGGCACTTTCAGAGCATTACCGCAGGCTGAAACCTTTAGGTGCAACACATATGACTGGCGGTGGTAATGCATTTTATGAAAAGATAGGTTTCAAGCCTATGGTCCATTGGACTTTTTGGGAAAAAAAAGAATCAGAAAATGAAACAGAACCAGATTCCGAGACAGGACTGTGAAACCATCTGCAGTCTGCTTGACAGTATCAAAGGCAAGTTAGAGGGGAATCATATGATTCCCCCGCTCTCTTTAATGCTGAATATCCCCTTTCGCCATCATGTCCATCATATTAAACGGTGAAAGTATGCTGTCGATCTTCTCATATAATTTATCATCAAACTGATACCGCAGTTCGCACTCCCTGTCAAAGATCATAGTCGGCTCCTGCGCAGGCGTCACCGGTTCCCACACGGGTAACTTGTCACTCTCCGGTTTTCCCGTCCTGACAAAAGACATAAATGCTTCAAAGATCTGCGCTTCCAGTCTCTCACGAACCTCCGGAATCTGACACACCTCTACCAGTTCCGTATTGCGGAAGAAAAACGGGATATCGGAGCAGTGCCATGCAATCTTCTCATGAAAAATCGGAAATTCCAGCGTAAATTCATACAGATACGTGCCAATGTTTCCGCCTTCCGCATGCATTCTGGCAAGCCGCTTCGTGGGCTGTCTCAGCGCCCGGTCAACTACAAGCAGATCGGTCGGATTTTTCCCCGGGAAGGTCTCTCGAAACAGCTTTATCATCTCATCGGTGTGCTCTCCGTATACCGGCTGAATCATCTCTTTCATCTGCTCTTCTGTCAGTTCGTTCTTATCATACGACGCGGGCATAAACGCAAACTCACCGAATACGCTGCCCATCATAAGCGGAACTTCATATGCCCGTTCTCTGAATCCATAATCCAGCGGATCGCCTTTGTAATACGCATTCACAAGCGGCCCGCCGCCGATATATCCGCCCTGTGCGGCGATCGCCGGACTGACTTTGGTATAGGCACGCACCAGATCATAATACGAAACCGTCTCCAGTTTATCGACCTCATTTTCCGGAATGCCGAGTTCCTGCAGGATCGCCGTGACAATGGCCCGGCCGTCCCCCGTACATGGCGGCATAAGCGTTACGTCATTTACACCGCTCATAATAAGTCCTTTATGAAAAAGTCCGTCCGCCTCTGCAATCTGCAGGAGGTCGGCAACCTTCATCCCGCCGCCGGACTGGCCGAAAATCGTCACATTATCGGGATCGCCACCAAATAAAGCAATATTATCACGAACCCACTGCAGTGCCGCAACCAAATCCGCGTGACCAGCATTGCCAGAATTCTGATACTTCATACCAAATGGAGATAAGTCCAGATACCCGAGAATGTTCAGACGATGATTCACAGACACTACGACTACATCCCCGTCCATGCACAGATTGAAGCCGTCGTACGCCGTCTGCTCGATCGAAGACCCCGCAGCATATCCGCCGCCGTGCAGCCAGACAATGACAGGCATCTTCCTTCCGTCTTCCAGACTTTTGGTCCAGATATTCAGGTTCTGGCAGTGTTCGTCCTGCGGCCAGTAGCGGTGTGGCACCATCAGTTCCGCACAAGGGTTATCCCTCTCCATCAGCGGGCACACAAATCCATAGGACATCGCCTCTTTTATCCCGTCCCACTTCGCTTCCCGCGGCTGCTCAAATCTGTCCGCATACGCATACGGTACTCCCTTGAAAATATATGCTCCGTTGTAGAAATATCCCTTGAGCTTTCCGCCGGTTGTCTCTAACACAGGCACATCATCGAAACAAAATTTTTTGGTCATAGACATATCCTCCTCTTTGATTTCATTCTCCACAGGCATACGATGAATGCCTGAAATCTTGTTACACCGCCTCATATACAAGCCTGTCGCGCCCGCTGTTCTTGCCCTCATACAGCCTCGCGTCCGCGTCGCGTACAATATGCTCGATCCTGCCCCCGTTCCCTTCCGTCAGGCCAAAGGTCATCGTGATGCTGAGCGATGTGTCCTCATACACAATACGTTTGGAACGGATATCTTCCATCAGTTCTTCGATACAGCCTGCCGCCGTTTCCAGTTCCATATTAGCATACACCAGCAGGACCTCCTCTCCGCCCCACCTGGCCACAAATCCGCGTCCTTTCATATGTTCCTGAATCTGTGCGGCAATCTCCATAAGCGCCACATCGCCGCATTCATGACCGTAAGTATCATTGACTCTCTTAAAGTGATCGATATCGCCGATCGCAACACAGAAAGGCGTTCCTTCCTTCTGGTAATTCATATGCGCGGTTCTCAACATCTGCTCACCACTTCTCCGGTTATATAATCCGGTAAGCGTGTCCTGTTCCACTAAATTGCGGAGCGCCTGCTGCATCTTGATCAGATACTGCCCCATATCCCCCAGTTCATCTTTCCGGTTCAGAACATCTGCAGCAAATTCCGTATGCAGATTCCCCTTGGCGATCGTCTCCACGAAAGACTCTGTTTTACGGATCGCACTGACAAGTTTATTAGAAAAGCCGACCGTCACAAGGCATACAATAAGCATCGTAAGAATACAAAATCCGATCGTCGGTATAAGCGAATTTCGCACCAGTCTCCTCACCTCGGCGGAAGGCTTGCCAAGAAAGAACATGCCGATGCAGCTGCCGTCAGAAGCATAAATCGGTTCATAATAGGAAAAATACCGGACGCCCTCCACCATGGTACTGGCATAAAAATGCGGCTGTCCCCCTTGCAATACATCCTGAACTACCGTAGTATTGGCTTTTGTTCCGATCGCCCGCATACCGTCATTGTTCTGAACCGTCGTGATCACACGGGTATCCTGATAAAAAATAGTAACATCAACGCCCGTCTGCTCTTTAATAGAATCAATAATCTCAAAATTGCCGTTTAACGGCTGTTCTCCCTTCATCATAACAGTCGAACCGTTTACATCGTCTGTATGATAGTCTCCCTCATACACTGTATCATACAGCGTCATGACTGTATGGCACAGATCCACCAGACCGTTCTGCGCCTCCCGGTTCATCGATGCTGCAAACCGGGCAGCACTGAATGTCGTAATGACTAACGTCAACAGTATAAGCGGCAGCATATTCATTTTAAGCAGCGCCCAGAAGAAGCTGCCTTTTCCTAATTTTGTTTTCCCTGATAACTCCTCATTCACTGCAAAATATCCTCCATGTCAAAGCCTCCGGTTGCCACAAAGCAGAGTTCTGTTCTTCCTGCACAGATATTATTTTTATTATAACAGATAAAAGGAAAAAAGTGTAACTTTTGGGATATATCGCTCCTTTAAAGGTATATTTTGCAGGTTTGTTTATTCACAGGTTGGAAGTTGGAAGACAAATCGGAAGACCGTTAGACAAAGAAACGGCACAACCCGCAAGCTGCACCGCTTCTTATAAAAAATCATCCCGTTAGATTCCGGCACATACTCTTTCTATGATGGCCTTCATCTCCTCCCACTTTTCTTCCATATCCGCAACAAGCTTGAACTGCGTCCTTGCCCTGTCCAGATTATGATTCTCCCGATGGATCTTGAAATAATGGTCTCCTGTCAGATAATCCGCCAGGAACCGTATGCCGCACTCGTAAGTCATCAGCTTTGCTCCCATAGGAAGCATCGCAATCTCTGTATCGGTGAGACTCCCCGCACATCCTTCCAGATATCCTTTGGTAAACATCTCAAACAGGGACAGGTCCAATTGCACTTTACTTAAATCCGTCTCATCCTCAGCCCCCGTGCTTGCTCCAAAGCGGATAGAATCTCCGAAATCATACAGCGAAAGTCCCGGCATGATCGTGTCGAGGTCGATAACGCACAGTGCCTCCCTCGTATCAGCATCAAACAGGATATTATTCAATTTGGTATCGTTGTGTGTCACCCGAAGCGGCAGCTTTCCTTCCGCCAGAAGGTTGGTCAGTACTGCCGTATCCTGTTCCCTGTCAAGAGCGAAGGCAATCTCCTTGCCGGCAGTCTCCACTCTCTCTTTGTCGCCTTCCCGTACAGCCTTCTGAAAATCCTGAAAGCGTGAAGGCGTATTATGGAAATTAACAATCGTTTCATGAAGGGTCTCTACCGGAAAATCTGCCAGC
>ERZ777011.1294-NODE-1294-length-27494-cov-4.187798_pt1 | contig 27494 bp, 24 predicted proteins | sample MGYA00374964_ERZ777011 | MGnify/ENA primary metagenome ERZ777011 (study PRJEB29310, sample SAMD00008975) | mouse gut metagenome | study: EMG produced TPA metagenomics assembly of the Metagenome analysis of fecal microbiota from mouse which was promoted... | reverse complement strand
CCTGGGCGGGCTGGCCGCCACACCCACCGGGCGGGCGGTCAAGGAGCGGATGGCCGCCGGTCAGAAAAAGCAGCGGACCCTGACCATCAAGGACGCCCGCTGGAAGCTGGAGAAGCAGGAGGGCTGAGCTTCCTCAAAGGGGTCCCAAGCGGCCCGCCCCGGAGGACGGGCCTGCACAAAAAAGAAAGAGAGGGCGCAGGCGGCTGAGCCGTCTGCGCCCTCCTGGCGATTCCCAGGCAAAGGGGCCCTCAGGGCTGGGGCCGGTCCCCCCGGGCGGAGGGCAGGGATTCCATCAGTGCAAAGAAGGAGTCCGGCCGGCCGGTGCGGAAATAGTCGTACCACGCCTCTAGGGTGCTGGCCTCAAAAACCTCCAAGCGCGCAATGATCTGCTTCGCCCACAGCAGGGAGCCGGTGGAGCCCGCCGTAATCAGGCTGCCGTCCGCCACAGAGGGCGCATCGACATAGAAGTCCTGCCCACGGTAGCGGGGGCAGACCATCTCCAGAAATCCCGCCCCGTTGCTGGTGTGGGGACGGTCGTCCAGCAGCCTGCGTCCCGCGAGGGCGGCGGTTGCGCCGCAGATGGCGCACACTGTGGCGCCGGCGGAGAGGAGCGCCCCGGCTTTCTCCAGAATCGCGCTGTGCCGGGGGTCACTCCAGGTTTCCGCGCCGGGCAGGAGCAGTACGCTGGTTTCCACTGGGGCAATATCCTCCACCAGACAGTCCGGCAGGACGGTCAGGCCGCCCATGGTATGGATGGGCTCCCTGGCGATGCCCACGGTTTGGAGGGATACGCCCTGGGCGTCCCGCTTGAAAAACCGGCCGGAGTGGAGCTCCGAGCTGACGTGGCCCAGCTCCCAGTCCGCCATTGTGTCCAGCACATAGACATATACGTTCCGCATACAGTTCCTCCATTTCAGGTTTTGTTGATTCATCAGCGCATTTATTGTACCATGTGATTGTTGACAGCAGTATGGCAATAATTCGAAAGAGGAGGCGGCAGGATGAAAATTGACAGGCTTGTGAGTATGGTGATGGTCCTCCTTGATAAACAGCGGGTCAGCGCCCGGGAGCTGGCGGACCGATTTGAGGTCTCGCTTCGCACCGTCTACCGGGATATGGAGGCCATCGGCATGGCGGGGATTCCCGTCCGCTCAACGCCGGGGACAGGCGGCGGCTTTGAAATCATGCCGGAGTACAAGCTGGACAAAAAGGTCTTTTCCGCCCAGGAGATCTCCGCCCTTTTAATGGGCCTCTCCAGCCTTTCCGGCATGATCCGGGAGGAGGAGCTGGCGCACGCCCTTGCGAAGGTCAGAAGCTTTATTCCCGCCGGCAGGGCGGAGGAGATTGCATGTAAGGTCAATCAGATCCGTATCGACGTCAGCCCCTGGATGGGCGGCGGCCATATCCAGCCCCGTTTGGAGCGGATTCAAGCCGCCATGCAGGAGAGCAGGCTGCTGACCTTTGCGTATATCGCCCACCACGGGGCGGAGACCTCCCGGACTGTGGAGCCCTGTCAGCTTGTGCTGAAGGGAAGCCGCTGGTACCTCCATGGGTACTGCCGGGGGAGAGAGGATTTTCGGCTGTTCCGGGTGTCCCGCATGTGGAATCTGCAAATGGAGGAGGAGATTTTCGCGCCACGGGCGCATCAAAGGCCCCAGCTGGATTTTGAGGAGATGGGGGCTGCCATGCAGACAAGGATTACCCTCCGCATTCATTCCTCCGTCATGGACCGGGTCCTCGATTTCTGCCGCTATGAGGACTTTTCACCGGACGGGGCGGAGCACTACCTGGTTTTGTTCCCCTTCATCGAGAACGAATACTATTACGATATTCTCCTGGGCTTCGGCCGTCGGTGCGAGTGCCTGGCGCCGCCCCATGTCCGCAGGGAGTTAAAGCGGAGAATACAGGATATGGCCGCCATATACGAGGGTCATGGCGCGGAGTAAACGAAGAACCGGCGCAGCCGAAGCCGCGCCGGTTCCCGAAAGTTCTTCTGTGGGGCTTGATGCGTGCGCCCCGAGGGCCGGCCCTTTTCCGAAAGGGGTTACCGGCCGAAGATGATCTTCTCGCTGTTGAACATCCGGGTCAGGATAAACACGCCCAGCAAAGTGGCCGCGCCGTTGACTGCGGCAGTCACCGCCACACCGGAGCCCAGCACGCTGAAGGAGAAGATCCCCACAATGCACTGTACGCTGTTGTACAGGGGAATCGCGTACATTGCCAGGTTCTGGGACGCGCCGCCGCCGAACATGCCGGTGATGCCCAGCACCATCACCAGGATCATCAGGGGCACGGCGTAGGACTGGGCCTCCTTTACCGTCCTGGCAAAGGCGGAGAGCAGGGCCACCAGCGTCACCAGCAGCAGCACGGTGGACAGGATCACCGCCGCCAGCAGCAGGTATTCCCGTATGCCGTAGATGGCCGCGTCCATCTCCCCGGCCGCGCCGCCCATAAGCTTGGGCAGGGCCAGGATGGTCCCCAGGGCGCTGGAGGCGCCGGAGAGCACGGTGATGACTGCCAGGGCCAGAATCTTCCCCACCGCGATGTCGCTGCGGCGGATGGGCGTGACCAGCATGGTGGCAATGGTGCCCCGCTCCTTCTCCCCGGCAATGGACTCCGGGGCCACGGCGGAACAGCCGGAGTAGAGGAAGATCATCAGCAGCATGGGCATCATCATGGCAAAGAAGGCCCCGGTGCTGTCCTCCGCTGTGGCCAGATCGTAGCCGCCCTCCCCGGCGTTCACATCGAATTTGTTGGCCAGCAGAGACTCGTAGCTGTCCAGCAGGCCGGTGAAGGTCATGTAGGCGGACTGGGAGGTGGTGGAGACGGAGTTGTAGTACACCTCTACCAGGGGAGCCGGCTCCCCGGAGGCCACATTGTAGTCCGCCACCGCCTGGTCAAAGGCCTCCGGGAACACCACCAGCAGATCCAGCTCCTGCTCCGTCACCAGAGCCTTAGCCGCTGGCAGATCCGCCTCGCTCCCCTCCGTCAGGGCCATGCCGGCGCTGTCCGCCGCCGCGGCGATGGACTGCGGCAGGCGGACGGCCTGGATGCTGGCGTCCTCCGCCACGCCGAAGACGCTGCCCATAGCTGTGCCCATGAAGCTGTAGAGCACATAGATCAGCACGCCCGGCAGCAGAACGCCGGCCACGGTCCGCTTGTCGCCGAAGAAGCGGGCCAGCTCCTTTTTCATGATGGTGAGAATGCCGCTTTTCATACCCCGTCACCTGCCGTTTCTCTGTAGATTTCAAAGAACCTGTCCTCCAGGCTCTCCCCGGCGGTCACCCGGTCCAGGGCGTCGCACAGGACCATGCGGCCGTTGATGATTACGCCCACCCGGTCGCAGATCTTCTCAATCAGGCTGAAGATGTGGGTGGAGACCACGATGGTCTTGCCCTGGTCCCGCAGCTGCCGGAGGAAGTCTGTCACCACCTTGGCCGTCAGCACGTCCAGGCCGTTGGTGGGCTCGTCAAAGATGATGATGTCCGGATCGTGGACAATGGATACCACCAGGGACACCTTCTGCTTCATGCCCGTGGACAGGCTGGCCGCCTTCACCTGGGCGTATCGATCGATACCGAAGCGGGTGAACAGCTCCTCCTTCCGCTGCTCCCGCCGCTGCCGGTCCACGCCGTGGAGATCGGAGAAGAAGTCGAAGAGGTAGTCCGGGGTGAAGCACTCCTCCAGCTTCAGCTCGCTGGTGAGAAAGCCGATCCGGGAGCGGACCTGCTCCGGCTGACGGACTACGCTGGCCCCGTCGATGAGGGCGTCGCCGCTGTCGGGCCGGATGAGGGTGGAGAGCATCCGCAGCGTGGTGGTTTTGCCGGCCCCGTTGGGCCCCAGCAGACCGAAGATCTCCCCCTCGTAGGCGCTGAAGCGGAGGCCGTCCACCGCCCTGCGCACCTTCTCCCCCGTCCGCTCCAGCCGCTGCTGCCGGGCGGAGAGGCGAAAGGTCTTGGTCAGACCCTGTACCTGTAGTATTTCTTTCATGGTACCTCCTTGGTTTGGGATGAATGATCGGACTTGGATGGCTCAAATATATCATCATCCGATATATCTGTCAAGGGCATTCCCGCTGGAAAAAATGGCAGGAGCCCTGACAACGGGGTCAGTATAGCACGCTGCGCCCCAAAAGTCAACTCAAAAGGGGTAATCATACTGCACAAAAAAGGGTAACCTCATGTTATCTCATTTGAGTTAGGATGTGGAGAGATGACAGACAGCAGCACGGCGGTGCGCACCCGGATACTGGAGCTGTGCCGGCAGCGGCACATCACCGTCAACCGGCTGGCCACCCTCAGCGGGGTGACCCAGTCCACCCTCAACAACATCGTCAGCGGCCGGAACAACAGCGCCACCGTGGCCACCATCAAGAAGCTCTGCGACGGTCTGGACATCACCCTCCGGGACTTCTTCAACGTGCCCGCCTTTGACGATCTGGAGCAGGAGATCAAGTAGGGGACGCCCCCTTTCGCCAGCGGCCCCCGGAACCCGGGAAATTTTTCTTTACAAAAGAGGGGGGATTGGGTATAATATGGGTTGTTGACGGGCGGGTATGATGAAATTGGTAAACATGCTGGATTTAGGTTCCAGTGCAGCGATGCTTGTGGGTTCGAGTCCCACTACCCGTACCACGTCGGAGCGAAATCCGCTCCACTCCGTTTTAAGGCGGTCTCTTTTGGGGCCGCCTTAAAACTGCGTTCCGCTCCTTTGCTCCTCCTTTCCAACTCGAATCCGCTGCGCTGGGCTTCGAGTTGGTTTTGGCGCATGATGATCGTCTGCATCTTTTTTATCAAAATCGCCGTCCGCGTCCCTCTTGTCGGCGTTGTTGAGAGAATAAACAGGCTTTTAGAAGCAGAGGAGATTCCGTGAGATTTTATTGGCCTGTTTCAGCAGAAAACCCCCGATGCCCTGCGGCATCGGGGGTTGAAAAGCGTTTAACGCTTGGAGAACTGGGGGGCGCGGCGGGCGGCCTTCAAGCCGTACTTCTTGCGCTCCTTCATTCTGGGGTCGCGGGTGAGGAAGCCGGCCTTCTTCAGGATAGGACGGTTGTCCTCGCTGGCCAGCAGCAGGGCGCGGGAGATGCCGTGGCGCAGAGCGCCGGCCTGGCCGCTGACGCCGCCGCCCTTGACGGTGGCAACGATGTCCACCTTGCCCTCGCTGGCGGTGGCCACCAGGGGCTGACGGACGATCATCTTCAGAGTCTCCAGACCGAAATACTCGTCAATATTGCGGCCGTTGATGGTGATGGAGCCGGTGCCGCCGGGATAGACCTGGACGCGGGCGACAGAGGACTTTCTGCGGCCGGTGCCGTACAGATAGGGCTTCTTAGACTGATACATTTTCCTCTACCTCCTTATTCCGCAGCGTAGAGCTCGGGCTTCTGGGCCTGATGCTCGTGGGTGTCGCCGGCATAGATGTGCAGACGCTTGAGGGAGTCCTTGGTGACCACGTTGCGGGGCATCATGCCGCGCACGGCAACCCGCATGGCCAGCTCAGGCTTCTTCTCCATCATGTCCTTGTACTTGGTCTCCTTCAGGCCGCCCACCCAGCCGGAGTGGGTGCGGTACATCTTCTGCTCCAGCTTGTTGCCGGAGAGAGTGGCCTTGGAAGCGTTGATAACGATCACGTTGTCGCCGCAGTCGGCGTGGGGGGTGTAGGTGGGCTTGCGCTTGCCGCGCAGCAGGTCGGCAACGATGACGGCGGTGTGGCCCAGGGGCTTGCCGGCGGCGTCAACGACGTACCACTTGCGGACGATGTTGCCCTTGTTTGCCATAAAAGTGGACATGGTCGTGTTCTCCTTCTTTCACGTTCCTTCGATACGCCGCCAAAGGCGGCCCATACCGCGTCTCCTCCGGGGGAGACCGGCCGCCTGGGGCGGCCTATCGAAGGAAGCCTTGTATTTTTGCCCGAAATCAGGTACAATGCCCTGTGCGAGCAGATCCATTTATACCACAGCAAGGCCGCTTTTGTCAACCGCGTTTTAATTTATCGGATAGATTGCTCTCTATCTCTTCTCTTTTCTTTGGTTTGCTCCTTTTTTCTCTTCTGCTATTTTCAAATTTCTTCTCAGGAGGATTCGCCTATGCAGCATATCCTGTCCCTGGTCCGCCGGTGCGTGGAAGATTACAACATGATTGAGAGCGGCGACACGGTGGCCGTGGGCGTGAGCGGCGGCAAGGACTCCGTGCTCACCCTGGCCGCCCTGGCGAAGCTGCGCGGCTTCTACCCCAAGCGGTTCGAGGTGGCGGCGGTCACCATCGACAGCGGCGCGCCGGGCATGGACTTTACCCCCATCGCCAGGCTGTGCCAGGAGCTGGAGGTGCCCTACCACCTGGTCAGCGTGCCCATCTACGAGATCATCTTCGTCCACCGGCAGGAGAAGAATCCCTGCTCCCTGTGCGCCAAGCTCCGCCGGGGCGCCCTGAGCACAGAGCTGAACCGGCTGGGCCTGAACAAGATCGCCCTGGGCCACCACTACGACGATGCGGTGGAGACCATGCTCATGAGCCTCTTTCTGGAGGGCAGGATCAGCTGCTTCCAGCCTGTAACCTACCTGGACCGCAGCCAGGTCACCCAGATCCGCCCCCTGCTGTATGTCCAGGAGCGGGATGTGCGGGGCGCGGTGCGGCGGCTGGGCCTGCCGGTGGTGTCCAACCCATGCCCCGCCAACGGCTCCACCAAGCGGGAGGAGACGAAGCAGCTGCTGATTCAGCTGGAAAAGCAGTTCCCCCAGCTGAAAAAAAAGATCTTTGGCGCGATCCAGCGCTATCCTCTCTACGGCTGGAGCCTGGAGGAGCAGCAGCGTTAATGGCGTGTGACCTCCCCGGTGGCGCAGTCCACAAAATAGGTATACGTATCCGTGTCAATGCGCCACATGGGCAGCAGGCGCAGGGACGGCCCGCTGTGGAGCTCATAGACGCACCGGGCCCCCTCCACCGCGCCGCAGACAATCCCCGCCGTGGTGCGGTAGTCCAGAAAGCGCACCAGGGCGGTCACGCAGGTCATCCGCTCTGCCGGCGCGGGCACGGCGTCCTCCAGGTTCACGTGGGCCCCTGACACCGACGTGAGCGTACCCCGCTCAAAGCGCAGCGTCAGGCCGCACCCAGAGATGGGCACGCCGGAGAGCTGCTGGACCGCCGTGACGCTGCCTGTGCGGTTCTGGACCTGGAACTGGAGATCCTCATAGCCAAACTGCTGGCAGAACTGCCGGCAGAACTCCGTGATGTCGTCCACCGGCAGGGTGAGGCGGCTGCCGTCAAAGCTGCCGCCGGCCCGGAACTGGATGGTACCATGGTCCCCCTCATAGCTGTAGATGCCGCCGCCCTGGCTGGCCGACGCCGCGTCGCTCCCCAGCAGCCAGGAGGCGATGGCCCGCTCCGTCTCGCTGCGGCGGGTCAGATTCAGCGGGGTGAGGGACTGCTCCTCCAGGTCGATCTGGAGGGAGAGCTTCAGCTCGTTGGCCTCGTAGAGGGCCTGAAGCTGGCCGGCGGTATCCGTCTCCGAACGCCGGGCCTGGAGGTATTGATAGCCCAGCAGTAGGAGCAGAAAGCCGTTGAGCAGAAGCAGGATCAATATCGCGATGTTTTTCAGCCGGTAGGTCTCCACAGACATGCCCTCCCCTCTGCCCCGGTTACAGGGTCATATTGTACCACCGATGGCCCCAAAACGCAACCGCTTATCTGCGGGGGAAGCGCCCCGCTGTCACAAGGAATGGAAACGGCCGGCTGCTTTCAAGCAGCCGGCCGTATTGCCGATAGAATGGATTGGCAGCTCTGTGCGGCGTCAGCCCTTGAGCTGGGCGGCCAGCTCCGGCAGGCTCCGGACCACGCTCTCGTCCAGCCACTTGGTCTTCTCCACGGACCCGCCGTCGTGGTACACCGCCGCCAGCACACCCTCTGTGGGCAGGGTCCAGCTGCCGCCGGTCTGCTCATAGCTGACAGAGGCCCGGAATACGTCTATGTATCCGTCCCGCAGGCCGGTGAAGGTGCTGTGCCAGCTGATGCCGTTGATCCGGTACTGCCCCGTGTGGGCGGCCTTGATCTCATCGGACCAGGAGAGCATGTAGCTCTCCACCGCGCTCTGCACCTTGTCGTCCAGCACGTACCCGTCTTTATCCAGGAAGAGCACCGTCAGCCCCTCGGCCTCCTGCCAGTCCGGCTCCGTGGGGAGCACAAAGCTGTCCGCAAAGGGCTCCTTGTCCCCCGCCTTCAGGGTCCGCGCCAGGGCGGCCGCCAGCTTCTCATACTTCCGCCAGCCCTCGCCGTCCGCAGGGCCAAAGGTGACGCTCCAGCCGCCGTCGGTCCCCTCGCTGGCGTAGAAGGTCAGCGCCCTGCCGCCGTTCTCGCCGGCCCAGGCGGTGACAAAGGCCCCGTCATAGCCCGCCTGACGCTCCCGGGCCACCTCCAGAACCGTTGCGCCGTCGTTCATGGCAATGCCGTCCGGCGTAGCGGACACAGACCAGCCGTCGGGCACGCAGATGCTCCAGCCGTCCCCCTCGTAGAGGGTGCAGGGCACGTCCTCGCTCCCCACCTTGACGCTCAGCTGCTTCTCCGCCGGGGGCTGGGGCGCAGGCGCGGGCTGCACCTGGTCCACCGGGTCCTCCGGGGGCGGCTCTGTCTGGTTCCAGGGCTGCCATACGCCCAATCCCACCCCGGCCGCAATCAACAGGGCCAAACCCGAACCCAGGGCGGCCTTCGCCCGTGTGCTCAATCCCTTCAATTTTGTCAGCAATGTGTGTTACCTCCTGTCTCAATGTCTATTTGTCTGTCTGCAAAAATCAAGAAGGATTTTTGCAGCTGCCGTGTTTTTTCAGCCCGTTTGCTGTCGAAGTCCAGGGCTTTCTGTTAATAGCATAACACACAGTTGCATCAAAGTCGTTACTAACTTCTAACGATTCGGCTACAAATCTGTTTCCAATGGTAACAAAAGCGTCAGCAGACCAGAGGTCCGCCGTCGGTCAGCGCCAGAACCAGACGCGCGCCCGCTTTCAGGCCCGCGTAGAAGCCCACGCTCTCCGCCGCGTCCTCCAGGGCCCGCACAGCCTCCGCCACCTCCCGGTTCTCCGCCGCCTCTGCCCGCCGGAGCGCCACCCAGAGGTCATCCCGCCTGCCGTCCAGGAGGGCCTTGGGCGGTATGTCCTCCCGCAGCATCTGCGCCACCGGGTTCTCGTCGCTGCGCAGAAACGTCCCCACCGCCTTGAGGGTCGTCCGGTTCAATAGCTCCTGCATGTCTGTCATAGAAATGCTCCTCCGACAATTAAAAATGATTTCTTTACTTTTTATCAGGATTTCCTTTTTATTATAAAATATTTTTATGTACTTGTCAATATAATAAATATTTTCTTGCTAAAACAAAGAAATTAGTTTATATTAGTAACAGAATAGTTACATGGGAGGGCTGATAGATGGGGATGGGGGTCAAGGTACGGATGCTGCTTGCAGCCAGACAAATGACGCTGAAGCAATTGGGGGCGTGTATGGATCCGCCTACATCAGCGCAGAATATAGGGACAAAAATTAGAAATGACAACCTTACAGAGAGGGACCTAACGGCCATTGCAAAGGCCTGCGACGCAACCTATGAGGGGATGTTTATCCTCAACGACAGCGGAAAAGAGATACGGTGATAAGACAAAAGGACAGGGCCTGTCTGGGCCCTGTCCTTATTCTGTACAGCACAGCCCCCACGGCGGCGCTCCTGAGAGAGCCGTGGGGGCATATGGGGAGATTTTTACAGATACAAATGCTTGCGCCGGCTCAGCAGGTGGCTCCGCCCACCAGATGCAGCTCCGCGTCCAGGATCTGCTGCTTGCGCTGGAGCAGCTCGTCTGAGAGGAGCTGGGCCTCCACATTCTCAAACCCGAGGCGCTCAATGGTCTTGGCGAACCGCTCGCCGGTCTTGCCCTGCTCCCGGAACAGCAGGATGGCCTTCTCAATGACGTTGAGGGCCTCCTCCTTGTCCGTGAAGACCTTGCTCAGAGCCCGGCCCTGGGCCACCTTCTTGCCCCAGCGGCCGCCAATATAGATCTTGTACCCGTAGGTCCCGCCGTCCATGGCGTCGAAGTGGCACTTGTCAACGCAGCGGCCGCAGTTGTTGCAGATGCTCTTGTCGATTTCCGCCACGCCGTCGGTCAGCGTGGCCGCGCCCATGGGGCAGGCCTGGACCACGCCGCACTTCTTGCACCCGTTGCACTCGTCCGGATCCAGGTTGGGGATCCGCTGGCCGATGATGCCCAGATCGTTCAGGTCCGGCTTGACGCAGTTGTTGGGGCAGCCGCCCACGGCGATCTTGAACTTGTGGGGCAGGCGCACGGTGTGGTAGCCCTCGTAGAACCTGTGGTGGATCTCCTCGCTGAGGGCAAAGGAGTCCAGCAGGCCGTACTGGCAGGTGGTGCCCTTGCAGGCTACCACGGGCCGCACCAGGGAGCCGGTGCCGCCGGTGACAAGACCCTCCCTGGCAATGTAGGCCCGGAAGTCCTCGATCTTGTCGTAGGGGATGCCCTGGACCTCGATGGTCAGGCGGGTGGTGAAGGTGACCACGCCGTTACCGAACTTCTCCGCCGCCTCGGCGATGCACCGCTGCTGGGCAGCGGTGATCTTGCCGTTGACGGTGATGATGCGGCCGGAGAAGTTGTCCGTGCCCTTGTTGCTGAGAAAGCCCAGGGCCTTGACCCGCTTCTCATCGGTGGGGCTGACGGTCAGTGTTGCCATATTTTCTGTTCCTCCTGTTTTTGTATATCTTGTATATAGTGTTCCCGAAGCAGGGCCTGTTAGTCCTCGCTCTCGAACTCCGTGAAGGTTACGCCGCCCTCCAGCACCTTGGTGTTGGTGTAGCCGTAGTGCTTGAGCCGGTTCTGGGTCAGATACGCCCGCTTGCCCTTGGTGCACACCAGCAGCAGCTTCGCGTCCTTGTCAAGGCCCTCCACCGGGCCCGTCAGCTCGGGGAGGCTGAGGTACCGCCGGCCGGGCAGCGAGGGGGCCTGGGCGCAGTCAATGACCTCGTAGCCCTCCGCCGCGCCGGCGGCGTACTGGGCCGGGGTGACGGACTCCAGAGCGCCGTCCAGCTTGTTGAGCAGGATGTTGACGCTGTGGGCAAAGGGGTGGATGGCGGTGGAGAAGGGGGGCGCGTAGGCGAAGTCCATGGTGGCCAGCTGGTCCACCGTGGCGCCCAGAGAGATGGCGGTGACGGCGATGTCCGTCACCTTGTCCACCGCGCCTCTGCCCAGGACCTGAACGCCCAGCAGCTTCCGGGTGGCCCGGTCGGCGGTGAGCTTGACGAGGAACACGTCCGCGCCGGGGTAGTAGTGGGCCTTGTCGTCCACCGCGGTGATGACGGTCTCCACGTCCAGGCCCTCGGCCCTGGCGGCGGTCTCGGTGAGGCCGGTGCGGCCGGTGCTCCAGCCGCCGGGCAGCTTGGCCACGCCGGTGCCCAGCACGCCGGGGTAGGCCAGGTCCCGGCCGGCCAGATTCTGGGCCAGGACGCGGCCGGCGATGTTGGCCGTGGAGCCCATGGGGGACCAGGCGGCCTTGCCGGTCTGGCGGTTGGTAACCATGGCGCAGTCGCCGGCGGCATAGATGTCCTCTACATTGGTGCGCAGGTGGGCGTCCGTCAGAATGGCGCCCTTGCACATCTCAATGCCGCTGCCCTCCAGGAAGGCGGTGTTGGGCCGGATTCCGATAGCCAGCACCAGGGCGTCGGCCTTCATGGCCCGCTTGCTGGTGAGGACCTTCTCCACCTTCCCATCGCCCTCCACGCCCTCCAGGGCTACGTTGGTCAGGGGCATCACGCCGGCCTCGGCCATCCGGTTCTCCACAAACTCGCTCATCTCCGGATCCAGGAAGTTGGGCAGCACGTGGGGGGCAAAGTCGATCACCGTGGTCTTCACGCCCTTGGCGGCCAGATTCTCCGCCACCTCCAGGCCGATGAAGCCGCCGCCGGCCACCACGGCCCGCTTGATCTCCCCCGCCTCCAGGGCCTCCCGGAGGGCGATGGCGTCGTCAGGGGTGCGCATGACGAACACGTTCCTCAGGTCCAGACCCTGGACCGGGGGGATAAAGGGGGACGCGCCGGTGGCAATGACCAGCTTGTCGTACGCATAGTCCCGCTCCTGGCCGGAGGACAGGTCCCTGGCCGTTACCTTGTGCTCCGCCGGACGGACGGCCACAGCCTCGGTCTGGGTGACCACCCTGGCCCCGGTGAGGTCGGCAAACTTCTCCGGTGTGTTGACGATGAGCTGGCCCTTGTCCTGGATGACGCCGCCCACGTAGTAGGGCAGGCCGCACCCGGCGTAGGAGATATCCTTGCCCTTGGTGAGGACCGTCACCTCGCAGTCCCGGTTCTCCCGCAGGAGCTTGGCCGCCACCTTGGTGCCCGCCGCTACGCCGCCTAAAATCAGTACCTTCATTGTATCGTCTCCTTTGCCGCATTTTTTGTCAACATCCCTTTTCTTGCAAGAAAAGGGATCAAAAAGAACCGTTCAGAGGACCTCCGCCAGCGCCCGGATGTAGTCCGGCGCGGAGCCGCAGCAGCCCCCCAGCAGGGAGGCTCCCGCCCGGGCCAGAACCGCCATGTGGCGGGCAAAGTCCCGGGGCCCCATGCTGTAAATCGCCTGGCCCTGCGCATCCATCATCGGCAGCCCCGCGTTGGGCTTGGCCACAACAGGCGCTGAGGCCGCCTCCGCCAGGGTCCGGATCACCGCCTCCAGCTGGTCAGGGCCCACGGAGCAGTTCACCCCCACAGCGGCCGCTCCCAGCTCCTGGGCGGTGAGCAGGGCCTCCAGAGCCGTGCCGCCAAAGGGGATTGTGCCGTCCGCCTCCACGGAGAAGGTGCACAGCACCGGCAGGCCGCACGCCGCGCCTGCCGCGTCCAGGGCCGCCGCAGCCTCGTCGATGCCCATCAGGGTCTCCACCGCCAGCAGGTCCGCCCCCGCCTCCGCCAGGGCCTCCATCTGCTCCCGGTATACATCATATGCCTCCCCGTAGGAAATAGGCCCCAGAGGCTCCATGGGCTGGCCCAGGGTGGAGAGATCGCCGGCCACCAGGGCCCTGCCCCCGGCGGCCTCCCGGGTCAGGCGGACCAGGGCCGTGTTGAGGGGCCCCAGCTCCCCGGCCAGACCAAAGCGGTCCAGGGCCAGACGGTTAGCGGAGAAGGTGGGGGCCATCAGGATTCGGCTCCCCGCGTCCACGTAGGCGCGCTGGAGCGTCAGCAGCGCCGCCGGGTGGTCCAGCACCCACCGCTCCGGCGGCACGCCCACCGGCATCCCCGCCGTGCGCAGATTGGAGCCCGTGGCCCCGTCCAGCAGCACCGGGCCGCCGGCGGCCAGGGCCGCAAATGCTTGTCGCGTCATCTCGTCCTCCTCCCGGACCGGAGCCCGCCCTTTTTACGGATCTATGATACAGGAAATTCCGTTCAATTGCAAGGCCCGCAGGGAAAAAGCGGCGTCCTCCCAGGGGGCGGTTCCCGGACTTTTGGTGCATTTTGTTGAAAGCCGGGGGCCTGCTCTTATCGGAATTTCCAAATCCAAGGTTGAAATTATTAAAATTTTATGAATTTATTTGGAAGACAGCCATTGCTTTTATGGGAAAACCTGTTATACTAATTATCATCTGCGATTATGCCCACTCATTGCCGATTTTTTCGGTATGAAGTGTTCCGGCCTGGGTAAACTGTACCTATCGGCCGATATATTAAAAAGAGGTGCAAATCTTTGACCAAGTATATTGTCGAGGGCGGACGTCCCTTGTTTGGAGAGATCCACATCAGCGGCGCGAAAAACGCTGCCGTCGCTATTATCCCCGCTGCCCTGATGGTCAGCGGCCCCTGCCGCATTGAGAACATCCCCCAGATCAGCGATGTCACCCTCCTGCTTGGGATTTTGCAGGAGCTGGGCGCAAGCGTACGCTATGTCAACCCCCACACCGTAGAGGTGGATTGCTCCCGGCTCCGCAACGGCCGGGTGCCCTACGAGCTGGCCCGCCGCTGCCGCGCCTCCTACTATATGCTGGGGGCCCTGCTGGGCCGCTTCGGCAGCGCGGACGTGGCCCTGCCCGGCGGGTGCGACTTCGGCGGCACCCGGCCCATTGACCAGCACCTCAAGGGGTTCCGGGCCCTGGGGGTTCAGGTGGACACCCAGAGCGGCTTCGTCATGGCGGAGGCCGCCGGCGGCCGCCTGAAGGGCACCAGCATCTTTTTGGACAAGGTGTCCGTGGGCGCTACCATCAACATCATGCTGGCCGCCGCCCTGGCCGAGGGCATGACGGTCATTGAGAATGCGGCCAAGGAGCCCCACATCGTGGACGTGGCCAACTTCCTCAACTCCATGGGCGCCAACATCATGGGCGCGGGCACCGATGTCATCAAGATCCGGGGGGTGGACCGCCTGCGGGGCGGCAGCTACTCCATTATTCCCGACCAGATCGAGGCGGGGACCTATATGGCCGCAGTGGCGGCCTGCGGCGGCGAGGTGAAGCTGTGCAACATCATCCCCAAGCACATGGACTGCATCACCGCCAAGATGAGCGAGATGGGGGTGGAGATCCAGGAGGTGGACGACAGCCTGCTGGTCAGCCGCATCGGCCCCCTGGTGCGCACCAACATCAAGACCATGCCCTATCCCGGCTTCCCCACGGATATGCAGCCCCAGATCGCTGCGGCCCTGTGCCTGGCCCGGGGCACCAGCGTCATCACCGACAGCGTGTGGAACAGCCGCTTCCGCTACACCGACGAGTTCAAGCGCATGGGCGCACAGCTCCAGGTGGACGGCAATCTGGCCATCATTGAGGGCGTGGAGCGCCTGACGGGGGCGCAGCTGGAGGCCTGCGACCTGCGGGCCGGGGCTGCCATGCTCATCGCGGCCCTGGCGGCCCACGGCATCAGCGAGATCACCAATGTACAGTATATCGAGCGGGGCTACGAGGACGTGATCGGCAAGATCCGCGCCATCGGCGGCAGCATCCGGGCCGTGGAGGTGCCGGAGGAGGAGCTGGTGGTAGGCTCTGCGGGATAGATCGCGCATCCCCCTTTTCGGGGGATGCTTTGCTATGCCCGGATCACTCACATAAGACGAGGTAACTATGACCACCTTTCAGACCCTTGCCAGCTCCTCCTCCGGCAACGCCGCCCTTCTCTCCGCCGGGGGAACCCATCTGCTCATTGACATGGGCCTCTCCTGCCGCCGGGTGTGTCAGGCCCTGGCGGCCAGAGGGCTGAGGGCGGAGGAGCTGGCGGCGGTGCTCATCACCCACGAGCACTCCGATCACATCAGCGGACTGGCCACCTACATCAAAAAATACCGCACCCCCATTGTCTGCACCCCGGGCACCGCGCTCCAGCTGGCCTACCGTCTGGCGGGGATCGAGGATCTGCTGCGCCCGACGGCCCTGGGGCAGACCGTCTCCTTTCAGGATGCGGAGGTAACCCTGCTGCCCACCAGCCACGACTGCCGGGAGAGCGCGGCCTTCCACATCGCCGGCCCGGACGGGGCGGTGGGCTATCTCACGGACACGGGGTACATCATCGACGAGACGGGCCGCCGCCTGCTGGGGGCGGACCTTCTGGTGCTGGAGAGCAACCACGACGAGGACATGCTCCTGGCCGGGCCCTACCCCTATGCCCTCAAAAAGCGGGTGCTGGGTCCCCAGGGCCACCTGAGCAACCGGGCCGCCGCCCTCTATGCCGTGGATGCGGCCCGGTTCGGTGCAAGGACCATCCTGCTCTCCCACCTGAGCCAGGACAACAACACCCCGGCCCTGGCCCTGGAGACTGTGGGCAGGCCCCTGGCCCAGGCGGGCTGGACGGGCCGTCTGGCCGTGTCCCCCCGGGACGGTGCGGGGGAGATCTACACCCTGGAGGGGGCGGCCTCATGCAGAGGGTGACCGTGGTGTGCGTGGGCAAGCTGAAGGAGCGGTTCTACGCGGCGGCGGCGGCGGAGTACGTGAAGCGGCTGGGCCGGTACTGCCGGCTGGAGCTGGTGGAGCTGCCGGAGCAGCGGCTGCCGGAGAACCCCTCCCCGGCGGAGATTGAGCGGGCCCTGGCCCGGGAGGCGGAGGCTATCCGCGCCAAGCTGCCCCGGGAGGCCGCCGTGACGGCCCTGTGCATCGAGGGGGAGACGCGCTCCAGCGAGGAGCTGGCGGCGCTGCTGGGCAGCTGGGGCAGCCGGGGGGAGAAGGCCCTGGCCTTTGTTATCGGCGGGTCCTACGGACTCCATCCGACGGTGAAAGCTGCGGCCCGGCTGCGGCTGAGCATGTCCCCCATGACCTTTCCCCATCATCTGGCCCGGGTGATGCTGCTGGAGCAGATCTACCGGGGATTCCAGATCCTGGAGGGCGGGAAGTACCACAAATAGCGGAGCTTTTATCATAGAATAAAACATCAAAGGCGCTTTACTGACTGCTGACATTCTGCGAACAGACTGCCGGCAGTCGGTAAAGCGCCTCTAAAGTTCTTTTTGCTTCTTTTTCTTTCAAGAAAAAGAAGAAGAAAAACCTACACCCCCCGCAGCTGGCGGATGTTCTCCTCGCTGAGCTGGTGGCTCACCGCCATCTTGCGGATGATCTGCTTGACCGTGTTCTCCAGGGCCGTGCCCTCCCGGTAGTCGGCGGGATAGATGAAGTCCACCCGGCCCTGGCGCAGCAGCTGCTCCACCCCCCTGCGGTTCGCCGCCTGGTAGACCGCGATGGCCTGGCCGCCGTAGGCCCGCATCATCTTCATGCAGGGCACGTCGCTGAGGCCGTCGCCGATGTAGATCATGCTGGTGAAGGGCACCCGCTTGCTGTCGTCGGGCATGGAGTCGTTGAGGGTCCTGTCGTCGGATACGTCCAGCACGCCCTTGTTGATCCGGTAGACAAACTGGGTCTTTGCGGTGAAATTCACCGCCAGACGGGGCCACACCGGCGCACCGTCCTGGTCATAGTAGAACTCGCTGGCGTAGATCTCTTTGAAGACCCCGGCAATGGCGCTGCCCTCGATGATCTCCCGCAGGCCGGAGGAGATGACGTAGTGCTCCACCTCCACCCCCAGAAGGCCCCCAAAGCGGTTGATCCGGTCAAACCAGTCCATCACCCCGGGGAAGAAGGAGATGCTGCGGCCGCAGTGGTTCAGGCTCTGCCGGGTCAGAGGCAGGCCCAGCTCCCGGGTCTTGCGGATCATGGTGTACATGTACGCCAGCACGCTGTCCATGCGCTCCCGGCAGCCGAAGGTGTTGGCCTCCCGCCAGAAGTCCCCGGGGGCCATACCCAGGCTGGGAATGAAGGCGTAGTTCTGCATGTCCTGGGTACACAGGGTCTTGTCAAAGTCGTAGAGCAGGGCAACGATGGTCCTATGTCCCTCCATGGATATTCTCCTCTCTTTCTTGCGTTTTCCCCCGGAGGGGGCGGCATAAGGGCATTTTTTCGCGGAGCGGCGGGGTTACTCGATCCCCCGGAGCCGCTCCATGGTCTCCTCCAGCCGGGCCAGCAGGTCCGCCGGCAGGGGCAGCCGCTCCACCGCCGGGCCGTTGGGGGCCAGCCGGTTGCGCACGCCCATGAACACCCCGTCCAGGTACACCGAGGAGTACTGCCACTCCCCCCGCAGGCAGGAGAGCAGACTCAGGGCCCCGGAGCTGAGGGCCGGGGCCACGTAGGGCTTGAAGCCCATGGCCCGCATGTCCAGGTTGGCTCGCTTGGTTTTCTCCGTCAGCTCCCGGGAGAGGGCGTCGTCGTAGCGGGAGAGGGAGTTGGCCACCACCAGCCCCTCCCCGTGGGGGCCGTAGGAGCGGCCGTCCATGAGAAAGTCCGCAAATCGCGGGTCCCGCTGGGCATAGTACCGGGCCCGGGCGTTCATGACCCCCAGTCCGAAGCCCCGGACCTGGTGGGGGAACAGGCCCAGATAGTCCGGCTCCCCGGCCTCGTTCCGGTTGCTCTCCAGCAGCGCCGCCCGGCACAGGGGGTCCACCGGGTCGCTGACCACGCAGAACATGCCACGGTACCCCCGTTCCCGGGCCTGCCGGGCGTAGGCGGCGGCCAGGGGGCGGTTGAGCTGGTACTGGGCCATGCGCACGTCCCCGCTCTTTACCGCCGTGTCCGGCACAAACCGGGAGGCGCAGAAGAGGAACACATCGCAGTCAAATACCTCCTCCGGCGGGACAATCCGCACCTGGGGAGAGGGGACGGCGATCTGGCCCAGCTCAAACTCCCACCGCTCCGGGACGTTCTCCCGGACGTCGCAGAGCCCCAGTGTGGAGATCACGTCCCCGCCTAGGAGCTTCAGCCCAATGGCCAGGGTGCTCCCCACGTCCCCCAGGGCCAGCAGGTTGACCCGGACCTTCTCCCTGCGGGGGGGCAGGTCCAGCAGCTCCTCCCACCGGGGGTGGGCTCCGTTCACCCCCCGGACCCGGCCGGCGGCCACGGCCGCCGCAAGCTCCGGCGGCAGGGGGGGAGCCGGGGCGCTGGCGTCCAGGGTCTTTGGTCCCTCCGAGACCGTCAGCAGGGCCGGGTCCGTCACGGCGAAGGTCTCCCGGCCTGCCAGGGGCGGCCGGCGGAAGAGCCAGATCACCTCCCCTGTCTCCGGCAGACGGTCCAGAGGCTGGCCGGAGAAGGGGGCCTCGGTATATAGTACATGATTTTTATAAGAATAGTATGCCATATTCCCCTCCATATGGAAAATAGATTGACAGGGCCCGGGCGGCCTGCTATACTGGCAGGGACAACTGCATAGCAATGATGTCTTCAGGGCAGGGTGAAATTCCCGATCGGCGGTACAGTCCGCGAGCGCACAGGCGCTGATTTGGTGCAACTCCAAAACCGACAGTATAGTCTGGATTTGAAGAAGGTGTGTTGAAAAGCGTCAGGATACGTCTGCCTTTCTCCACTCTTTTCTCCCTGTCCGGAAAAGCCGCTCTGTTGACATGCTTCAATACACCTGAGATCCGTACACCTGAAGGGCATCCCATGCTTTCAGGTGTACATTTTTTCAGGAGGCTTTTTCGATGAAGGACAACGCAAGGAAGATCACAGCAATGGGCGCGCTCTGCGCCCTGGCCTACACGGCGACAGCCGTGGGGCGGGTCCCGCTGGTACTCTTTTTGAAGTACGATCCCAAGGACGCCGTCATCGCGGCCGGCGGCCTGGTCCTGGGGCCGCTGGCCGCGCTTGCGGTCACGCTGACGGTCTCCCTGGCGGAGATGCTTACGATCAGTGAAAATGGCGTTCTGGGCTGGATGATGAACGTCATCTCCAGCTGCTCCTTCGCCTGTACCGCCGCCCTGGTCTACCAAAGGCGGCCCGGCCGGTCCGGCGCGGCGCTGGGGTTTCTCTGCGGGTGGGGGTGCATGATCCCTGTGATGCTGCTGTGGAACTATCTGGCGGCGCCCATCTACATGGGGTGCTCGCGGGAGGCGGTGGCGGAGCTGCTGCTGCCGGCCTTTCTGCCCTTTAACCTCGTCAAGGGCGGCCTCAACGCGGCCCTGGCCCTGGCGCTGTACAGGCCCGCGGTCAGGTGCATCCGAGGCCCCCTTACCCGATGACAATCTTGAAGTTGGCCTGGAGGCGCTTGAGCATCTCAATGTCGTTATCCAGGTAGGTGGACGCGGCGCGGCTGAGGTCGTAGCCCATGCAGCTGCCCTTGTCCGGACACAGGGGCAGAATCACCGCCTCCCCCAGACGGCCCAGGGTCAGGTTCCGGGCGTACAGGGCCCGGTACTCCGTCTCCAGAGCCAGCAGGATGTCCCGGGCGTTCTCCAGGCAGGTGAGGCTCAGCCGGTAGGTGGACCCATCGGCGCAGTCCTCGCTGAGATCCGGGGCCGCGTAGGGGAAGATCCGGTTCACCGCCGGCTGGAGGCCGCCGGCCATGGGCTCGCTGCGGCGCACCGTGTCCCCGCCGATGAAGGGGTACAGGGTGGATTCCACAAACCGCATCCGCAGGTTGGGCAGGTAGTAGACGCTGTCCACCGGGTAGCCCAGCTGCTCCATGGTGTCCCGGCCCACGCCGGTGAGGTAGCCCACCAGCACCTGCCGCACCTGGGCGCCGCTCTCCGAGAGCAGAGGGGCGATGCGCCGGATCCGCTTGCCGTCGTGGAGCATGTCGTCCACCAGGATCACCGGCCGGCGGAAGGCCTCGATGGTACGCACCTGATCCGCCAGGGGGGAGTAGAAGGGGTAGGCCTCGATGGCGCAGCTGGAGAGGTCCGGCTCGTAGACCTTGTCCGTATGGAGGGTCTTGGTCACCGTGTTGGGTACCGCCACCCCCCGCAGGATCTTGCCGAAGGGTACGCAGATGCACTCCCCCAGGGTCCGGGGCTGGGTGGGCTGGACGCTGACGCCGTTGCAGGCCGCAATGCGCTGCATCAGCCGCTGGTAGATCACCCCGGCGGACATGCTCAGCACCAGACACCCGGGGTACATCTCTGTCAGGGACCGCTGGAGCCGCCGGTGGGCGTTGGCCACGGCGGAGAGCACCCGGGGGTTGGAGGAGAGGGGGGCCTTGATGGCCGTGTCCACATTCCGGGTGAGCACCAGGGGCCGGCGCATGTCCACCGCCAGCGCCTCCGGCTCCTCCGCCGCCGCCGGAAGGGGGACAAAGCCCTGGAGGGCCAGGATCTCCCGGGTATAGGGCGGGGCGCTCTCCGCCGGAAGGAAGAGGGCAAAGGCGTACTCCTGCCGCAGGGCCAGGGTGAGGACCTCCGTGAGCAGCAGCTGGCACAGATCCAGCTGGCCCGGTCCCCGGGGAACCCAGATGCCGCTGAGCAGCAGCACCCGTCCCCCGGTCTCCCGGCGGACAAAGGCGCACAGGGGGGCGCTGCCCAGGCGGGTGAAGAGCTGGTGGGAGTCCAGACACCGGAAGCTGGCAAAGCCCAGCACCGTCTCCCCCTGGCGCAGCAGGAGAAGCCGGTCATGCAGCTGCCGCAGCCGCCCGCACAGGGCCGCCCCGTCGGGGCGCTGGGCCAGCACGGAGGCGCACAGCAGGCCCTCCGTCTCCTCCGTCAGCTCCAGGCACTGCTGGAAGTCCAGCTCCTCCACCCGCAGCAGGGGCTTGTCCTGGGGCTCCCGGCGGTAGAGGCCGTGGAGGTAGATGAACTCCTGGGCCACCGGATCAATGAGGTTGGACACGTCCCGGCCCTGGTCAATGGCCTCCCGGATGCGGGTGGAGCTGATCTCCTCCAGGTGGGGCGGCAGCTTCAGCTCCGTCACGCGGCCGGTGATGGCCCCATAGCTCGCCGGACGGCCCCCGGGGCCCCGGCGGAAAATAACGTGGTCAAAGCCGTGGATGGACCCCTCGCAGGGGGGCTGCCGGTAGGAGGACGCCCCCTCCACCACGTCGCTGCCCACCACCATGGACACCTCCCGGCCCGGGAGGGCCCGGCGCAGGGCTATGAGGTTTGCCGGGTTGGCGATATTTACCGGGAAATCCTCGGGGAAGATGTCCACGTGGAACTCGTCCGCCGTGGAGATAGCCGCGATGCGGCGGCGGATCCGGTGGGGCTGGGTCTTCTTGGACCAGGAGAACTCGTCAATGGCCAGCAGCACCTCGTACCCCAGATCCCGGATGGCCCGGACAATGCCCTTGTGGGAGAGGGTGAAGGGGTCGAAGGTGCCGGGGAAGAAGGCCACGGGCCGGGGGGGCTGGAGGGAGAATCCGCTGTGGAGAATCTCCTGGGCCGTGATAAAGCGGTAGATCCGCCCCAGCATGTCCGCCCGGTAGTAGAAGGTCAGCTCCCCCTCCTGGTCCTCCCCGATGAGGGAGGCGATCTTCTTCATGGTCAGAAGGAAGGCCTGCCTCTTCTCGTGGACCCCCAGCCGCCTGGAGCCGAACAGGTGGCGGCCCAGCACAAACATGGCCTCCTGGCGCACCTCGGCGCGAATGCCCGCAAGGCCCCGCATGAGCATCCCCAGCAGACGCTCCCGGCGGCCACGGTAGTCCCCGTCCGGCTCCGGGAACCGGGCGCGGTAGGTGTCGTACTCCTCGTACATCACGCCCACCGTGTCCAGGGCCGCAGCCACCACCCGGCTGTTGGTGGAGCAGAGGTAGTCCTCCAGCTCCCCCAGCATCTCCTCCAGCTGGGAGGGGGGCAGCCACAGGCAGAAGGAGCCCAGATACCCGGGGATGTACTTGGAAAACTCCTGCTGTCCAATCTCCAGGCCCCGGCCCAGCTCCACCGCCACCTCGTTGCGCTCACCGGCGCTGAGCAGGGGGGCGATGACCAGCAGGGCGCTGCCGGCGGCGTGGCGCACCGTCACCCGGTCGCTGACCTTCACCAGATTGGTCAGGTGGGTGGCGATGTGGAGAAGCCGGCCGCCGCCGGTGTGGGCGAAGGCGGTCAGCAGGCGGATGTTCACCTCCTTGACGATCCAGGGGGTGGCGGTCTTCAGGTTCTCCAGAAAGATCTCGGAGACCGTGTCCTCGTCCAGCGCCACCGCCCGGCCCGGGTCCCCCATCTCCGCCACCAGCTGGTCCCGCAGCAGCGAGAGGGTCCGCTCCCCGGCGCAGTCCACGTCCCGCAGGGCGTGGAGAATGACGTCCTGGGTGGCGATGGCCGGGCGCAGGTAGTCCATCAGCAGCACCGCCGCCAGGCGCACCGTGGCGTCCTCCCGGCCCGCCAGGGCCTGGGCGAAGAGAAGCAGATCGTAGCGCTGCCGGTCCCCCAGCTCCTCCATGGGCAGGGCCGTGGCGGTCTCCAGCAGCTGGAAGGCCGTCTCGTCCTCCAGCCGCTCCGGCCGGCGGTAGAAGCGGAGAAATTCCCGCAGAAAGTCCTCCCGCCGCTCCCGCTCGCAGGAGCGAAGCAGGGAGTTGACCACCATCTTCAGGGTGAAGCTGACCCAGCGGCGGTGCTGGACCATCAGCTTCCGGTCCGGGTAGATGATCCTGTCCAGGTACAGCCGCCACTGGTCCATGTCCGTCACCGCCCGGGGGTCCGGGGTCCAGCCGGCGGGCCGCTCCTTGGCGTAGCCCGCGTGGAACCGGGCGATGATCTCCCCGATGAGGGCCGCGGCCTGCCGGCGGATGTCCCCCTCCCGGTGCATCAGCAGCTCGTAGAGAAAGGCCAGGGTCTGGACCTTCTGGGGCGTGCTGAGGTAGACGGAGTAGGACTCGAACACCCCCAGGTAGGCCCGCAGCCGCCGCCAGTCCGTCTCCCCCCGGGCCAGCTCCAGAAGGCTCGCGAAGCTCCGCTGGCCGGTGAGCCGGCTCATGAGGGCGATGTTGTGCTCCACGCCCAGCAGCCGCAGGGCCTCCACCGTCTCCTCCTGGCCCATGAGAGCCGGAGCCCGCCGCCTCGCCGGCGGGACAGAGAGGCCGGTGAGGGTGGTGTCCACCCCCAGGCTCTCCATGTACCGCTCAAAGTCCCGGAGCTTGGCGTAGACAAAGGTGTACCGGGTCCGCTTGGCCTCGGTGACGTTGTCCAGCTTGTTGAGGATCACGTCAAAGGCCTCCTGGAGGGTGGAGATGCGGGTGATCTCCCGGCCGTCAGGGCCCCGCTCCTGCTTGACCCGGAAGTCGGCGTAGATGAGGGCCAGGCTCTCCGCGGAGAGGTAGTCCAGCTCCAGATCCCACACCGAGTGGTTGGCCGCCACGTAGCCGATGTCCGCCATGTGCCGCCGGGAGAACCACTGGTCCGTGTAGTGGTAGTGGAGATAGGGCACCCGCTCGCCGGGGCGGCAGCCGAATTTGCCGATGTCGTGGCCCGCCGCGCCGGCGGACACCAGGGCCAGATCAATGGGCGCGCCCGCCGCCTTCAAACCCCGGGCCGCCCACATGGCCACGTGGTGGACCCCGGCGATGTGCTCCAGGGTCCGCCAGGGGGTGGCCTCCAGGCCCAGGCGCATCATCTCATAGACATACTCCCGCCGGTAAGAGCGCAGGAAGAGGCGGTAGCTGTCCTGGTGGGCGCTGCCGGCCAGCTCCTCCTCCTCCAGCAGGACCAGATCCCACATGGGGTCCGCCGCCGCCAGGGACCGCTCCGCGTCAAAGAGGACCTGGAGCAGGGAGAGGAAGAACACCGCCCCCGCCCCGTGGGCCTCCAGACGGGGATCCGCCTCCGGGAACATGGACTTGCGGGCAAAGTCGTAGGTAAAGGGGATCCACCCCTCCTCCGGCGGGGGGCTGAGGCGGTCCAGCTCCTCCCGGCACAGGGAGAGCACGTCGCCGCAGCGGATGCGCGTCCCGTCATAGAGGGGGACGAACCGCTGGAGAAAGTTCTGCTCCTCCAGCAGCTGCCGGAGCATCTCCCGTTGGCCGGACAGGTACCGGACTGCCGGCTGGGTGGTGAGCCGGCGCAGAAGGCTGGACGACATCTGCCGGATGCGTTTCTTGTTCATGGCGGGCCTCCTTGGTTGGCTTATATCCGCGCCCCGCAGGCGCGGTTGTCTGTGGTTCGGGTTCATTATGCACCAAACTGCGGCGATGTGCAAGCAAAATGGGAAGAAAAGTTCTGCAGCGGAGAAGAAAAAGAGGGCGCACCCATCTCCCGGAGGGGGAGAGGGTGCGCCGTATGTGCGGGAGGGCCGGGTGTGGGCAGAATCAGCGCAGAATCTCCTCCACCACCGGGCTCAGCCACTGACCCTGGAGATCCTCCATGCGGCCCTGGTCCGCCAGCTGGGCCAGCGCCGGGTCAATGGGCATGCGGGAGAGGAGCTTCAGGCCGTGGGCCTCCGCCGCAGCCTGGGTCCGGCCCTGGCCGAAGAGGGGGATCTCCCGGCCGCAGTCGGGACAGAGGAGATAGCTCATGTTCTCCACCACGCCCACAATGGGCACATCCATCATCTCCGCCATCTTCACCGCCTTCTCTACCACCATGCTCACCAGATCCTGGGGAGAGGCCACGATGACAATGCCGTCCAGGGGCAGGGACTGGAACACGCTCAGGGCCACGTCTCCGGTGCCCGGGGGCATATCCACGAAGAGGTAGTCCACGTCCCAGATCACGTCCGTCCAGAACTGGGTGACCACGCCGCCGATCACCGGGCCCCGCCAGAGGACCGGGTCCGTCTCGTTGTCCAGCAGGAGGTTGACGCTCATGAGCTGGATGCCCGAGGAGGTGGCCACGGGGAGCATCCCCCGCTCGTCCGCCATGGCCCGCTGGTGGACGCCAAAGACCTTGGGGATAGAGGGGCCGGTAACGTCGGCGTCCAGGACGCCGACCGAGCGGCCCGTCCGCTGGGTCAGCACCGCCAGCTGGCTGGTGACCATGGACTTGCCCACGCCTCCCTTGCCGGAGACAACGCCGTAGACCTTCCCCACCCGGGCGGCGGGGTTGTGCTCCTTCAGAAAGGACTGGGGCTGGGTGCGCTCCCCGCAGCTCTCGCCGCAGGTGCTGCAATCATGGGTGCATTCTGACATGGTGATTCTCCTTTATGGTTTTCATTTTCCGTTGTTTCTTATTCATTATCCCCCGAAAGACCCTGTGGGGTCCTGGGAGGGCGAATGCCTACTTTTTCCAGTGGGCCAGATACTCCCGCCACTTGGCCAGGGCATCCCCGTGGCGGGGAGAGCGGAGGGCCGGGAAGGAGCGGAGCAGACGGCGCTCAAAGAAATCCTGCCGCTGGTAGAGGGCGTGGAGCTTCTGCTGGGCCTCGTTTCTGGCCGCCTCCAGGCGGAGGGCAAACTCGTCCCCCAGATCCGCCAGAGGCTCCAGCCGGGCCTGGACGGTCTGGCAGGCCTGGGCGGCCCGCTCCCCGGCGCTCTGCCGGGCGGCGGACACCGCCTCCTCCAGCCGCTGCCGCTGGGCCTCCGCCGCCCGCTGCTGCTCCGCCCTCAGGGCGTCCAGCTTCTCCGCCAGCTCACGGTGGATGGCGTGGAGCTTGGCCAGACGGTCCCCGATGCGGATGGCGCTGCGCACAGAGATAACAATATCCGCCCCGTAGAGGAGGGACAGCGCCAGGGCCAGGGGCACGCCCGCGCCGGCGGCAAAGAGACGGGAGATCCGGGCGGCAATGGGCGGGTTGGCGGCGTGGCAGAGAAAGACGCTGGCCAGGCCGAAGAGGGTGGAGTTGAGAAGGCAGACCCGGCCGTTGAGGTGGAAGCGGTAGCGGGAGTAGTCCCACCAGCGTATGTGGAAGAGCTTTTCCATGGCGTAGGAGGTGACGTACTCCACCAGGGAGGTGAGCAGCGCGCCCAGGAGGAAGGTGAGAACCGGATTTTCACACCCGCCGTCCAGAACCAGCAGCACCACCAGGGCCCCGTGGCCGTAGATGGGGCAGAGAGGGCCGTTGAGAAAGCCCCGCTTTTCGCACAGCCGGCGCTGGCCGATGGAGCAGTAGACCATCTCTCCGCACCAGCCCAGGAGGCTGTAGGTCATCAGAAGAAGAAAGATAAAGCAGCCCCTCTCCAGGGGCGAGGTGAGAAGGGAGGGAAAGAAGAGGGACATGGAAACACCTCGGCTTTTAGATCAATATATAGTATACACACTTCTCTGCTGAAAAAGAAACCAGAGAAACGGCTATCCCCGGAGCTTGACGAAGTGGAACCGGCCAGGAGAGGCCCAGCGGAGATAGTCCCCCTCGCGGCGCTGGCAGGTGAACAGCAACACCTGGCGGCGCTCCGACAGCTCCAGCAGATAGTCCAGGGCCGCAGCCATGCGCTCATCGTCAAAGTTCACCAGCGCGTCGTCCAGCAGCACCGGGCAGGCCCTGTCCCGGGGGAGGACCATGTCACAGATGGCCAGACGCACCGCCAGATACAGCTGGTCCGCCGCCCCCTGGCTGAGAAAGGGCACATCGTGGGCCACAAACTGGCCCGACTCCTGGGCCGAGGGCCGCAGGTCCTGGTCCAGCAGCACCTTATTATACTTCCCCTTGGTCAGCTTTGTAAAGATGGCTGCGGCACGATTTCCCAGATCCGGAGAGAATCGGGTCTGCAGGGAGGAGCTGGCCACAAAGAGGACCTCCATGGCCAGAGCGATGGCGTCGTACTCCTTCTGGAGGGAGGCGTACTGCTCCTCCATGCGCTGGAGCTGGGCGCGCAGATCCTCCGGGTCCCCCTGGGCCTGGATGCGGCCCTGGGTGGTGTGGATGCGCCGGCGGAGGGCCGCCAGCTGGTCCACCGTGTCCGCCTGGCGGCGCAGCAGCTCCTCCCGGCTCTCCTGGGGCCGCTCCACCGGCTCCGAGGGAGGGGGCGGCGCCTCGTCCAGCCGGGTCTGCCAGCGCAGGCGGGCCTCGTCCTCCTTGCGCCGGGCCTGCTCCAGCACCCCGCAGCGGATAAAGGCCTCGTCCATGGCCGCCCGGGCGTCGGTGAGATCCCGGACCATGGGGCGGAAGGCCCGGATCTGGGAGAGGATCTGCTCCAGATTGGCCTTGGCCGTGGCCTCCACCGCCTCATAGGCGGCTTGGGCCCCCTGGCAGACCGTGCGGGCCTGGGCGGCCTTGTCGTAGAGCTCCGTATAGGCCTCCACCGTCTCCCGGCGCTGCCGGGCCAGCTCCGCGTAGTCATGGTCCCACTCCGCCTGCCTGCGGCGCAGGGGGAGGAAGAGCAGCAGCAGGGCTGCGGCGAAGAGGGCCAGTCCGCCCCCCACCGCTGCCGGCCAGATG
>ERZ777011.1293-NODE-1293-length-27503-cov-4.209341_pt1 | contig 27503 bp, 24 predicted proteins | sample MGYA00374964_ERZ777011 | MGnify/ENA primary metagenome ERZ777011 (study PRJEB29310, sample SAMD00008975) | mouse gut metagenome | study: EMG produced TPA metagenomics assembly of the Metagenome analysis of fecal microbiota from mouse which was promoted... | reverse complement strand
GATACGTCAGATTTATGTGCCTGATTTTGGAATTTCAACCGCACAGGTGGAAAATATTACGATTCCTATGCTTTCTCCAACGCTCTTTTTCGTATTAATTATGACAATGATCAGCTCCTTCCAGGTATTTGACCAGGCTTTTGTTATGACAAATGGCGGACCGGTAAAAGCCAGCTATACTTTTGTATATCATATTTACCAAAATGCATTTGTTGATTTCAAGATGGGGCAGGCTTGTGCGTCTTCTGTCGTTTTGTTTATCATTATACTGATTATCACTTTGATACAAATGTACGGTTCGAAAAGGTGGGTGAATTATGATGAATAAAAAATTAAAACCATTTGACATTTTTGTTTATATCATATTGAGTATAGGGGCTATAAGCATGGTGGTTCCGTTTATCTGGACAATACTGAGTTCCTTAAAAACTATGGGACAGACCTTCTCCGTACCGCCTACGATTTGGCCGGATCCTATTGTATGGGAGAATTATCCTGAATCTCTTCAGGCGCTGCCTTTTGGTCGGGCGTATTTTAACAGCCTTTATATAGCGTCAGTGGTAGTGGTAATTCAGCTGCTTACGGCATCTATGGCGGGTTATGCCTTTGCAAAACTCAAATTTCAGGGACATAATTTATTGTTTATTCTTTTTTTGGCCACAATGATGGTTCCTTCTCAGGTAACAATGATTCCCTTGTTTATTATTATGAAAAACCTGGGATTGCTTGGGAAGCATATGTCGCTGATTTTGCCTGCAGCGCTTTTTAACGCTTTTGGCGTGTTCCTGATGCGACAATTTATCGCTTCTCTCCCCGGAGACTTGGAAGAGGCAGCTACGATTGATGGAGCTAGTGTACCGCAGATATTTTTTCGGGTTATACTGCCGTTGGTAAAACCTTCACTGGCAGCTTTCGGTATTTTCGTATTCCTTGGACAATGGAATAATTTTTTGTATCCGCTGATCTTTTTGAATAAAACGGAGACGTTTACGGTTCCCCTCATGCTGAATTTCTTTAAGGGAACCTATGCGACGGATTATCCCCTGCTGATGGCGGGAACTGTGATCTCAATTGTGCCGGTATTGATAGTATATTTGTTTTTCCAAAAACAGATTATACAGGGTATTGCCATTACCGGAATGAAGGGCTAAAAACTTTCATATAATTTTATTATTTTGCATTAATATCCCCCGCGATCCGCCGTGCAGGCTGGCCGCGGGGGAATTGTTTTGAAGTGAGCGTCAAGTATATGTCTTAGATATTTCAGTGTTTTCATGCGGGCCGGAAATAATTTAAGACTGTAAATCATAAAATGCTAAAAAGAGAAAAAATGCTGTGGAAAATTGTGCTTTACGTACAGTGTATTTCTGGCACATGGCATATTTTGGCATGAATATTATTTGCAGGCCGGGCAGGAAGGGAGAATTGCAATGTTGAATTACATATGGGCGGCAATGATTGTATTGGGTATCGTTTTTGGCGCTATTAATGGAAATATGAAGGAGGTGACGGAAGCGGCTCTAGACAGCGCAGGGGAGGCGGTTTCGCTTTGCATCGCTACGGCGGGGATAATGGCTTTGTGGGTGGGGCTTATGGAGGTGGCGGAGAACTCCGGGCTTATTTTAAAGCTTACAAATATGCTGTCTCCGTTTGTTTCTTTTATGTTCCCAAGGCTGCCGAAGAAGCATAAGGCAAGGGATTATATATCTATGAATATTATTGCTAATATTCTGGGATTAGGATGGGCTTGCACACCAGCGGGATTGAAGGCGATGGAGGAGCTGGCGAAGCTAGAGGAAGAGAGAGGGAATCCGGCTTATCTGAGTGATGGGAAAGAAGCGGGTGGAAAACGGGAGCGTATTGCAAGCAATGAGATGTGTACGTTTTTGATATTGAATATTTCATCATTGCAGCTGATACCGGTAAATATGATTGCTTATGAATGATTTATAATAGGACTAAATAAAGAACCTTTTAACTATGAAGGCTTTATCTAGTCCTATTTTTTATGCGTGTAATGAGGAAAATGGCTGTCATGCGCATAAACAGTCATTTTGTAAATACCGCATTAATGGGGTGGTTTTCCACTCACATATCTGCAGATTTTCTTATATCGTAACGTTACAACATGAATCATAACATAAAAGTGCTGGCACGGAAAGGGGGACAAGCTGTTTTAAACAGAAATTGTAAAGTAACTACTATCACAAACGATATTGTGGGAACGGTTTGAAAAATAATTGTGATTTTGAAGGGGAGGATATGCTATGGCATTGAGCACGAATAAAGGAAATAACCATGCAATCACTTTTAAGAATCAAGAACATGAAATGTTTTATATGAACTGTCTGTCAAAGTGCAAGCGGCAGGACGTGTACCACAAGGCATTGGTTTATTGCCTTGGAATCAGCGGAGACACAAGGCGGAATGTAGAGCGGATTTTCGATTTCAAAAAAGGGAGCGTTAGGTCGAAGTGTTTGGAAGAAGGATGGATTACCAGTGGAAGTGCGAAGGTGGTACGCATGGCATTTAATCTTTTCTGCAACGGTACACCAAGCGCATATGCCTTTGAGGGGGAAGAGAAAATAAAGGAGTGCCGGCGATATACAGTGGAGGATTTATTCTGCTGTGAGTACGCAATATATTTTTGGGAGGCAATCAAGATACGTTATCCAGAATATTGCTTTCCGATAGGTTTATCAGCCCGCAGGGCTTGAAATCAGATAATATTTTCAGATGAAGTCATATCATATATAGAAGGAGGATATTTGTATGCAGGCAAAGGAATTAAAGATTTACAAGGGAAGCGGAAGAAACTATGCACCTGTTCCGCAGATTATCATACAGGGGAAATGGCTGAGACCGCTGGGATTTTTCGTAGGTGATAAGGTAACGGTCACACAGGAGGGAAACAGGCTGATTGTGGAAAAATGTAAAGACGGGTATGATACGGAGGAAGAGGCTGCCATGGTGGCGGAACCTGTCTGCAGATATGCAGGACCGTTGGGGAGGTGTGGGAGATGGAGCTGAGCATGGCATTAGTTCAGATGAAAGGGTTGAAATGCCGGATCGATGATATTTTAAGTGTTACCACTTATGATGAATATGCGGATTTAAGAGGACTGCATGTAGACCATGAAGACAGCGACCAGCTTTTTCAGTTAAAAGAATTGCAAGTGATCATGAGAAAGCTGGCCGCCATTGGTGGCAGTATTGAGTACCTTTTCCGTCCGGTTCAGGAGACCAGTATCTTACATAGGAATGAAAACGGGGAATACAGAACAGAGAAAGGGCATTATTACCATAGCGGGAACCTGATTGAAGTTTTATTACAAGACGGTTCCCATGAAGTTCCCTGCTGGGTACAGACGAAAGTAGAGTATGACGGGGAAGATTATTATCTTGCCGGATATGAGGAAATCGCTATGGAAGGACTGGAGGTTCGTGTAAGATAAAAGGCAATGACAAAAGTGGGACAAGCTGTCCCAGATTATTTCGAGAAGAAATCTATTAAAACAAGAAATGAAAAAATGGAAGATTGTTCCATACAAAAGCAGAGAAGAACATTTGGCGTCTCTGCTTTTGTGCTTGGATTAAATAATAAAGACATAGTAAAAATGGAGGAAGAAAGATGCAGGGAATCCAGTTTGATTATTTTCATGGAATGGAAGCGGAGCAGTACAGCTTTTACCGTATACCTAAAATGCTGTTCACAGAGGAATGCTTCAGGAGCCTTTCCTGTGAGGCGAAAGTCCTGTACGGGCTGATGCTTGACCGTATGGGCTTAAGTATCAGGAACAGGTGGATTGATGAAGAGGACAGGGTTTACATAGTCTTTACGGTGGAGGAGATTGCAGGGCTGATGGACTGCGGGATACAGAAAGCGGTAAAGCTGGTGAGGGAGCTGGATGCGGATAAAGGCATCGGGCTGATAGAGAAGAAGCGCCTGGGGCTTGGAAAACCGAACGTGATCTATGTAAAGAATTTCATGTTAAAAGATGACTCCCATTTTCCGGGGCAGGACAATACCTGTGCTGTTGGCTGTGCATCACTGGAAAAGGCAGAAATTGATGCAGGCGGTATTGGAGAGACAAAAACTGAAGAAGTCGTCAATAAAAATTTGCCGGAAGAGAAGTCCAAAGAATGTACATTAGGAACTGTTAAGGGCGAAAATCAGGAATTGCTAAAATCGCAATTCAAGAATGATGAATTTCACAATTCAGGAATGATGAAAACCACCATTCAAGAATTTCCAAAATCATAATCTAATAATACTGAATTTAATAATATTGATTTTAATGAGACTGATCCTATCAATCTTTATCCATCCGATGTGATAGGACAGATGGGAAAATACCGTGATGCCATACGGAAAAATATTTCGTATGAATGCTTTTTGGAAGGCAGGGACTGCCAGAGGGAAGAATTGGACGAACTGGTGGAGCTTATGGTAGATGTGATGATGATGCCAGACTATGCCGCCATACGGATAGCGGGAACGGAGAGGCTCGCTGTAGTGGTAAAGGAGCGTTTCATGAAGCTGGATTATTCGCATATGGCTTATGTGATTGGGTGCCTGCATGGGAATACCAGCAAGGTAGGGAATATCAGGTCATATTTGTTGACAACGCTCTATAATGCCATACTGACCATAGACAACTATTACCGTGCAGAGGTAGGTCATGACCTGTATGGGAGTGGGTAACGTCCAGCCCAGACTTAAAAATAAAATCTACAGGAAAGGGGGAGGCCATGTTGGGCAGACGTGCAGTGTCGCAGGAACTGGTCATGCTGGGGGAACGCATACGTACCCGGAGGATAGAGCTGTGCATGTCACAGGAAACACTTGCAGAAAAAGCTGGGACAAGCGCCAACACAGTAAGCCGGACTGAGGGAGGACAGATGTCCATGACGATAAAGATTTTTATAAAGCTGGTGCAGGCGTTGGATACGGATGCAAACAGGCTGATTGGGATTGTTCCGGCAGGGGAAACGGAAAGAAAGTACAGGAATGTTTTATATCGGCTCAGTCATTTAAAAACATATGAGCAGAAGATCGTCCTGCGGACTGCAGAAGTACTGGCGGATGAGCTGTGCCGGAACAAATAAAATAAATTTTACAGTTATGATGCGGGTCGAAAAGATTGTTCCTAGATTCCGTGTCGGCGGCAGAACCAGCCATCAGAAGCCGGAGGCTTCTGACCGGTTATTTCTGACCGGCCCTTGACAGAGCCAAAAGGAAATGCTATTATGCTGTGCTGCGACGGAAAAGGAAGGATTGTTCCTGAGTTCCTTAGCCGTCGGCAGGGATACAGGGCATTTCCTTTTGGCTCTGTCAAGGGTGGCGTACGCAGAGAAAACGTAAAATCAAAAAGGTGCACCACGATTAATCAAAAATGAAATAATGATTGACATTTGACTGTATATAGAATATAATGGATTTAACACTTTAAAGCATGAAAGCACCTACAGAAGGAGAAATAAAAATGGAATTGACTTATTACCAACATGGGGATTATCTGTTACCGAACCTGACTATAGGGGAAACGCATGCGGTGACTGGAAAATATGAAATGCTCCGAAAAACTTTCCTGAAGGAAAACCGGACGGGCTGGTATCAAGGCATGCTGCTATCTGGAAAGCTGGATAAACATTTGGCGGATGTTGAAGAGGCAGCCGAAGAGAGGATGGAAGTTTTAATGGATGGCCTGTTGAAAAAATATCCTGCGCCGGATAAAAGAAAAGATCAGCTTGCATGGGCAGCTCATATGAACATGCTTATATCAATGGCGGAAGAAAGTATTTTGGAGGAATTGGTTTATTGCTAACAATAAAAAATTTTGTATAATAACACAATTAAGAAACTGACCTGCCACAAATTGTTGTTAAGTTTAGGCAGGTCAGTTTTGGTAAAGATATCTTTATCTGCTTCCGAGAAAATCTCCCGCCATCTTTATCACTTCATCTTTCATTTCATAAAGTTCTGCAATGCACCTGTTTATCGCCTGACGCATTTCCTGTGAATGGATTCCGCCCTGGTTGAAGTGACGGGCGATCTGGTTCAGATTATTGCCGATTTTTCCAAACTCTGCAATCAGTTTTTTTAGTTCCGGCACATCTGCCACAATTTCATATTTCGCAATCACTTTTCCTTTCATCAATTGCTTGCGGATATATTCAGAGATAGAAAGCTCTGCATCTTTGGACGCTTTGCATATGATATCGTATTGTGTGTCAGTAAAGCGGAGGTTTACTTGGTGTGTGTAAGTGAGTTCATTTTCTTTTTTTGGTCTTGCCATATCATATCCTTTCCCGCGATGGAGCTGGATAGTGATGCCATGCAATGGCAGCGCTATCGTGCTTCATCATGCTGCAAGAGTGTAACGGGAGCCAGAATTGCACATCCGTCAGGATGTGCCAGCCGAGGGTATGGGGAGCGGAATCCCCATCAAGTCAGCCCTGTGATGCAAAAGGCCGCGAAGCGGGTTTTTGTATTACAGGGCGAAACTTGCTTTTCGAGAATTGGAAGCCCTCTATAATAAAAGCCGATTTGAGAGAACGTATGCTACCGCACGGAAAAGAAAATTTTGAGAAAAAGTAAATTGGATGGGCAGGGGAAGGTGGAGGCTGTGGATAAGGGTTGCGGAGCAACGCTTGCATAAGAGCGCTCCCGGAGAGAAGCGGAGGGATACGGTATGTGCGGAGGAACGGAGCGCATTCCGTAAGCGACTGTGTAAAGAAAGAGTGGAGGTTGTCAAGCAAGGATACCGACGTAGGAGGTATGCTTGCCCTGTATGTGGAGGGAGAGAAAACAGAAATTAGGTGCATGATGACGCGGAAAGCGGCATCATATAGCTAGTTTGTTGCAGGTGTGAAACGATATCATATAGCTGGTTCATTTAAGATTAGGTACTATAAAATTATTTTATTCATTATTTCCCGTTATGAAAATTGCAATACGATATACGATATATGATATTTTAAAATATATTTATATGGTAAATGTGGTTCGTATTATAGGCAAAATATTATATAATGTAAGTGCTTACCAAAATAAAATGAACATTGTGATACACGAGGAGAGAGTAGGATGTACTTATCGGATATAAAGATTGAAGGGTATAGATTATTTAAGGACAGACAGATATTACATTTAAGAAAAGGATTGAATGTCTTAGTCGGTGAGAATGGATGTGGGAAAAGTACGGTTATAGATGCGATACGGCTGTTGCTTAATGAAGATGAATATGCACGAAATGGAATTTCAGAAGAAGATTTTTATTCTTCGGTAGATAAAAAAGAGTGGGCTGATGCTATTTTTATCAAGGGGACATTCTCTGATTTATCAGAAGAAAAGAAAGTTGAGTATATTACCTGGCTTGATAAAGAGTATAATGCTGTATTGAATATTGACATTGTTAGAAAGCAGGATCATCGTAACAACTATAAGAAAGTAATATGGGGAGGGGAGGCATCCAGTAGTATATTTGACTGGGAGCCTTTAAATGACATACAGTGTGTTTATCTTCCAGCTTTGCGGGATGCAGAAAAAAAGTTAAAAGCAAGCCGTGGTTCGAGGTTGGCAAGGTTATTGATTAATTTGTCTCAAAAAACATTAGAAGAAAAGCGGAAAGCCGGAGAACTAATGGATATTGAGAAGGATGTTAATGATTTTAATGAGAAATTGGCGAAAAAACCTGATATTGCAAGAGCAAACGAACTGATTAATGATAGTTTGGAGAATGCTTTAGGGACAGTGTTTGCACAAACTACAAAGATACGGTTTGGGGATGTGACATTTGAAAGAATTGTTGAGGCATTACGTATAGTATTTTTCCCGGGGAAAATTCCTACGGAAGAAAGTGTGTATAGAAATCTTTTTGAAAATAGTCTGGGATATAATAATTTGATTTATTTAGCTACAATATTAGCAGAATTTGAAGGATTAAAAGAGAATTACAGCTCTCCGCGAATATTGCTGATTGAAGAATTGGAAGCACATTTACATCCACAAATACAGATAAAAGTATTGAAATATTTAAAGGAACAGGCTGAGAAAAATGATATACAAGTTATAATAACAACGCACTCTACTACAATAGCTTCTGCAACACCGATTGAAGATATTATCAGTTTTAATATGACTAAGAACGGAATAAAAATCACTTCCCTTAGAAAGTGTATAAAAGATAAGCAGGCAAAACAATTCATAAACAGGTGGATAGATACAACACGTTCAACATTGCTTTTCTCAAAGGGAAATATATTAGTGGAGGGATTGGCGGAAGCTCTGCTTATCCCTAAATTGGCAGAAATATATTTGTGTGGATTGAAATTAGATAATGCTCCGAAATCGTTGGAAGAGGCGGGGATTTCAGTCATAAATATGAATGGTATCTTTTTTCAATATTTTATGAAGATTTATGATGGATATGAACTTAAATTTCCTGAGCGAGAAGATAATGAAAGCAAAGAAGCATATAAAGAAAGAATCGATTTGTTTAGGAAGAAAGATAAGTTTGAGGAAGGTGAATATGAAAAGACAGATTTTGTGCCAATCCTATGTGCAGCAATTACAGATAACGATCCAAAAGAAGAGGCTCCTAAAAAGAATGATAATGCCGAAGGAAAAAATCCACAGTTATTTTTAAAAGAGCAAGTAAAGAATATGACGGATAGGTGTCGGATTTTTACTAATGTAAAGACATTTGAGTATGACTTGGCACTGGAAAAAGAAAATGCCAAGAAAATGATTGAAATCATTTTGGACGTATTACCTACTAATGGCGATATCAGAGATAGATTGAATGGGTACTTGGAGGCATATCAGAACAACGAAAAAGTGGAACAGCCGAAGATTGCATTAGATATATTAAAGCAAATTGACGCAAGCTATTTGGGAAAAGGATTATTTGCACAATTGCTATTAGAAAAAATTAGCAGTACAAATGATTTTATTGTACCAGAATATATTAAAGAAGCAATTAGATTTATTTTGGAGATTACTGAGGAAAATAATGGATAATAAGAGAGAATTAATATGCAGGATGTTATGTAAGAAAGAGAAATGCCATTCTGAATTGTTAGCCTGTGATGGAAAACAAAATAGCAGATGCAAGCGATTAGGGAGAAGCTTTATTTATAATATGAATGAGGGACAAATTGACTATGTAACATCGCAATTGTGGAAAAATACTTTTTTGAAGGCGTGTCCGGGAAGTGGAAAAACGGAAGTTTTGGCAATAAAGGTGGCATTTGAAAAGGAGCAATGGAAGTTAAAAACCCAAGGCTTTGCTGTTTTGACTTTTACAAATTCAGCGGAAAAAGAAATAAATAGTAGATTGGATTGCTATTTAAACAGAAAACTGGAATATCCGCATTATATGGGGACTTTTACAAGTTGGCTTCATGGTTATATTGCAAATCCGTTTTTATATAAACTGATGAAATATGATGGAGATGAACGTGGAGACAAAAGTATACGGTTAATAGAGAGCAGTTGCACTTCTGATTTTCTAAATGCGTATAGCAGTAAGTATCAATATAAAGAATTGGGATATATCAAAGCACATGAATTTTTCCGGGATTTTAAGACTGATTCGTATCAGTATTGCGGTACCAGAAGCAGACAAGGAAAGGAGATTTTGCAAAGTCTGATACAGCAAGATGATTGGCGAGAAATGGATTTGGCAAAAACAAAGCTGAAATTTTGGAAAAGTGGATTTGCACTTTATGAAGATATTGAGTATATGTCAAATTTGTTGTTTGAAAAATATCCTGAAATAGCAGAGCTGATAGCAAAACGCTTTCCTGTAATTTTTGTGGATGAATGCCAGGATTTGTCATATGTCCAGCTAGAATTATTGGCGACTCTTTGTGAAAAAGGGTGCAAAATCCATTTGATTGGCGATTTGAATCAGGCAATATATGGATTTAGAAATATCGAACCCGATGATACCAAGGATTTTATTGAAAACCATTGTTTTGATATTAAATTGCTGACAGAAAATTATAGAAGCTGTCAATCAATTGTAATTGCCTCGGAATATGTTGTGAAAGGACAGGAGAAAATTGTAGGAAGAAATATCAATAAAGCAGGTATTCCCTTAGTTGCAATTCTTTACACTAAAGGGAAAGAGAAACATGCTGTTAATAAGTTTCATGAGTATGTGCTTGAAAATAATTTGGATGTAAGGGAAAGCAGAATAATTGTCAGAAATAACAATTTGAAAAATAAACTGCTTGGAATGAAAAGTAATAACCAAAGTTCCAATAATTTAGAAACAATCGCTCAAGTTGTATATTTGCTTAATCGGGAAGAGCAGGTTTCTGATTTTAAGATGCTATTTGATATGTTAGCAAAAAGCATTCGTAGGACTTTTTTTAAGACAAGTGAGCATTTAAATAGCCAATTTTTATATAGACCCAAAGAGATAGAGGACAGGGATTGGAAGAGGGTATTATTTGAGATAAGGAGTATTCTGAAAGAAGCACAACAGTTAAATGATTTCTCGGTTACTTGGGCAGAATGGAAAAAAAGATTAAATAAGCTATTGACAGCGAATATAAAAGATTTGCCCGAGTTATTAGAATGTACATGTGACATAGGGAATATTAGAAAAGGAAATAAAGATGAGATAGTTGAAAAAACTTTGTTTGAAAGTGAAGAAGGAGAACTGAATTATGCTATTGAAACAATTCATGGATGCAAAGGGATGAGTTTAGATTCAGTGTTTTTCTTGTCTTCCTATCAGGCGAGTAAAGATGAACATTCAGGCGGTTATTGGAAACAATGGTTTGATAGAGCGGATATTGGAGAAGAAAACAGGCTTGCTTATGTCGCTTTTTCAAGGGCAAAATATTTTCTGGCACTCGGAATACCAAAACCAAGGAATTTTTCAGATGCAGATAGAGAAATTTTATTGGACGCTGGGTTTGAAATTGTAGAAAGTTAGATTACTACGAAAATGTCAAGTATTTAAAAAACGAGATGACTAATGCGTAACAGGTTCAAATCCCCGTCAAATGCACAGATATGAGAACTCAAATGCCAGAGAGATTTGTTATTTCGGCAAGCTTTTCTGATATTTTATGCGTTACAAGTGGTAAGATTGCTTGGAGGATGATTGGGGTTTATCTGGAATGCTGTTGTTCTATGTGATATAGTAAACTGTGAAGTTATAAGCACATTTATAGATAAGCCATTTTTTATAGTTGATTGATGGTGGAGGGATATTATGGCCGAGACACAACAGAAAACAGCTGCCAAAAAGTTTGCGGCTCACTGGAAAGATAAAGGTTATGAGAAGGGGCAAAGCCAGACATTTTGGCTGACATTGCTTTCTGATGTATTGGGTGTTGAGAACGTGGGCGACTTTATCACATTTGAGGAACAAGTGAAACTGGATCACACCAGTTTCATTGATGGAATTATACCGTCTACCCATGTACTGATTGAACAAAAGAGTATTGACAAAAATCTGAAAGCCGCTATCAAGCAGTCCGATGGTTCCTTGCTGTCTCCATTCCAGCAGGCTAAGCGATATGCCGCCGAGCTTCCCTATTCACAACGTCCGCGCTGGATTGTGATTTGCAATTTTTCTGAATTTCATGTGTACGATATGGAGCGACCTGGCGGCGAACCGGAAGTAATTTTTCTCAAGGATTTGGAGAAGGAATATTACCGGCTGCAATTTCTGGTAGACACTGGAAGCGAACACATTAAAAAGGAAATGGAAATCTCCTTACAAGCTGGTGAGCTGGTAGGGGTACTCTATGACACGCTTTTGAAGCAATATAAAGAACCCAGCGGTCAGTCAACATTTCAAAGCCTTAATAAGCTCTGTGTTCGGCTGGTATTCTGCCTTTATGCGGAGGATGCTGGGATTTTCGGCGGTAAGAGTATGTTCCACGATTATCTGAGAGACGTTCCTGTCAGCGGCATTCGCAGGGCACTGGTAGAGTTGTTTAAAATCTTAGACCAGAAGCCGGAATCGCGTGATAAATACCTTACAGATGATAATCCTGTACTGGCGGCATTTCCCTATGTTAATGGCGGCTTGTTCAGTGACGAGGACATCGAAATTCCGCCTTTCACGGAAGAATTGAAAACACTCCTTCTTGAAAATGCCAGTGAGGATTTTAACTGGAGCGACATCAGTCCCACTATCTTTGGTGCGGTTTTTGAAAGTACATTAAACCCGGAGACCCGGCGCAGCGGAGGGATGCACTACACATCTATTGAGAACATCCATAAGCTGATTGACCCTTTGTTTTTGGACGGACTGAAAGCTGAATTTGCAGGAATCAAAGAAATCGCAGTTGAGCGAACTCGAAAGGCTCGATTGGAAGCCTTTCAAAAGAAGCTGGCCAGTCTAAAATTCCTTGATCCAGCCTGCGGCTCTGGAAATTTCTTGACAGAGACATATATCTCCCTTCGGCGACTGGAAAACGAGACGCTTTCTCTGCTCCACCGGGGACAGATTATGCTGGATGTTGGTAACCCTATCCAGGTGTCCATTGGTCAGTTCTATGGTATTGAGATCAATGATTTCGCTGTAACTGTTGCAAAGACTGCATTATGGATTGCTGAGAGTCAAATGATGAAAGAGACTGAGGATGTAGTGCATATGTCTCTGGATTTCCTGCCATTGAAGTCCTATGCCAACATTATCGAGGAAAATGCCCTACAGGTAGATTGGACAAGCGTGGTTCCTCAACATGAACTGAACTATATTATGGGAAATCCGCCATTTGTGGGTTACTCTCTGCAAAGCAAAGAGCAGAAGGCTGATATTCTTTCTGTCTATGTTGATGAAAAAGGTAAACCCTATAAAACAGCGGGTAAGATTGATTATGTTTCCGGCTGGTATTTCAAGGCGGCACAGTTGATGCAAGGAACCGCCATTCGGACAGCATTCGTGTCTACCAATTCCATCACCCAAGGCGAGCAAGTTGCAGGAGTTTGGAAGCCACTTTATATGCGCTTTGGTATCCATATAGATTTTGCCTACCGCACATTCCGCTGGGACAGCGAGGCCAGTATCAAGGCTCATGTTCATTGTGTGATTGTGGGATTCAGTAATGCGTCCAATCCTGCTCCTAAGCGGATTTATACAACAGAGCGGTATCAGGAAGTAGAGAATATCAACCCCTACTTACTTGATGCTCCCAATGTGTTTATCGATAGCCGTACCAGTTCTATTTGCGATGTGCCCCAGATGGTATATGGGAATAAACCGACAGATGGCGGCTTTTTATTCCTCTCATCTGAAGAACGTGACGAACTACTTAAGCGTGAACCGGGAACAGAAAAGTTTATCCGGCAAATATATGGCGCAACCGAGTATATCAACAATAAAGCCCGTTACTGCCTGTGGCTGATCGGTGCATCTCCTTCAGAATTACGTAAGTCTCCATTCATCATGGAGCGAGTGGAACAGGTAAGGCAGTTCCGGCTGAACAGCACAAAAGCTGCCACACAGAGAAGCGCGGATACACCGACTTTGTTCCAAGAAATCCGGCATCCTGACAGTGAGTATATTATCATTCCTTGTCATTCCTCTGAAACTCGCCGGTATATTCCGTTTGGCTTTGTCTCGCCTGAAATACTTGTTAATAATGCGGTACAGATTATTCCGGACGCAGAGATATACCATTTTGGCATTTTGATGTCTAATGTACATATGGCATGGACACGGGCAGTTTGTGGCCGCATTAAGAGCGATTATCGCTACTCAAAGGATGTGGTTTATAATAACTTCCCTTGGCCTACACCTACTGCAGAACAAAAAATAAAAATTGAACAGACGGCCCAGGCGATTCTGGACGCTCGCACCTTTTACCAGGAAAGCAGTCTTGCCGATCTTTATGATGAGCTGACTATGCCCCCAGAACTGCGGAAAGCGCATCAGGACAATGACCGGGCTGTTATGCAGGCTTATGGGTTTTCTGTCAAGAATATGACTGAAAGCAAGTGTGTGGCGGAATTGATGAAGATGTATCAGAGTTTAATGGAGGGTGCAAATGGCTAACTAGAACTGACGAATTTTTATAAATATTATTTACAATATTGAGGTGTCTTGCTTTGAAACCTATGATGTTGCAACAGAAGAAACTTCTTACATTTATGATAGACATAGTCAATAGATAAAAAGAAGCAGGTGAGGATATGCCAATATCACAGTTATTCAAAATTCAGATAGAACAGGATATTGAAAGATGTGAAAACCAAAAAGCAGTGAACGGTAGCGAGATGCTTTTTGGTGAGCTTGTTAATCGTTATAATACAGTGATAGAAAATTTTATGCAGGGACTTCCTTATTCAAGAAAAGTACCTATATTTGCTATCGGTCCTGACTATCGGCCGGAGCTTCGGCTGATTGCATCAAAGTTAAGAACCTATTTGCGCACAAAAGAATTCGAAGGAACCAAAGTGAAGGACAATCCACTAAAGGTAAAAATAGATGAATTTATTCAGCGTGGTGTAGATATTGGAAGAATGGAATTTCATCCGGCTGGTAATGGATATCCTTTTCCGTATGTCTCTGGTCCTTTGTATAATGCATGGATGGGTGAAATCATTATTTTCAATGTGCGACATTTGAAAGATCACCCGTTGCATGATAGCATATCTACTACATATTTTCACTATAGGAAAAATTCATCATCTCACAATGAAATGATGGGACACCTGCGGGCGTTGTCCGCAGACACAGATTTTTTTGCTACATATCCAAGGCCACTACAAGATAGCGCAGAAAGGAATATTATGAGTAACAAAATTTTCATTGTTCATGGTCATGACGATGCTGCAAAACTGGATATGGCACGAACTCTTGAAAAGGCTGGCTTTGAAGCTATCATCCTCCATGAGCAACCGGATGCGGGACGCACCATCATTGAGAAATTCGAGAATTATACGGATGTTGGTTTTGCTGTAATCCTCTATACGGAATGTGATTTGGGACGCGACAAAAAAATGCCAGAAGATTCTGAGAAGTATCGAGCAAGACAAAATGTTGTATTTGAACACGGTTTTTTCTTGGAAAATTAGGACGCGATCATGTCTGTGCATTTGTCAAAGGCGATGTTGAAACCCCTGGTGATCTTAGTGGCGTTTTATATGTGCCTATGGATAGCGCAGGAGCATGGAAACTGAAATTAGCGCAGAATATAAATGCTGCGGGTCTTACGGTTGATATGAATAAATTTATTTAATGCACCAAAGTTGAAATTGGTGTTTGGAAAATCGAATGTACAGCTAGCTCCGGAAAGGGTTGATTCTTGGCTTTGGGACGCTATTCTATATACAGTCAGTACGGACATTAAGAGAGACTTCCTTGATTTATGACAGACAATGATGTGACTGCTTTGTTCTGTAATCTGATAGGCAATGATGGGGATACAGCTTTCTAGAATATCGGATTCTTACATTGAATTGCCCCACAGAATTAGGAAAAACTTCATTTATCGTTATTAATGTTATCATTTCGTGCAATGGATATCCGGTTTAGGTGGCCGATGATTCAAGGGGCATGTTGGTAGAATTAAGTCTGTATACAAAAAGAAGAATGAATCTTTTTATGACTTCGGCTTAAAAAGTATCTGGAAAATAATAAAATGTCACAATGGGGATATACAGATATATTATAATGAATTCACAAATATATTTCATCCCACTATTGCATTGAAAAAGATTTAACAGACTGTTTTTCATCAAAATGTATGAGAGACAGGTATTGAGACAGGGAAAAAGAATAAATAATAGAAGGCTTGACTTCTTTCTGGTAGGTTCAGAAATAGACAGAACCTTGACAGGAAGGAGTTTTTTTGTGATTGGATAGAACAAAAATTTCATTCAGCCACAAAAATCGTTCGACAAAATCAGAGAAATTGCTTGCGGAAATAAGCGGAATATGCTGACAAAGGGTGGATTGTGTAAGCGAAAAAGGGCAGAAAAAGCTGAAAGGACTGATTGTACCTATTTCCGAAAAAACGGACACAACCAGTCACCTTTTCAAAATATAAATGTAAATTTATAATAAATACACCGGTCAGGAGGTACATGATGATAAGTATGGGAAGTGAAAGTACAGGTTTAGAGTTTGCAGTCAGGAGCCTGCGTGAAACAAAAGGTATGAGCAGGAGGGAGTTGGCATGTGCAGTCGGCATAAGTGAATCCTATTTGAAAAAGATTGAGAACAGGCACAGGAATCCAAGGCTTGAAAGGTACCAGAAAATTATGGAGGTATTGGATGCGGATATCGCTATAAGAAATTCTGATGGGACAGTAAAAGGGGAATGTGCAGCAAGGGCGCATAAGGTTTTTTTGGATAGTACGGAGAAGCAGGCAGTATTCCTAATACAGGTATTGGGATTTATGGCAAAAAGCATTAAAGCGGTAAAGTAGGGAAATGGATAGACCGTTGCGGATTTGCCCGAAATGATCTGTTTTAAAGGTGGTTCCGGGCAGGCCTGTAACCAAGGAGGAAAGGTAAATTACGATGGAGATAAATGCCGCATGGCAGAATATGAACCTTGACAACAAATATTCCGGCAGTTCTTATTTGCTGGAATGGAATATCAGTATGTAAGGATACAAAAAACATTCGGAACATCTATAAAGGTAATGAGGGGAGAGCTTCGCAGAGAAATATTTGCCTGTTTAAGAGTTAATGGCAAGGCTTTGATACAGGTGGAACAAGGAATCGTAGCAGAAGAAGGAAAAATATGAGCGGCACCTCTGACATGGGGCAGCGTTGGCAGGCTGTCTTGAAAACCGGATGATAATGATACCTTTGCCGAAGAACACGGTAGCCGGAGTAGCGTCCGGGGTATGCTGCAGCAGGAAAGGGTGCTGTAGGGTATCGGGCAGCCATGCCGGACGGTCCTTACATATTCCGGCCCACACCGGGGGAGAGGAAATCAAAAACTATATCAGGGGAAATTATACAGTATGATATCTGGTATGGCGTGTGGGAATATTTTGTGGAGAAAAATGTAAGTATTTGGATAAAAAGCACAGCCAGAGAATAGCATATCGCAGCCAGAGCAAGGAGCCTCTGCGTATGTTTAAGATGGACGAATATCGGACAAGCAGAGAGAAATATATTGAAAAGAACAGAGAAGGGATTGGTATGCTGATGGATGTGCAGGAATTAAAGGAGCTGGCAGGTGTGGATATCTGTACGGTGGCAAAGGAATCACTGGTGGATATACGTGATGTAAAGATAGATGTGTCGAAAAGCAGGGAAGACAGGATTTCTGATTATATCAGGCAGGTAAAGAACCCATACTGCTTCCAATGCAACGGAATTATTGTGAAAATGAATTTCTGCCAGTCAGAAGGAACACTGGAAGATAAGCTGGCAGGTTATTTTTTGTCAGTATAGCTGCAAACAAATATCGGCGGACAGGGATACAGGATGGGGATAAAGAAATGACAGTTTCGTAAAAACCTTGTAAAATAATGGACTTGCCAGTCACGGTATGTTATAATACATATGGACTAAATAAAGCCCAAATAGTTTATAAGGTCAATAAACTATTTGAGGTGATCATATGAACGCAAATCTAAACGGTGTCTATAATGCTGACGCTTATTTCCGCCTGTCACGGGAAGATGGGGACAAGGCGGAAAGCGACAGCATTGTAAATCAGAGGGCTCTTGTGAAGGAGTTCCTAAAAACCCATCCCGATATTCAAATTTATCATGAGCGAGTTGATGACGGTTTTTCCGGGGTTAGTTTTGAACGCCCGGCATTCAAGGAAATGCTGGAGGATATTAAAGCAGGAAAAGTCAACTGCGTGATTGTAAAAGACCTGTCCAGGTTTGGTAGGGACTACATTGAGGCAGGGCGTTATATTGAGAAGATATTCCCATACCTTGGCGTAAGGTTTATTGCAATCAATGACAACATAGATACAGCTTCCGGGATAAGCGGTGCGGAGGAGATGCTGATCCCATTTAAAAATCTTATCAATGATGCTTACTGCAGGGATATTTCTGTAAAAATCCGGAGCCATCTGGATATTAAACGGAAGAACGGACAGTATATTGGTTCCTTTGCCCCTTATGGCTATAAGAAATCCCCTGATGATAAAAATAAGCTCATTATAGATGAAAAAGCAGCTTTGGTAGTACGCCAGATTTATAAATGGAAAATAGGGGGAATGAGCGGTGCAAGGATTGCAGAAAAGCTGAATGAATTGGGAATACCTACGCCCATGGAGTACAAGCATATAAGTGGGGAGAATTTTCAGTGTGGCTTCCGTAGGAAGGCAGCCCCTAAGTGGCAGGCAAACGGTGTCAATTATATTTTGCGGAATGAGACATATACGGGCGTCCTTTTGCAGGGGAAAACAGCTTCCCCTAATTATAAGGTAAGGAAAAGGATCAAAAAAGAAGAGAAAGACTGGATAAGGTGTGAGGACAGCCATGAGGCTATCGTTTCTAAAGAAGATTTTATGGTGGTCTGGGAGGCTTTTGGGGCAGATACAAGGGTTGCGCCGGAAAAACAGGCTCTGTACCTTTTCTCAGGGATTGCAAAATGCGGGTGCTGCGGCGGCAACATGACCAGAAAGACAGTACCGGCAGGAGGCAAGAAATATGTGTACCTTGTCTGCATGGAAAACAAAAATAGAAATGGCTGCCGGAACAATAAGAGAATTTCCCTGCCCGTATTTGAGAAAGTGATCCTGAAGGTGGTCAACCTTCATATAGAGAAGGTCTTTGAACTAAACCAAATGATGCAGCTTGTAGAAAAAATCCCATATAATGGCTATCTCTCCCAGAAGGTGCAGGAAACCATGGCAGATAAGGAGACGGAAATACAGAGAAAACAGAAATATTCCGTAGATATATATCAGGATTACAAAAGTGGTGTTTTGACAAAGGAGGAATACCTTGAACTGAAAGCATCCTTCAAGGAAGAAATTGGGATGCTGGAAAATGAGATAGAAGCCCTGCAGGAAGAGGCAGAAAGAATAGCAAAGGACAATGAAGACAAGATCCAGTGGGCAGAGAGGTTTATCCAGTACAGGGGTTTTGGAGAATTATCAAGGGAGCTGTTGCTGCGCCTGGTGGATGAAATCAAGGTTTTTGATAAGGACAGGATCGAGGTGGCATTTAAGTTCTGCTCTGAATATGAAGAATTGTGCCAGTATGTTGCCGGTCTGGAAGAAAATGGGGAAGGAGGGGCTTTAGATGGCAAGGAAAAGCAGGAAGAATTTTGAAAAGCAGGAATCTGTGCGGATAGCCCCTGCCAAAGGCCAGTCCGGAATTTATGCAAGACTATCCGTAGAGGATAATAACTACAGCACAGGGGATTCCATACAGAACCAGGTTGCATTCTTAAAAGAATTTGTGGAGGGCAGGGAAGAGGACTTCCAGTTAATTGATATTTATGTGGATAATGGGATAACGGGGACTAATTTTAATAGGGAAGGGTGGCAGAGGCTGCTCACAGATATAAAGGCAGGGAAGATAGACTGCATTATCGTAAAGGATTTTTCACGCATGGGAAGGAACTACATAGAAGTAGGGAATTATATGGAAAAAATCTTTCCGTTCCTTGGGGTCCGGGTGGTTGCGGTCAATGACAATTTTGACAGCATGAGAAAGTCTTTCAAGAATGATATGTTGATGAACTCCCTGACAAATATTGTGAATGAATACTATGCAAGGGATATTTCCAGAAAGGTGATACAGGCAAGAAAGGCAATGCAGGATAATGGGGAATATACCAGCGGTAAGTTCCCATATGGTTATAAGAGGTCAGGGGAAAACAAAAGGAAGATGGCGGTCGATCTGGAAGCGGCGGAAGTAGTCAAAAAGATATTTGAGTGGCGCATCAGCGGGAAAAGCTGTACATGGATTGCTAACAGCCTTAATGAACTTGCGGTACCTTCACCGGGGTTGTACCGGTTTATGAATGGGGAAAAATCCTATAGTAAGAGCCGGAATGCAAGATGGAAATCCGAAAACATTTCTGATATTGTGACCAATCCGGTATATCTTGGGCATACGGTACAGGGAAAGTCTCAGTCCAGCCATTTCAGGGACAACGGAAAGGCAAAACGCCTGCCAAGGGAAGAATGGAAGATTGCAGAGAACACCCATGAGCCGCTGGTGACAGAAGAGCAGTTTGCAATCACGATGGAAATGGCGGAGAAAAGCCGGAAGAAATATAAAGAACGGATAGAAGCGCATGCCGATATTCCAAAAATGGAAAACCTGCTGCGGGGTAAAATTTACTGTGCAGGGTGCGGAAGGAAGATGTTCCGAAGAAGCAGGGTCACAAAAGGGGTAAGGAATTATCACTTTTTCTGCGATTCACGGAGGCGGAAGCTGGATGGAAGCTGCAAACATTCCTATATCAGTGAAGCTCCATTGATGGAAGCGATAAGGGAAGCTGCGGAGAAACAGATACAGCTTCTCGGAACGCTAAAGGGACAGTGGATGCGTCCGTTCAGCACAGCAGGGAACAGCGGAGAAGTGCAGGACATGGCAAGGAAGAAGGAAATAGAGGAAGAAATCCGGCTCATCAAGAAACAGAAACGTGGGCTTTATGAGGACCTGAAGGAAGGCATGCTGGAACAGGAAGACTTTGAGGGGGAGTGGGGGAGGCTGGCAGAACGCCAGCTTTGGTGCGAAAAGAAAATAAAGGATATGGGTTATATTGATACAGCAGAAAAAGAAGCTATGGAGGCAATGCAGAAGTATCCGGATAAGTTCTTTGAACTGAAAAGCGGGGATATACCGCCCGAACTGCTTGCTTGTTTGATTGAGAAAATTACGGTAGTATCGCAGGGGCAGATAGAAATTACATACGCTTATTCAGATATAATAGAAAAGTGGTGTGAGGAAGCACAGCTTTTGGATAAGAGGGAGGCTGGGGAAAATGAACGATGGATATGTGGCAACGTATCTTAGGCTGTCGGATGATGATGAAGACCTTCGGGGAGAGAAAAGGGAAAGTGACAGTATTTTAAACCAGAGAAGGGTGCTGGAAAATTATATCAGTAACCATGATGAGCTGTCGCAATATCCGGTAAGGGAATTTGTGGATGACGGGGTTTCAGGGGTGAGCTTCAACCGTCCGGGAATCCAGAGCCTGTTAAGTGAAGTGAAAGGGAAAAAGGTTGCCTGCATTGTGGTGAAAGACCTGTCCCGGTTTGGCAGGAATTATATTGAAGTCGGTGATTATATTGAACAGATTTTCCCCTTCCTTGGGGTGCGCTTTATTGCGGTGTCCGATAATTTTGACAGCTTTAAAAGCCCTGCCGGGCTGGATATTGGTTTCAGGAATCTGATGCACGATCTGTACAGCCGGGATTTATCTAAAAAGATAAAGTCGGTCAAGAAATTGATGCAGGAGAAAGGGGCTTATTCCGGTGGGGATGTGCCATATGGATATATGAGGGGAAACGAAAAGGAAGATGTTTATGTTATTGATCCGGAAGCTGCACAGATTGTCAGGAAGATATTCCTTTATGCGGCAGGGGGAGATACAACGTTGCAGATTGCTGGAAAACTAAATAAAGAGACAATCCCTACGCTGGGGGTGTATAAAAACCAGAGTGTGAATACCAATTATGAGCTTAAGAACCAGAAAAGCAACTTGTGGAATGCTTCCCAGGTAGGTATTATCATCCGAAATGAGGTTTATATAGGAACTTTCATCGGACGGAAATTATCTACAGTAAGACCGTGGGAGATAAAAAGGAATGAGGAATCAGAGTACATAAAAATAGAAGGGCACCATGAGGGGCTGGTTACAGAAGAATTATTCAGGGAAGCACAGAAAGTGATCAGGGTACGCAAGAAAAGGGAAACATATAAAAAAGAAGAAAACCCGTCACCTTTAAAGGGAAAAGTAAAGTGTGGCTGTTGCGGGTATAGTATGAGCCTTAAACGCGCAGTCAAAAAGCAATATTATTACTGCCGTATGGGGAGTGGATGTGGTTCTTATCTTAAGATCGGGCTGGAACCGCTGGAAAAAGCAGTTTGGGGTGTGCTGCAGAAACTGGCAGAGGCATACCATGAAGAAGAGAAGGCATGTCAGAGTAAAAAGGTACAGATATTGTCAGTGGTCTCCAAAATGAAGGAAAGAAAGAGGATTTTGGAGATACAGGCAGAGCATTGTAAGACCAACCGGCTGGATTTGTATTATCAATGGAAGGAAGGGTGGATTGCTAAGGAGGAATATGCAACCAAGAAGAATGAACTGACGAAGCAGGAGGCAGAAAGCAGACGGGAGCTTGAGCTTCTGGATCAGCAGATGGCGGAAACTGTCTTGGTGCAGAATTCATTGGAAGAAAGAATGGGGATGGTGGCACTGCTGGATGCGGAAGGATTGACGAAGGAGCTGGTGGATAAGCTGATTGAGAGAATAGATGTGTATGGGGATGACAGGGTGGAAATTAAGTGGAAGTTTAATGTGCAGGTGTAAATTGGTAAAATTATTTTTTATTTAGAATAGTTTTAGTAAATTCTCCTTTGAAAGAATGTTGAGGGATGTAGTTTTTTGGGGTATACTTAAGATATACAGTAAAAAAGAAATCGATGTATTATGGATAAAATGAATCATTGGAATATAAAGAAAGGCGGTAATTGATATGTCAACATTACAGAGACAGGTAATACAATCCCTTAATGGTTTGTCAGATGATAATTTGAAATTTTTGCTTGATATGATACAGCGCTTTATGAAACCTGCTGAAGGTGAAAGGAAAGCTCTGGAAAAAGCAAGACCAGACAGAAATGGTATACGTAGAATTGGCAGCTTAGAAGGTCAGAACCTTATTGACGCGGATTATGATATAGATGAATGTAATGATGAAATTGCGGAAATGTTTGGGGTAATGAGCTAATGAAAATATTAATAGATACACATATAGCCATTTGGGCAGTATTGAATGATCCTAAGTTGCCGAAAAGAGCAAAAAATATTATTCTTGATGAAGCAAATGAGATATTTTATAGCACAGCTTCTGTTTGGGAGATTACAATTAAGCATATGTTGCATCCGGACAGGATTCGAATTAATGGCGATCTTTTAGCGAAAGGCTGTGAAGACAACGGATACACGGTATTGCCTGTTTTCAATAAACATGTTTCAGCGTTAGAAACATTAAAACGTTTGGAAAATGCTCCTCAGCATAATGATCCATTTGATAGAATTATGTTGGCTCAGGCAAAAGCAGAGAATTTGATGTTTTTAACACATGATTCTTTAATCCCGTATTATGGAGAATCATTTATTATGTCGGTTTAACATGACAAAAGCAATATATTTAGAAATATCAATTTCGAGCAGATAAAATAATAGAGTTTACGTAGGAGGACAATTCAATTGGATATACTATTTAAATCGTTTCATAATATTAACGTTCCTGAAAATGCTATTCGTACAATACCGATTCCAGAAGATTTTGATGGATTTATGACTGATTTCCTTCTATATTCTTTGCAAAATGGAAGTATTAAACGTTATAAAATGATTGATAAAAACTCAGAGGTTCTTAGTTGTATTCAACAAATTGCGAAAAAAAGCTTAAATGATGATCAAGAAGATACAGATGTAACATTGGAGTTTTCAGACAGTATAGCGTTGAAATTATTGAGAGAAGAGCAAGCGGCTCAGCAATTGATTGAAAAGATGAGGATTACAATTCAAAGAGGCAGTTTGATTCAAACTATGTTAAGAACAAATGAGGGTGCCCTTTTTTTTATTGTTGCTAAAGTAGAGCATTCAGCGTGGTATGAAGGAGAAAGCTTGGAAAAGAAATTTGGATTTCCCGGAGATAAGAAATCCGTTTGGAAATCAGCAATAATCCCGTTAGAAACAACGGGTGCTTTGTCAGAAGGGGATATAAAGGTATATCGAAATAATAGTTCAAAGTACTGGACAGATAAATTCCTTGAAGTTCAAGAAAAGAAATCAGATGAAACAAATACGCGTGAGGTATTTGAAGCAGTTCAATTTGTTTTAAGAAAAAATGTTCGTAAAAAATCAGAACGTGATTATCTTATTTTGCGTAATGCTTTAATACAAAAAATGAAAACACCACAACAGGTTAATTATGGGCAAATGATTGATGATTTAGTTGGAAATTATATTCCAGACGCAGAAAGCCTAAATATAAATACTATTAAAGAAAAGTTACTTGAGTTGCCGGAAACAAAGTCATTTGACACACAATTCAATACCATTCCGACAGTAATTAAGGAGAGGAAACGTACAGAGAAATATTTACCATCAGCAGGTATTGAATTAATACTTGTGGGAGCAATTGAAGATTTTGAACATGTAATTACATCAGAAACTGTAGATGGTGGTAGACGTTATTTAAAAATACGTTGTGATGATAACAAAACGTATGAAGCTTTTGCGGTTAAGCCGCTAAGAATAGAAACGTAATTTTTATTCTATGGGGACACAACTTGGGAAGGAGAGGCATCATGATTATTGAATCTTGTAAAAAGATGTTTGGCGAGCCCGTAAATTATTATGAAGCAGCAACAGTAGTTGATGCCGATTATGTGATTTTTTCAGAACAGTTGCCCAATGAAAGTCTATTGACAGAGCTTTTTGAAGATATTCCGGAGCGTGATGATATTGAGATTTCCATGAAAGATGAGGAGGGTGTGTATTTTAAGTCATCGCATAATGCAACCTGGATGGACGAATATACAAAATTTTGTGACGGCCGAGAGAACGGCGAGGAGATAAATATACATATTCATATAGAAAAAAGAATTTTAAATGATACAGTATCGGTTTATAATTTTAAAAGTTTTGTGGAAACTTTAGAGAAAGAAGAGCTTTTAAAACAGTTGGATATTTTTGTGGCATGGATGCGAGAAAGGGAAAAGGGGTTACGAATAGTTATAGATACAACAGATGTATTAATTACTAAATATATTGTGATTGCGTCAGAACTAAGGGATATAACTAATGGAAGAGTGAATGATATTCAAAAATGTGAAGATGCCAGTATATTTATGAACAGGGCCTATATACCCTTAATACCGCAAGACTTTTCTATACAATATTGTAATGGCGGTATCTCTGATCGTATGGCAAAGATTTTCAAGACAGTGGAGTCATTTCTTGCACTTATGTATATCGTTAATACTTCTAACATTGTTCTTGATAAAGCTATTATTCAAATGCAACCTGGGCAAAATTTTGAAATTGAAGCCAATTCATACAAGTATAATTGTGTAATTACAGAGGTATACAATTGGGTATTTGCAGACGGTGAATCTTCGATAGATAGAGCTTCTATTGCAAGAAACATCATAAATGTTCGTTGCAAAGATGGTAAAGCATTATTAAATATGGATTCGTCTGTGTTAATGTCTATCAAATCCAATTATATGATTTATCAGAAAGATACTGTGCAGAAATATCTGGAATTAAAAGACCAGATTTCAGAATGTATTTCTAATACAACATTACAGTTTCAAGATGCTATAGATGGACTTATTGAAGGTATACGCAACAATTTAATTGCAATTATTACTTTTATTGTTTCATTAGTACTAACGGATTCACTTAATCTTGAAAATCTTGTTGAAGAACAGCTTCCCCGTAATCTTCAATTGGTAATAGGAATTTTTTTAATAGCATCAGCAGTATATTTGTTTATAACAAGGAAAACAGTAAATACTAAATGGGAACTCATTGTTGACAGATATAATAGACTTAAACAGAATTATAAAGATGTATTGGAAGCAAAAGATTTGGATGATGTTTTTGGGCATGATGAAATGATTCATACTTATGAAAATAAGTTAAACAGTTATAAGAAGACTATTACAGGAATATGGATATTTTTTATTCTTTTAGTAGCTATACTCGCAGTAATTTATTCATTTGATGTGGGATATTGGGGAAGATTATTAAAGCAATTCCTTACTCAAAGTAAATAAAATAGGGCAGAAATTAAATGGAAGACTAATGTGTAGTCGTAGATTGTAATTTTTTGAAAAAAGTGAAATATTTTTTAGTCCTAACTTGACACCAGCTTACAGGCAGCAGTATGGGAGTGTGAATCCGGCGGGGATTATCGCACCGGCGATTGTAGCGACGGCGGTAAGTACGGGGGTGGCGGTGGTGTATTGTAAGGTGAAGGATAGGAGGCGGAGAGTCTGAGGGTTCTCCGTTTCCGCTTTGTATACAAATATATTGACAAAAATAACTTTGGAAATTACAATAAAATTGCAATTTAATAGAGAAAGGAGAAAGATTATGAGCGAAATGGAGAGATACAGAGATATGTATTTTAATGACTGTATCGACTTACTTAAGAATAAACATTCTTATCGGAAACATGTAGATAAATTTATAAATTATTTAAAAATAATAGAATTAGATAATCGGCCCAGGGTAATAGATAAAGGTGTAGTAGAAGATTGCATAGGATATTATAGTCTCGAAAAGGGTGAATTAAATACTCGTTCAACAATGGAAGCGCATTTAGAAGCACTAAAAAGTTTTTATGATTATTTGAGCAGAACGGACAAGCTGCCTGATATTTTTACTGATTATGATTACAAAGAGTATAAAGAGGCAATAGTGAAAAAATATGAATTGTCTGAACCTGTCGAGAGAGGAAGTTTTGAATGCAAAGATATTATAAAAATATTATCAGATACAGAAGAACTTATGGAACAATCATTGGAAGGAACGGTTGGTATAAGAGATGAGGAACGTCATTTACAAAGGATGATAATGCGTTTGTTTATTAAGATAACGTTAATTGCGCCTGCCAAACGGAATGTCATAGGACAGATTAAGATAGGTGATTTTGAGGAGAACTTTAAGATTTTGAATATAAATAAAATAAAAGTAAATGTTCCCTGTGGATTATCAAGGGATATTATTCAGGCAATTCGGTATGCGGAGGAAAGGAATGGTAAGCAGGCTGGAAAATCAGAAAGGCTTTTTGAATTTATTTATCGTTACAAGGGGAAATTTACGGATGAGTCATTAAATACATGGTTTCTTAATTTATTGCAGGATATAGGATATATCGAAAAGTCCAAAAGAAGAACATATCCGGTGGAGCCTATACGGAATGGAGCAATTTCAATTATGGTTAATAACATGGTCAATCCATTGCTTATATCAAAAATTACAGGTATAGGGTTTTCCAGATTAGAGTCCCAATATTACAGTACAATGAAGTCTGAATATATGGATTATTTGAATAAAAATGTTAATAGAGCAATAGCGCAAAATGAATACTACTCGTATATTTAATTCTTTTTAGCAGGGGGATGAAAATGTTTCAAGAAAGTAATAGGATTGAATTAAAAGCTACTCTAAATGATAAACTGGAAAAAGAAATAGTGGCATTTTTAAATAATCGTGAAGGAGGGATTCTTTATATAGGTATTGATGATAAGGGCACCCCTGTAGAAAATTCTGATATGGATTCTATGCAGTTAAAGATTGCAGATAGAATTAAAAACAATATTTTACCATCAA
>ERZ777011.1292-NODE-1292-length-27504-cov-3.702612_pt1 | contig 27504 bp, 27 predicted proteins | sample MGYA00374964_ERZ777011 | MGnify/ENA primary metagenome ERZ777011 (study PRJEB29310, sample SAMD00008975) | mouse gut metagenome | study: EMG produced TPA metagenomics assembly of the Metagenome analysis of fecal microbiota from mouse which was promoted... | reverse complement strand
GGCACGGAAGAATGGTATCGGGAGCTGGAAGCCTTTATCCGTAAGCTGGAGTGGGACACAATCCGCCGGGAGAGCGTTTACCTGGATCCCAGACAGTTTGTGGAAGGCCTGCAGGACGGCAGGAACGGCATTTATGACCGACGGGAGGAGGATAAAAAAGCGGGCATCAGGCCTAAGCCGGTCTGCCTGGTGGAGAGCGAGGCAGTGGAACAGTATATCACCCGGAATCCCGGAATTTCCATTCAGAGCAAGATCAATATGCTCAACGAGCGCCTGATGATCAAAATAAAAGACGAATTCCTGGGAAAAGGCGTCAAATATACGGAGAGCGAACGGAAAGCCATTTTAAAAGCCTATAGGGGGTATTACGGAGGACGGCAGTGGAATAAGTCCATTTATGAGCTGTACCGGGAATTTCTGGCCTTGCATCCATGCCATTCCGCGGAATCCGCCGATCCCAATGCCTACGATGTATATGATCTGGCATCGCTGGCGCTGCTGTACAAAAGGGTAAAGGAAACGGAGGTAATCAGCGAGGCCCATCATGTAGTCATTGACGAAGCCCAGGACTTCGGGATGATGGCCTACCGGGTGCTCCATGCCTGCATCAAGGACTGCACCTATACCGTTATGGGCGACGTGTCCCAGAATATCCATTTCGGCTTTGGCTTAAAGGACTGGGAAGCCCTGAAAAGGCTGCTGCTTCCGGATCCCATGGACTCCTTCGGAATCCTGCGCAAGAGCTATCGGAACACGATAGAAATTTCGGAGTTTGCCACAAATATCCTGCGCCACGGAAGTTTTTCCATTTATCCGGCAGAACCTATTATCCGCCATGGAAATCAGGTCATTGTGGAACAGGCTGCACAGGACGCCTCCCGGGAAGACCTGTTCCGGCGGACTGCCGAAATCTGCCGGGAATGGCAGGAACAGAAGCTTGACACCATTGCCGTGGTGTGCAGGGACGGTGAGGAAGCCGTAAAAGCAGCGGCACAGCTTTCAAAATACATTGACATCATGGAAAGCGACCTGGAAAAGGCAGACTTCGGAAAGGGTATTATGGTACTGCCGGTGGAATACACCAAGGGTCTGGAGTTTGACGCGGTACTGATCTTAAATCCCACGAAGGAGGCCTACCCTGTGGACGACGGCCATGCCAAGCTGCTCTATGTGGCCGCTACCAGAGCCCTTCATGAGCTGCATATTCTCTGCCGGGGAGAGCACACGGAGCTGCTGGCTCCGGCGCCGGAGCGGGAAGCGCCAGTACCGGAGACCATGGAGACCGCCGAAATCAGGTCGGAAAACGTGGTGACAAAGGCAGGATCCACTGCGGAAGTCACTATGGAGAAGTCGAGACCGATTGAAAAAAGGTCGGAAAACGTGGTGAAAAAGGCAGAACCTACTATGGAAAGGTCGGAAAACGTGGTCAGGCGCCCCCGGGTCAAGGCAGACACCTCCGTCTTCCAGAAGCAGGAGAAGGTGATCCGGATGAAATCCGGCGGCGCTTCGGGAGACTCCGGAATGAAACCATCCGGGAAATCCTCTGTGGTCTCCCAATATTCTGCAGTGACTCCGGAGCAGACAGCATCTTCCCGGACTGACCAATCCCACGGGAAGATAACGGCCACGGCTTCAGCCAAATCCAAGGCAGCCCCTGCTTTCGGGGATATGCCCCCCACGGAAATACTGCGTCCCAGAGGACATTCCAAGATCAACCTTGGTGTAAAGTGGGTGTCAAAGCAGGCGGACGGCCTGTATCTGCAAAGCCAGTATGGCACCCTGCGGATCAGTCCGGTGGGAAGCGGTATCCTCCGTATGACTTTTGCCAAAGGAACCGCCGTAAAGGGAGACACCCATCCGCTGATTGCCTGGCGGAAAACAGATCGTAACTGGAAATACAGGGATACTGGCAGAGTAGTAGAGCTCACCACCGGGGAAGTCATTGTACAGGTGGAAAAAGCCACCGGTGCAGTCAAATACCTGGATGCAAAGGGAAAGCTTCTTTTGAATGAGCGCAGGACAGAGGGCCGGCAATGTGATGAAAAGGGCTCCTGGCTGTTTCTGGAGCTGCAAAAGAACGAGCAGCTGTTTGCCGGCGCATTGGGCCCTGCCTCCCAGGGGGCTTTGAATCTCAGGGGCAGCGCCAGATATATTTCCACAGGGGCGGGCCTGCCCGTCCTGCTGTCGGATCAGGGATACGGCCTTCTGCCGGCCTCCTCCGGCGATGTAATCAGCTGCGATATTCCCGCCTATGGCACTTATCTCTATATGGACGGACAGACACAGCAGGACTATTACTTTATCGCCGGGAAACAACAGCAGAATATCCTGAACGCTTACCGGCTTCTCTGCGGAGACCTGTAAGGGCCGCGTTGCGGAGCAACAAAACCCCTGCAAATCAGGCGGGCAGGATCTATTTGCCCTGTGACAGCGTTTCCACCCATTCTTCGATTTTATCCTCGTAATCTGCGGAAATAATCTGATAGATTTTTTCCGCAGTGAGGCCCCAAAGGGACGTACCGTTTGTATCGATTGTGACTACCACTGCAAAGAGCAGGACCGCTAACAGGATCCGCAGCCGAAAGGAGGACTGCGGTATCTCCTGTTCGGGATCCGCAACGTCTTCTTCCCAGGGCCGCATACTTTCCCTGCCATACAGGACCCGCTCCCGGTCTCGCAGATCATACCGGTCCTCGTTGTAACGTGAGCGGATCTGCCGGATCAGCTGCAATTTCTGTTCGGAACTCACATTTTTCATTTCAAACCTCCATACCGCCGCTTCCCGGCCGCTAATAAATCACCTTATTCTGACAGCCTGAAATACTTTAAGGAATGACAATACTGTTTTCAGGTTCTTTATAGGATATGCCTTTCAGGTTTTTGAAAGAACTATCTGTCCTTGCCTATTTATCTTATTTGAAGTATAATAGCTTTATCAGAGTACAGCCTATCTGGAGGAGCAGAAATAACAGATAACAGGGAGAGGGTAGTTGTCATGAAGAAAATCAATCAAACAGGAAGTTTTCGTATGGCTGCGGTCTTTTTGACAGTGTGCCTGCTTTTGTCTGCCTGCGGTGCAGACGACAAAACAAAGCAGAATGCGGCCGGAACCGTCGGGTCTGCCGGTACGGAAAACAATCAGCAAGGCGGCGGTTCCGAAAACGATAAAACGGATAAAAACGAGCCAAACGGTATGATGGTTTCTAATTCCAAAGCGCTGGCTACAGCAAATAAACTGTATCTGCAGGAACGTCAGAGTATACAGTTTCATGAGCCGGATAACGGCTATCAGGCAGTCAATTGCTTTTTTGACGTATATGACGGAAAAGTGTACCTGTTCCGTCCGGAGACTCCCGCTCAGGAGGGCAATGGCGCCGCTGACATACAACGGCTTTGCGTACAGACCTTTGACAGTAAATCGCAGGCCATCGAGCAATATCTCCTGACACCGGAAGTTCCGGGGCTTACGGACTATACCTTTTATTCCGTGGGGCTGACCGCGGACGGTGAAATCTCCATGAAGCTATTTGACTTGAACGGAAATGAGAATTCCTTTTTTTTGGCTAAAATGGATCTTGAGGGAAATATGCTGGAGACGGCGGATTCCTTCCCTGACGAAGGGGAATATCCCTGGAATTCGGATTTTTATTCCGATCAAAAGGCATATCACCTGGCTGACGGCAAAACGGTCTTAAGCAAATGGGATATGGATACGTTTACCGCCGTTCTGACCTGGTTTGACGGCAAAAGCGGCCAAATCATTACCCAGATAGAAGGCGGAACTCCTCAGGCAGTCTGCTGTGATGCCGACGGGATTTTATACTGTCTGGCAGGCGGTATGCTGCTTCGCCTGGATCCGGAAAAGAATATGCAGGAGGAGTTGTTCCGTCTAAACGAAAACGGGATTGAATATAGCGGAGACTTTGCCCTGTTTCCCGTTGATGAGGGAATGCTGCTATGCCGCATGGACAAAGAGGAAATCCTTATTTATACACTTACGGATCAGAAGACCGTAAACAATGAAGAAATCCGGGTGGCCTGTCCGGAAGGAACCATCGGCATGGAATATATTCAGCGCAAGGCATCCACCTTTCCCTATGATACAGAAGGGCTTCCCATTAATATTGAGACCCCGGAAAGCGAAGCTTATCAGGAGGATTACCGTAACCTGGTTTTAGCCGAGCTGGCAGCGGGAAAAGGGCCGGATATGCTGCTGCTCTCCAGAAACGACTTTACGTTGCTGGCGGAAAAGGGGTATCTCTGCGATTTGTCCGCTCTGATTCCGGAAGACATAAAGACTGAAATGATCCCCGCTGTCTTAGAACTGGGAACCGTAAACGGAAGGCTGGTCGCCTTTACCCCGCAGGTGGAATTCGATACCATGATCACCGGCAATCAGACCTGGGAAAAAGACAGATGGAGTATATCCGAATTCAGGGAGCTGGTGAAATCCGGGGATGACTGGGAAGCTCTGTTAAGCTTTTGGAATTCCACTGCGAATTTTTACACCCTTTATTGGACCATGTTCGGAAACGGTATTATTAATTCGCCTCTGCTGGACCTGGAGCAGGGTGTCAGCCATCTTGACAGCGAAGAATTTGTGGAGATTCTGGAGCTTTGCAAAAAGTATGGTGAAAAAAATGTATTGCTGGACGAAAGCGAAGTTGATTCCATGCTGAAAGGAGGGCAAATTGCTGCCAATCGTATCGCTATTTATGATCTGGATCATTTTTCCGCCGTCATGAGCCGGTACGGCAATGACTGCCACTTTGTTGGTTTTCCTTCGGAAACCGGCAGCGGCAGTTATGTGGCGGCGTATTCGTTCCAATATCTGGCAGTAAACGAAAACTCCCCCCACAAGGAGGAAATCAAAAAATTTATTGCTTATTTGCTGGATTACGATAATCAGTTTACGGTAGCAGGCTGTAGTGTCCGTATGGACGTCATAAGAGACAGTATATTCAAAGATCCCTATTTGGGATATGTGATACTTCGTTCCGCCAATCCCGAAGAGCACCAAATCACTCTGTTGGAAGATTTAAAACCGGACGGAACCCCCTGGCTGGAGGAATTTCTTGATTTTGTAAAAAACAGTGAGCCGGCGCCTGCCATGCCGGATGAACTCTCGAAAATTATAGGAAGCGAGTTGAAATCCTATTATGAGGACGGACGGAGCGCCAGGGAGACGGCGGACAATATCCACAACCGGGTACAGCTCTATCTGGACGAAAGGAAATAAACGGCAACTCAGCCAGACATATGGAAAGGAACGTAACTATCTATGCTGCGGGAAGACAAACTTGCTCTTTCGGATGATATATTAATGAAAATAGAAAAGCCGGAACGGTATATCGGCCATGAAGTGAACTCTGTGGTAAAGAAAAAGGAAGAGGTTGCCGTCCGTTTCTGTATGTGCTTTCCCGATGTCTATGAAATCGGTATGTCCCACCTGGGGATCCAGATCCTGTATGCCATGTTTAATTCCTGGGAGGACGTTTGGTGCGAGAGGGTATATTCCCCCTGGCTGGACCTGGACCGAATCATGCGGGAGGAGCAGATTCCCCTGTTTGCACTGGAATCCCAGGATCCCATAAAGGAGTTTGACTTTCTGGGCATTACCATCCAATATGAAATGTGTTACACCAATATACTGCAGATTCTGGATCTGGCAGGGATTCCCCTGGCAGCCGGTAAGCGGGGAGAGGACTGCCCCATTGTGATCGGCGGCGGTCCCTGCACCTATAACCCGGAGCCTTTGGCGGACTTTTTCGATATATTTTATATCGGGGAGGGTGAAACCCAATACCGGCATCTGCTGGATGTATACAAGGAATGCAGGGCTGCCGGGCTGGGCCGGGAGGAATTCCTGATACAGGCCGCCGGGATTCCCGGTATGTATGTCCCCCGCTTTTATGAGACAGCCTATCATGACGACGGCACCATCAGCAGCTTTTCTCCCACAAGGGAGGGGATTCCGGCAAAGATCACCAAGGAGATCCAGATGGACGTTACGGATACCTATTATCCCATGAAACCTGTGGTTCCCTTTATAAAGATCACGCAGGACAGGGTAGTGCTGGAGATTCAAAGAGGCTGTATCCGGGGATGCCGGTTCTGTCAGGCAGGACAGCTTTACCGTCCCGTAAGGGAACGGGATGTGGAGACCCTGAAAAAGTGGGCCCTGGAAATGTTAAAGAACACCGGCCAGGAGGAAATTACTTTAAGTTCTTTAAGTTCCAGCGATTATAGCAGACTGCCGGAGTTGATTGATTTCCTGTTGGCGGAATGCGGCAGACAGCACATTAATATTTCCCTGCCGTCCCTGCGTATTGATGCCTTTTCCCTGGATGTCATGAACAAGGTGCAGGATGTGCGGAAATCCAGCCTGACCTTTGCACCGGAGGCAGGGAGCCAGCGGCTGCGTAATGTAATTAACAAGGGGCTGACAGAGGAAGCTATTTTAAGCGGGGCTGCACTGGCGTTTGAGGGCGGCTGGACCAGGGTGAAGCTCTATTTCATGCTGGGCCTGCCCACGGAGACGGAGGACGATATAAGGGGAATTGCAGAGCTCAGCAACAAGATAGCCGCTGCCTTTTTCGACACCGTGCCAAAGGAAAAGCGGACAAACGGGAGAGTACAGATCGTGACCAGTACATCTTTTTTTGTGCCCAAGCCTTTCACGCCCTTCCAATGGGCAAGACAGTGCACGGAGGAAGAATTTATCGGTAAGGCATATCTGACCCGGAAGGCCATCTCAGAACAACTGAATCAAAAAAGCATAAAATATAACTGGCATGAGGCCGATGCCAGTGTTTTGGAAGGCGTACTGGCCAGAGGCGACAGACGGTTGGGAGAGGTAATCCGCAGGGTATACGAAAAGGGCAGTATTTATGATGCCTGGGGGGAATGCTACCAACATAAACGTTGGCTCGACACTATAGAAGAGTGCGGTCTGTCAGTGGATTTTTATACTCACAGAGAACGTTCTCTGGACGAGATCCTGCCCTGGGATTTCATTGACTGCGGCGTTACAAAGGAATATTTAAAGCGGGAATGGGAAAAGGCCCTGAGGGAGGAAACCTCAGCCAATTGCAGGCAACAGTGCCAGGGCTGTGGCGCCGCCAGATTCGGGGGCGGTGTCTGTACGGAGAAGCAGGGCGGGTGCTTGTGACAGGATTGTGAGCAGCGGCAGAGCAGCGACATGGAGGGTAGCATGAAAGTAAGAGTCAAATTTCGAAAGTACGGTCCGGTCCGCTTCATCGGACATCTGGATGTGATGCGATTCTTTCAAAAGGCCATCAGACGGGCCGGCCTGGACATCGCCTATACAGGAGGATACAGTCCCCATCAGATCATGACCTTTGCGGCACCTCTGGGAGTGGGGCTGGAAAGCAACGGGGAATATATGGATATTGAACTCCATTCCCTGGGTTCCTGTCAGGAGGCAGTGGAGCGGCTGAATGCCGTCAGCGTCGAAGGTATAGAGATTGTATCCGTCAGGGTATTGCCGGACAAGGCAGCAAATGCCATGGCCAGCGTGGCTGCCGCCTCCTATACGGTGCGATTCCGGGAGGGCCGGGCTCCGGAGACGGACATTGCCCGGTTGCTTCCCGGATTTCTGGCAAGGGAGAGCATTCCCTACATAAAAGAGACAAAAAAAGGCAGCAGAGAGCTTGACCTGAAATCCGGTATCTATGAAATGAGCTGGGACGGCGGGGCTTTTTCGCTGTTGCTTGATGCTTCCAGTGCCGGTAACATTAAGCCCGGCCAGGTAGTGGAAGCTCTTCTTGAACAGGGGGGAGAAAAGCTGCAGGAAAATGCCCTCCTGATTACCAGAGAGGATGTCTATACCCGCCGGGAACTCCCCGGGGACGGAGCTGGGCCGGGGGATCGGAGATGCACACGAAAGGATTTTATTTCCCTGGGAGAAACAGGGACTTTGGAGATTAACCTATGAGCCGCAATATTGCCGAAAAATCAACCGTTACCATTACAGAAGCCGAATCCGGGATTCGAAAAACGGAAGCCGGCAAGCTGATCTTTACCCGCTGGCGGAATCAGAATGGTGCCTTTCTGATACGGCGGGACAGACTGACAGCCATGGCGTTTCCCGATGGCAGCAAAGTCGGGGGAATCTATCTGGCCAGAGTTGCCAATGTGGTGAAAAATATCAATGCCTGCTTTGTGGAAATCCAGCCCGGGGAAATCTGTTTCCTTTCTTTGAAAGACGCCCAGTTTCCTTTTCTGACAAACCGCCCTTATGACGGGCGGATTCTGGAAGGAGATGAACTGCCGGTACAAGTCATCCGGGATGCCCAGAAGACAAAGCAGCCCTCTGTGACGGCCCATATTTCTCTTGCAAATGACTATTTTGCCCTGACTGCGGATACTCAGAAGGCCGGATTTTCTGCAAAGCTTGACAAGGAGCAGCGGAGCAGGCTGAAACATCAGCTGGAAGAAACCGGCATCCTGAATAACGGCCGTCTGGTGCCGCCGGAAAGGGGGATCCCGGGTAACAGCGATGCAGTACCGCCGGAAGGCAGGTATCATCCGGCGCTTCCCACGGAAATGCCTTTACCCGGCCTGATTGTCAGGACAAGGGCCGCAGAGCTTGCAGAAGCACCCGCAGAGCAGCTGTCGGAACAGTTTCGGCTTCTGTGGAAGGAATATACCGGCTTTTTCCGGGACGCGTCCCATCGTACCTGTTTCAGCTGCCTGAAAAGAACCGATACCATAGCAGACCTGATGGGGCGAATATTAAATCAGCTGATGGATGCCAGCGAATTTTCCGAGCTTGTCACTGACGACCCGCTGCTGTATCCGCAGCTGGAGGAGTACTGCAGGGAGCATCTGCCCGGGAAAGCCCTGCGGCTGTATGAGGATGCCCTGCTCTCCCTGTCAAAGCTTTACAGCCTGGACAGCAGGGTAGAAGAGGCCCTCAGTGCCCATGTATGGCTGAAATCCGGCGGTTATCTCCTGATCCAGCCCACGGAAGCACTGACAGTTATCGACGTTAATTCGGGCAAATACGAGGGCAGGAAGGAGGATGCTTTTCTCAAGGTTAATCTGGAAGCCGCAGAAGAAATTGCCAGGCAGATCCGTCTGAGAAATCTTTCCGGTATCATTATCGTTGATTTTATCAATATGAAAGAAGGGAAGAGCAGGGTGGAAGTAATGGACTGCCTGAAGGACAAAGTACGTCACGACAAGGTAAAAACGACGGTGGTGGATATGACGCCGCTGGGGCTGGTGGAAATCACCCGCAAGAAGATTACAAAACCCCTCCGGGAGATCGTCGCCGGAAGATAAATATAACAGGAGCTTATTATCATGGAGTTTATAAAATTTGAAAAGGTCAGGGACGGAAAATATCTGAAAAATTATGAGTTCACTTATTTGAATAAATCGGGACATGAAAAGAAATATGAAATTGTCAGCCGCAGGGAATTACAGGGCATTGAAGATGTAGGCGGCAAACCCAGCGGCGTGTCCATCGTGGCTGTCTGTGAAGGGAAAATGCTGTTGCTGCATGAATTTCGCATGGGTGTAAACAAAAAGATTTATAACCTGTGCGCCGGTATGCTGGAGGCGGATGAATCTATCGAAGCCTGCATTGCCAGGGAGCTTTTTGAAGAGACCGGACTGCAGGTAAAAGCGATAAAAAAAATATTGCCGCCGTCCTTCGCCGCCGTAGCGATTTCCGATACTACCACCTACATTGCTTTTGTGGAGGTTGAAGGCACTTTCGAGGATCATACTTCAGAAAATGAACAAATTGATGCCCGGTTTTATACCCGCGAGGAAGTTACGCGACTTCTGGAAACGGAATTTTTCAGCTCCAGGGCGCAAATGGCTGCGTATTACTTTGCAGAATACGGCTTATAGAAATATAGAAAGACGGGGTAAGAGATAGATCCAACTATGCGCAAAAGACAACTTTAACGAATAGTTATACCGATAAGCAACTGGTTACCAGCTGTCTGATTCTGGGATCAGGATTTCAACCTCACAGCCGGCATAGCTGTTGTTTTCAGCACTTCGGCCGGCCTTATCCTTACAAACTGCGGAAACGGACAGCTTGCCGCCTGATAATGCCGAAAACGTATCCTCGTCCAGGACCAGCGTTGCGTTGATACAATTTAGCCCGGCGATCCTGGAGGAATAAGCCGTCAGACAGCCCGTATAATCATTTCCGTCAGCATCCGCCAGCTTCAGCCAATCTGTATCCTCAAACAGGCTGCCCCGTAAGAACGGAATACTGTACGCAATTCGGAATCGAAGCTGGTAACTGTCCCCACCCTCTAACAGATAAACTTTGGAAAAGAATAAATGAGATGTATTCCGGATATGGCAGTCAACCTCCTGAACCTTTGATGCCTTCCCCCAGTCAGGATAACGTTCGTCCGCCGTCTGCCCCATCAGCCAGGTATCAAGTCCCTCGTGATTGAATTTGACATAAGTAACAATCGTATAGGCAATTATTCCTATCACAACCGCTGACAAAGCAAACACTATTGTTTTCCTCTTCCTGATAGAATGCTTCTTCATAGTGCACCTCCTATGCAGATCTGTAGATCAGGATGAAGAATACCGCTGCATTCATTTCCGGTATATTTCAGATATTCTTCATCCTGATTTAACTGCCTGCACTCCTGCTTTCAGCAGCTCAGAATAGTTCCTGCATTTACTTCAGGTCAGCTCCTGAACCGGCTTCGTCTGCGGGCTTCCTGTCGGCAGAAGCGACTTTTCCTGCCAAAAATCCTGAAAGGACTGCTTGCAAATCCACGCCGGTGGATTCCTTTAAGCCGTCTGTGACCTGCACCACCGTTCCCATAATATCCTTCATGAGCTTGGAAGAATTCCCATCCCCATACATCGTAATTCTGTCAACACTGTTAAGAGGTTCGGCAGCATTCTTAACCACCTCAGGCAGGGCCTTAAAGTACATTTCCAGAACAGCGGCTTCGCCCATCTTTGCCATAGCTTCCGCTTTTTTCTCAATACCTTCCGCTTCGGCCACGGATTTAGCCCGAATGGCCTCCGCTTCTGCGAGTCCCCTGGTGCGAATACCCTCCGCTTCCTGTTCCATGGTAAACTTTTTGGCTTCCGCCTGGGCTTTCATAGCTTCGGCTTCTTTCTCGGTTTCAAACTTCTTTGCCTCTGCCTCCCGCTGACGTTCATAGAGCTGGGCATCTGCCTGCTGCTGCTTTGCAAATCTTTCCGCTTCGGCCTTTTTCTTAACCTGGGCGTCCAGGGCCTGCTCCATAACCTCCGCTTCCCGCTGCTTTAAAAGGATTTCCTTTTCCTGCTTTGCAATATTGGCGTTGGCAGTGGTGATTTCCACCGTTTTACGCTGTTCCTCTTCCTGAATCTTATAAGCAGCGTCCGCTTCGGCCTTCTTAATGTCGGACTCCCGCTTCAGTTCAGCCTTCTGAATGGCCAGCTCATTCTGTTTCTTAGCAATTTCAGATTCTGCATTTACCTCAGCTTCATTGGCTTCACGTTTTGCATTCGCCTGGGCCTTGGCAATTTCCTTTTCACTCTCAGCCCGGGAGATTGCCGCATTTTTCTGGATTTTAACAATATTGTCCACACCCAGGTTTTCAATAACGCCGTTACCGTCCACAAAATTCTGCACGTTAAAGCTGATAATATCCAGACCCATGGCCGCAAGATCCGGCTCGGCGTTCTCCTTTACCAGCATCGCAAATTTCTGACGGTCGGACACCATTTCCTCCAGGGCCATCTTGCCCACGATCTCACGGACATTTCCTTCCAGCACTTCTCTGGCCACACCGCCGATATATTCGGCGTTCTTATTTAGAAAGTTCTGGGCCGCCAGTTTCAGGCGTTCCTCATTGTCGCTGATCTTCACATTAACGGTAGCATCCACATTAATGTTAATATAGTCTGCCGTAGGCACGGCATTGGAAGTTTTTACGTCAATGGGAATCAGTTGAAGGTTCAGTTCATCCTTTCTCTCAAGGAACGGAATCTTTACCCCGGCTTTACCGATTAACACCTTGGGATCCTTTCTGAGGCCGGAAATGATGATCGCCGTATCCGGCGACGCCTTGACATAGCCTGTGAAAAAAATCAAAAGAATGAAAAGGACAACAGCAGCAACAATAATTCCGATAATCATAGAAAATTCCTCCTTATATTGTTTCTAATAGATAGTTTTATCTTTGGCCTTATCAATTTTATTCTATTAATTTTACATAATGCTATAAAGTAAATGTATCCGTCCTTAAATCTGCTTTTTCAAACCAGACCCCGTATTTCCGCCAAATTCTTCCGTAGGTTTTCATGGCTATCGGAACATGAATACATAATATAATGCTTATCATAAGGAAAAGGCTTCCAAGCATTACAACAGGAACCATATAATCCTCCATCATTTTATTTACATCCGCTTCTGCCTGAATTTTAATCACATTTCCGTTATGGTCCAGATACACTCTGAACAAATCTCTGTCCATAAAATCTGCGGGATAATATCCATAATCGGATAACTCTACTTCATATTTAACATTATCAATATACCAGACCTTATTACCGGATACATGTCCGGTTTTCCATGTATCATAGGTCGAACGTGCGGAATTCCGAACAGAAAATGCCGTTATCATTGCAGCAAGCATAAATATAAACAAAACCAATACTACTATCAAAGTGTACTTTATGACATCTTTATAAGACTTTTTTATTTTAGCGTATGTTTCGGCATCCAGATTCTTCTGTGCCCAATCAAGCATTATATGAAAGGCCTGAAATCTGGCAGCCGTAGATACATTCATCATATGGTTCATAATGATTAAGCAAAGTCCCTTTCATAAATTCACAAATTAACGACATATATCTTCCGAATCAAGATAGATCGTAAAAGGACCATCATTCAAAAGAGAAACCTTCATCTCCGCGCCGAAGCTCCCCTCTTCCACTACTGCTGTTTCCTGCCGGCAGCGGTTTATTATGTATCGATAGAGGTCGTTTGCCGGCTCCGGTGCCCCGGCGTCCGTAAAGGAAGGACGGTTTCCCTTTCTGCAATCCGCATATAGGGTAAACTGGGAAATCAGAAGTAACTGCCCTCCCACTGTTTTCAGATCCAGATTGATTTTGTCGTTTTCGTCGTTAAAGATACGCAGCCCCAGCAGCTTTTTCACCATTTTATCGGCGATTTCCTTATTGTCCTGCCCGCTGATGCCGATAAAGACCAGCAAACCTTTGCCGATCCTGCCGACAACGTTGCCTTCCACGGAAACGCTTGCCTCATTTACCCTTTGTATCAAAAATCTCATCTTCTATTCCCGTCCTCATGTCCCTGTGCATTTTTCGCAGCAGCGTTTCCTGTAGGTATGCTGCCTTCCTTCGTTGAGCCCTTTCCTGCCGCCGCTCCGGAGTCCTTTCCTGCCGCCGTTCTAGATCCGTCTCCTGCCGCCGTCCTGGAGCCCTTTCCTGCAGAGCACTTTCCGGTTTTGCTATTTTTGGCTTCCGGATTCTTTTCCTTGGGAGGTATTTCGTGGAAGCCCTCTTCATCCACATATTCCAGTCGTTCGTACAGGCAGGAATCTATGGGCATCTTTTTCCTGGTCAGAGAGGTGTTTACCAGGGAGCGCACGGCAGCATAGATTACGGCCAAAATTGGTACGCCGATAATCATGCCCAGTACACCGAACAGGCCGCCGAACAAAGTAATGGCAAAAATAACCCAGAATCCGGTGAGTCCGGTTGAATTACCGAGAATCTTGGGGCCGATAATATTACCGTCCACCTGCTGCAGGGCAAGGATGAACACCACAAAATACAGGCAGTTCAGAGGATGCAGCGGATCTACTACAAAAATCAGCAATGTGCAGGGAACTGCTCCCAGAAACGGTCCGAAAAACGGTATAATATTCGTCACGCCGATAATGACGCTGACCAGCGCGGCATAGGGCGTTTTGAGAATGGCCGTCCCGATAAAGCACAGTACCCCGATAATAATAGAATCAATGATCTTACCACCCAGAAATCCGATAAAGGTCTGATTGGTAAAACGAAAATTCTTAATCAGGTTGTTGCAGGTATCCTGCTCAAATATGGCATAGATCAGTTTCTTTGCCTGAGCTGCAAATTTTTCCTTGCTGGCCATTACGTAAATAGATATGATAAAGCCGATGATAAAATCCCACAAAACACCGAATACACCGATCGCCCCCAGGGAAATGGTCTTAATCAGCCCGGCCGCAGTATTGGGAAGGTCATTGGTCACCCACTCTTCCAGCTCTCCGGAATATTTGGTGACGGTCCGGACAATATATGCCCCCACTTCCTGATTGTCGTCCAGAACCTGGTTCAACCATTTTGTGATATTGCTGACATAGGAATCAAAATTGGTGGCAATATTCTGCACGCTGGGCACGATCTGAGAGATCAGCATGGACAGCAGGAAATAAATCAGGCCTATAAACAGGAAAGCGGTAATCAGAATGCCGATCCCGCGGATAATCGTTTTTTTCTTCTTCCCTTCCCGGAGATTAAGCTTTCCCCACAGCGGATACAGCAGCTTTCCTTCTACAAAGTTCAAAATGGGAGTAAGCAGATAGGAGATCCCCATTCCCACTACCACCGGCATCAAAATGCCTGTAATCATTTTGATGCCGGATCTGATATTGGAACTGTGGAAAACAAAATAGTAAAAAACAATGGAGGCGGCAATTGCCAGAAACAAAGTAAGCCCCCAGCGGAAGTACTTGTTGTTGAGTTTGAATTTCATTCAGGCATCCCTTCTTTAAGTAAAATGTTCATGGTTCTATCATACACTCTATTCGCGGATACCACAAGCATTTCTTACAGGGAGTCTGCAGGTTTTGTATTGCGGCTTTTTATTGCCGTTTTGGAACAGCCAGACGGGCATCGAACTGTTCTGTCATTTTCCCTGCATTGCTTCAACGGGCATAAGGGTACAGCGAATAAAATAGCCTCTGTCGTGACTGCATACGGGACACACGGCAGGTGCGCCGGTTCCCTTATACACAAAGCCGCAGTTCAGACACATCCACTCCTCTTCCACCTCGGATACAAAAAGCCTGCCTTCTTTTATAAGCTCCGCGTATTTCCCGAAACGATCCCCGTGAATCTTCTCAATTTTGGCAATGCTGAAAAAGGATGCCGCCACCCGGTCAAAGCCTTCCTCCCGCGCTTTCTCCCCAAAATTTTGGTAAACGTCATCATGCTCTTCGTACTCATTATGCTGTGCCATACGGAGCAGTTCCGCCATATCATCGGATATGTCTACAGGATAACCGCCGTCGATCATAATATTTTTTCCGGCCATCTCCCGGAGGTGCTGATAAAATATGGCGGCATGCTCCTTTTCCTGTGAGGCGGTAAAAGCAAATATGGTGCTGATGACATACAGGCCGTTCTTTTTTGCCTGAGATGCAGCGAAGGTATAACGGTTGCGTGCCTGGCTCTCCCCGGCAAATGCCCGCATCAGATTATCTTTGGTTACACTTTTTTGAAATTCCACTGCCATGATACAATCCGTCCTTTCCTTATGAAATCATGCAAAATCTGTGCATTTTCCTGACAGGTTACATCCTCAGTATGTCCTTCCACGCTCAAAATATAATTCCGCTATTGTCTTTCCTGCAAAAAAATACTAAAATGATACCAGAAGGGCAAACAAGGATGCTTAACAAGCCAGAGGGATGAAACAAGCCATGAAATTACAGCAGGTACTAAGTTATGTCCGCAGGGCCGTGGACGATTACCACATGATTGACGAGGGCGACCGGATCGCAGTAGGCATTTCCGGCGGCAAAGACAGCCTTACGCTGCTCTATGCCTTAAATGGCCTGCGGCGGTTTTACCCCCTGCATTTTGACATCCATGCAGTTACGGTGGATCTGGGATTTGAGAATCTGAAGCTGGACAAAATCCGGGAGCTGTGCGCTACCATGGAGGTAGAATATACTATTGTCAAAACGGATATTGCCCAGGTTATCTTCGAGGAACGCAAAGAGGAAAATCCCTGTTCTCTCTGTGCCAAAATGAGAAAAGGGGCCTTGAACCAGGCTATCCGGGATGCAGGCTGTAATAAAGTAGCCTATGCCCATCACAAGGATGATGTAGTGGAAACCATGCTCATGTCCCTGATTTTTGAAGGCAGGTTTCATACCTTCGCCCCGGTAACTTACCTGGACCGTATGGAGCTTACGGTCCTCCGCCCCCTGATGTATATGAACGAGGCGGATGTCATCGGCTTTGTCCATAAATATAATGTTCCTGTGGTCAAAAGTCCCTGTCCGGCAGACGGACACACAAAGAGGGAGTACGTAAAAAACCTGCTGCGAAACCTGAACCTGGAAAATCCGGGCGTAAAAGAACGAATGTTTACGGCAGTGGTAAACAGCAATCTGAAGGGCTGGGCAAAAAAGGATCCGTTAAACGGTAACGGTGATGCGGACTGCCCAGGGGGAGGCTTATCTTAAAATGGCGGTGATGAATCCAAATAATTACCATGACGAACAAAACAAGCAGAATATCCTGAAAATGCGGGCAGTTCTGGAGACTCTTCCCTCCTTCTGCCGTACCTTTTTCCGGGGGATTGAAGAATATACCTCCTCTCGTACCAGGCTTGCCTATGCCTATGACCTGAGGCTCTTTTTTGAATTCCTGCATGAAAAGAATCCCATTTGTGCAAAAACGGACATAAAGGAGTTTTCGCTGGAGATATTGGAGGAACTGACCAGAATCGACATCGAAGAATATCTGGAGTACATGTCCTACTATGAAAAGGACGGCAGGGAAATCACCAACGACGAACGGGGCAAGGAAAGAAAGCTGGCCGCACTGCGCAGCTTTTACAACTATTTTTATCAGAGCGAGCTGATTAAGAGCAATCCTGCCGCATTGGTTCCCATGCCCAAAAAACACGCCAAGGAAATCATCCGTCTGGAGCCGAATGAAGTGGCAATGCTGCTGGACCAGGTGGAGGACGGGACAAAACTGACAAAAAAAGAGCTGGAATACCATAAGAAGACAAAGCTGAGAGATGTGGCGCTGCTGACCCTCCTGCTGGGAACCGGAATCCGTGTGTCCGAGTGCGTGGGGCTGGATATTCAGGACGTCAATTTTGATGTGGACGGGATAAAAATACGCCGTAAGGGCGGTTATGAGGCCGTTGTCTATTTTGGAGATGAGGTGGAAACCGCCCTCCTGGATTATCTGGAGGAACGGCAGCATGTCATTCCGGAGCAGGGACACGAGAACGCGCTCTTCCTCTCTCTCCAGAACCGAAGAATGGCTGTTCGCTCCGTGGAAAATCTTGTCAAAAAATACTCCTCCCGGGTTACTACCCTGAAAAAAATCACTCCCCACAAACTGCGGAGTACCTATGGTACCGCGCTGTATCAGGAGACCGGGGATATTTATCTGGTGGCCGACGTATTGGGACACAAAGATGTCAATACTACCAGGAAGCACTACGCCGCCCAGGATGACGAGCGGCGCAGACGGGCGGCCAATGTCGTACGGCTGCGGGAAAAAGAAACGGACTGAAAACGTCAAGCTTCCCGGGGCCTGTAAAGCCGCAATTCCGCGTATTGGGTTAATATATGAAATCCCCGGAATAATAGGGCAGAATCAGACGCTGGCCGGCTGCTACACTGCCGTCCGCGTCCAGATGATTGATTCTCCGGACTTCTGCGATGTAGCTGTCCTTATCCTTGTAATAATCATAGTTAATATACGTATCCGCAAGCTCCCACAGGCTCTCTCCCGACTCCACCGTCACCTGGGTATAATATTTGAAACCGCTGCTTGCATTTGACCTGATGGTGCTGTAGGATATGGCACAGATCAGGATCATGCAGACAGTGGCAAACACAGTCAGGAAAGCTGCTGCTGCTTTCCTCCTGCGCTCTCTGCGAAGCCGCAGAACCCGCCCGTACCGCCTCAGCTCCCTGTCGCTCATCTCCTGAAGGTTTCTGTGTTTTTCCATGGCTTTCATCCTTTCAATCCAATCATACGTTCTGAACGTTTGTTCTATATTTGCATTATATAGCAGGAACAAACGTTTGTCAACAGATAAATCGAACATATTTTCTGTGATTGAAGGTTTTTTGTAACTTATCTTTTGCAAGCAGGTTCTTCTTCTGCCGCGTTGACCCCGGAAGACTGTTGTCCGCTACCCGCCTCTTCTTCGCCGTGGGAGGCAGACATCCCGGACAACTTTCCGGATTCCCCGCCGTGGGAGGAGGACATCCCGGACAACTTTCCGGATTCCCCGCCGTGGGCGGCAGACATCCTGCGAAGTTTTCCGACTTCAAAGGCGCCGATTACCGCGGCCAAAATACCGCTGCAGACATTACTCACCACCATCACGATTCCGACACTGACATTGCCCAGGCTTGTGAACTGCTGCAGGGCCCACAATACCGGAATGCGGAATACAAATACCCGGCAGAAGTTCATAAAGAGGGTGACCTTTGTTTTTCCAAAGCCGTAAAGCATTCCCAGTACCGCTGCATTTACGCCCAGAGGAACCGCACCCAGGGCCTCCAGCCGGTAAACCTCCGCAATCATTCCGGCAAATTCCGCATCTCCTTTGGCAAACAGGCTTGACAGCGGCATTAAGAATATCAGAGATAAGCTCATGAAAATCAGTCCGCAGATCACATTGATCAGCAGTGTCCATTTAAAGGCAGACAAGGCACGGTCCGGTTTCTCCGCGCCAAGATTCTGGCTGATAATGGCGGAGCCGCCTTCCTGGAAGCCGTTCTGGGGCATGGTGGTAATGCCGCCGATATTATTGGAAATTCCCAGTGCCCCCACAGTCAGCGATCCATAGACGGTACTCATGGAATTGACTACCACCTTTCCCATGGCAAACGCGGCCTTTTCCACAATGACGGGAAAGGACAGCTTAATCATTGGTTTGACTACCTCTCCCTTAAAGTCAACGGCCTTCAGGGAAAATCCGAATACATTTTCCCCATGGTTCAGATTGATGACGGCGGCCGCCAGCAGCACAAGCTGGGACAGGATGGTCGCTATGGCAATCAGGGTGACGTCTCCCGCCAGCCCGTATACAAACCAGGCCGTCAGACTCAGCTTCACCGCAATCACCGACATATTCAGGTACAAAATCCTCCTGGAGTTGCCCCTGACCCGTTCTATGGCAATGTATACACTGTTAAAGAAGGTGATGACCATTGCCACCAGCTCCAGTACAAAGTAGGTGCTGCCCTCCGTGATAAACTCCTCCGGGGTATTCATCAGACGTAAAAACTGCGGTGTAAATGGGGCAAGCAGCAGTAAAATCCCGCCTCCTAATATGGTACACATGGCGAACAGGGTGCTGACCCTGCGCTTTACCAGTTCAAATTTTCCCGCTCCGTAGGCCTCGCTGATCTTTATGCTTGAGCCTACGGCCAGACCACCTCCAAGGGCCGACAGCATCAGGTGAATCTGCGACAGATAGGCCACGGCGGATACGGTGGAACTGCCGATATGGGACGCCATAAGCGTATCCAGAATTTTAAAAAGCTGGTTCAGGCTTTGGTACAGCGCCAGCGGCAGGCCAAGCTGCAGCACCACCTTTCCCATGTGGCCGTTTTGAGCAAATTCCCGAAATTTTTCGTCTTTTTTTGATAAAAATGCCTGCATACTCTTCTCCTGTAAAATCTGTTCCCAATCTCCGAACCGGAAATCCTTGACTTGAAATACAGGCTTATGATATAACAAAAATAAAAGTAATTATACTGTTTTTAATTTGAATTTTATTTAATATTACAGATTTCTTGTCCTGCCATAAGAAACTGCGCCGTCAGGCGCGTGCATCGGGAGTGCGAAGCAGCAAAAAAATCTGCAAATCCGTGCGCATCCGCCGGAGGCTCTTAAGGAAGCGATGATTGAATCAGCGTTTCCTTAGCATCGCAGCATGGCAGCCTGAAGAAGGCAGGGAGGTATATTATGGAAACTGACCGGAATCCTGCGGGGCCGGAAAACACCTTTCGAAATACGGTAAGCGAATTTATGGTGGAGCGAGCCCGGCGTCCCCAGGCATTTTCCATGGAAAAGCCTCATTACCATCCATATTATGAATTGTATTTCCTGATGTCCGGCAGCTGCCGGATGTTTATAGATCATACCATCTATTATCTTTCCGCCGGTGACCTTGTCCTGCTGGCCCCGTATCAGCTGCATCAGACCATATACGGCTCCGGGCAGCCGGCGGAACGTTTCACTGCCAATTTTATCCCGTCATACATTGAATACTTTGCTTCTCAATGCCGGGACGGCGGTCCGGAATTTATCTTTTCCAGACACAGGATCTCCATTCCCAGGGAACGGCAGGATTATGTAAGGGAGCTTTTCCAACAGATGTCAGGAGAAACTCTGACCGGGGACTGCTATTCCGGGATTCGGATTAAAAGCCTTCTTTTTCAGCTCCTCTCCTTCCTGGGACGATGCCGGAGCCAGGAGCAGCCCTCACAGGCACTGGATCCTGAGGATGCCGTTATCCAGGAGGCTGCCCGCTATATTTATGCCCGTCACAGTGATCCTCTGACCCTGGATGCCGTTGCAGATTATGTTCATATGAGCCCGGCCTGGTTTTCCAGAAAATTCCATAAAGCCGTGGGACTTGGCTTCAAGGAATATCTGACTCATATCCGGCTGGAACATGCGGAAAAGCTGCTGCTCACCACCGGTATGCCCGTTACGGAAATTGCCCTGGCCTGCGGTTTTTCAGGCGGCAATTACTTCGGAGATGCCTTTCGAAAAGCCCGGGGCATGTCTCCCAGGGACTTCCGGTTTACCCGGCACCAGCAGACCTCAGCCGAACACTGATCCGCAGAATGCGGATACACGGATTCCCCATGGGCAGGGGTGCCTGGATTGTTGCCACCTGCATCGGTGTTCGAACATATTTTTGGAATATATGTTTGCTTTTTTGCCTTTCCTATGGTACACTGAATATAAAATAATAAGCAAGCACCACAGAGGAGGTATATTGCGGATGGGATTTGGAAAAATTACTGCAAAGCAACAGGAGATTCTTGATTATATCAAAGACGAAATTTTAAAAAAAGGGTATCCGCCTACAGTGCGGGAGATTTGTGAAACGGTGAATTTAAAATCCACCTCTTCCGTTCATTCCCATCTGGAAACCCTGGAGAAGAACGGCTATATCCGCCGCGACCCCACCAAGCCCAGGGCAATTGAGATCTGCGACGACAGCTTTCAGATGGTGCGTACAGAGATGGTCAGTATTCCCATTATCGGTAACGTTGCGGCAGGGCAGCCCATCCTCGCCGAGGAAAACATAGAAGAATATTTTCCCGTTCCCGCCGACATGGTGCCCAGGGGAGAATCCTTTATGCTCAATGTACGCGGGGAATCCATGGTAAATGCCGGCATCCTTGACGGCGACAAGGTATTTGTGAACTCCTGCAGCACGGCAAATAACGGAGAAATCATTGTGGCGCTGATAGATGATTCCGCCACAGTCAAGACCTATTACAAAGAAGACGGCCATATCCGTTTACAGCCTGAAAACGACACTATGGAACCGATTATTGTGGAAAACTGCCAGATTTTGGGGCGGGTATTCGGAGTGCTTCGCTTCTTCCGGTAAACGGCAGCTTAATCAGGAAAATAAATATCAAAAAAATGAATAAACAGGGATAAATTGCAGAAACTATTACAGCCGGTTCCAAAACCGTGCAGAATGTGAGGTAGGTATGGGAAATAAATACTTGGACGGCACTGCGCTTACCCTTGTTATTGTAGGTGCGCTTAACTGGTTGCTGATCGGTATCTTCCGTTTTGACCTGGTGGCCTTTATTTTTGGAAATATGTCATGGGTTTCCAGAATTGTGTACGGCCTTGTCGGACTTTGCGGTCTTTATCTCATCAGCTTCTATATGCACCTGGGCAGCCGGAGCGAAAAATCCTGACAAAAACAGGTGGGAGGGCCTCAACAGCATGTTGAACCCTCCCGTTTGTCTTAGCTTATTCTCATCCGGCTGTTAGATTATCAGCCGCCATCGTTCACCCTATTCCCGCGAAGCGGAATAATCCTTGAAATATTTCTCAAGGTCAATGGTAATCGCAGGGCGGATTCCGTAACCCTCCAGGCCGACATTTGCCTTTCGCAGATTATTGCTGATCTCATCGTTTTCGATTCCGTAACCGTTTCCCACCAGATAAGCCTTACTGGAATATCCCTCCACAGGGGTACGAAGCCACCAGTCGTACTGCTTTACCCCGCATTCCGACAGGGCAATCTCATACCACTGGCTCTGATCCTGCTCCAGTGCCGCTTCCGTGGGTTCACTGAGCTTGCTGATACCGGCCTCGTCAAACCAGGCCAGCTCCTCCAGGGACAGCAGGAATACCCTGTCACGGGTGACAATATCTCCCTCTTCCAGTACATTTCCGGGAGTAAAGCACTCCCGTTCCACCAGGATTTCCAGTTCTTCCTTCGTAAACTGATATAAAAAGCCGGGCTCGTTCTGGTAGCCGTTGCGTAGTTCCGACATGGCAGAAGCAGCCGGTGCCTGCCCTTTATAAGACACAACCTCCGTCTCCGCGTTCAGCCAGGTACGGATATTGGAATCCCGCCAGCTGCTGTTGCCCCGCACATAAGCCTGCAGCTTAGGATCCGTGTCTGCCGGAGATTCCCGGCTGATATAATCCCTGGTTTCGTCGTGATTGTACTTCCCGCTTTCCGCGGTGTCGAAAGCCTTCATGGTAAGTATCTGTCTGGAGACCAGCACCGCCGTATACAGGCCGTCCTGCTCCTCCAGGCGCAATACCCGCCACTGGATCGGTTCCCCGTTGTAGCTGCCCAGAATCAGCGTATCCCCGGTCTGTACGGAATACAATACCGTAGCGGTCTGATCCCTTTCGGCCTGTCCGTCCCGGATTGACTGCTCCGTGGAATGCCGACGAAGGAAAATCAAAATCAGGGCCAGAACCGCGCATACTATCCATACGGCCAGCCTTGTACCCGGTGACTTCCGGGGAGGCTGCGCTTTTTCCCGGCCGGCCTCTTCCTCTCCGTACGGCTCCGCCTTCCGGCCAGCCTCTTTCCCTTCCGGCTGCGCCGTCTCCCGGCCGGCCTCTTCTCCTCCGGAGTGCGCCGTCTCCCGGCCGGCCCTGGCCTCCAGCTCTTTTGCCGCATTCAGAATTCCGGTATAGTCTTCCCTGTTTCCCTGGTTGATCCACTGATGGGTCATTAGAAAATATTCCAGGGATTTACTCAGCTCCACTTCCTCCAGCTTACAGACCAGAACAGGGATTTTTTTACTGACGGCGCGTTCCACCTCCCGCAGTACATGGGGGGAGGCGTTCGCTGCCTCGGACATCAGCAGCACCATGGCGGAAGACCGGTCGATACCGTTAATGATTTCCTCCGCATACTCCCTTCCCGAGCGAATGTCCCTTGGCGCAATAAAGCATTCTATCCGGTTCTTTTCCAGCAATCCGCAGATTTCCATGGCTGTTGCAGCATCAACGGATGAGTGGGATATAAAAAGCATGGCCGTAAATCCTTCCTTTTACCTTTTCAGATCGTCTATCCCAATCTGTCTGCCGTCCCGCCAGATTCGCTCCAGGTCAAACAGAAGCCGGTTTTCCTTGTCGAAGATATGAATGATTACATCTCCGAAATCCATCAGTATCCAGTTTGCCGTGTCATAGCCTTCGATCTGCCTGACCGTGTTTCCTGCCCTGCCCAGCTTTTCTTCCACATTGTCGCAGAGCGCCTGGATCTGGCTGCGGTTACTTCCTCCTGCAATGATAAAATAATCGGCAATCACGGATACCTCACTGATGTCAATTACGTGAATATCCTCCGCCTTTTTGTCTTCCAATGCGTCGATGGCCAGCACGGCCATCTCCTTTGATTTTTCTTTTTCCATATACTCTCCTTTGCGTGTCTTTACCGGGAGGCTGCCGATTCCCGGGACAATGCTGATCCTTGTCTGTCCAGATAGTAACGGTAAACCTTCTCCGTCATGGGGTCAATTTCACCGCCCGCCGCCTTGAGATGATCCAGGGTATCCCTCAGAATACACAGTACTGCGGCATCCAGATTTTCAAAAGCAAGGAACCGGATTTCCGCCAGATTGGGAGCATGTCTCCTGCCAGGCTCAATATAATCCGCCACAAACACGATTTTCTCCAACAGGCTCATGTTTTCCCGCCCTGTAGTATGGTATCGTATTGCGTCCAAAATCTCCGGTTTGTTCTGAATGCCGTATTTTTCCTCCGCCAGGCAGGCGCCTGCCTTTCCGTGTAGCAGAAACGGACTTCTGCGCTCCACATCCGATACGGGAATATGATGCTTTTCACAGATTTTCAACCGTTTTTCATCGGACAGACATTTGGCACAATCGTGCAGTATTCCTGCCGTCTGCGCATCCAGGACGGCAGCGCCGTACCGCATGGCAAGCGCCGCAGCCGTAAATTCCACCCCCAGCGTATGCTCATAGCGCTTCCCGTCCTGTACCTTCTGCATTTCTTTTCTCAGCTTTCTTAATAGCTTTGCGTCCTCCACAACAAGCCCCTCCTGCCGATTTCGCCGGCAAATTTCATGTGCCGGCAGCATTCTGTTTCGTCTGCAGAGTTTTTTCTGCCCTGCAAAAGCTATTTCGCCCTGGGCAGCACAATCTTTGGCTTATCCTGATCCGGCTTATAGAGAATAAATTTCTTGCCTATGACCTGGACTACCTGGGAATGGGTCCTCTCCGCAACAATCTGGGCAATTTCCCCCGGATCGTCGGCGCAGTTTTTGAGGACGCCGATCTTAATCAGTTCGTTATTGTGAAAAGCCTCACCGATAGCAGCCGTCAATTCCGGTGTCAGATTGGACTTTCCCACCTGGAAGATGGGATCCAGGTTATTTGCAAGGCTTTTCAGATAGGCACGCTGTTTACTTGTCATTTTGACACCTCCGTATGCTTTCAGCATTTATCTACTTCTGCTTATTTATAATAATCAAACTTCAGGCCATACATGCGGACCGTATCCCCTTCCTGAATCCCCAGCGCCTCCAGTTGTTTCAGGATTCCCGTTTCCTTCAGGAAATTCTGGAAAAAATTAAATCCCTTCTCACTGTCTAAGTTGGTGTAGCCCAGCATTTTCTCAATTCTCGGCCCTTCCACCACATACTCATCCTCATCCTGGTCATAGGTCACGCTGCAGGGCTCGTCCCCCTCCGCAGATGCCTCCTGCTCCGGAAAGTATTCCTGTTCAAATACCGTGACGGTATCTTCAAGTCCGTTCAGCATTTCGTTTACATGATACAGCAGTTCTTTTACACCCTGCCCGCTGACTGCCGAGATGGGATAGACCGATATCCCCTTGGGCTCAAATTCTCTGCGTATGGCCTCCACCGGATCCTTTTCCGTATCGTATATGGCATCAATCTTATTTGCCGCAATGACCTGGGGCCTGGCCGCAATGTTCGGGTCGTAAGACTCCAGCTCCCTGTTAATGGCATATATGTCAGCCACCGGATCCCGTCCTTCCGTCCCCGCGGCATCCACGATATGGACAATGACCTTTGTACGCTCAATGTGCCGCAGGAATTCATATCCCAGCCCCACACCCTCGGAAGCGCCTTCGATCAGCCCGGGAATATCTGCAATCACGAATCCCCCGGTGCCTTCCAGGTCCACCACGCCCAGATTGGGATTGAGGGTGGTGAAATGATAATTGGCAATTTTAGGCCTGGCATTGCTGACCCTGGATAACAGGGTGGATTTTCCCACATTGGGAAAACCTACCAGCCCCACGTCCGCAATCACCTTCAGCTCCAGCATCAGCTCCAGTTCTTTTGCCGGCTGGCCCGGCTGGGCATATCTGGGTGCCTGCATGGTGCTTGTGGCATAATGCTGATTGCCGTTGCCGCCCCTGCCGCCCTTTAACAGGACCACACGCCTGTTGTCCCCGGACATATCCACAATGACTTTCCCGCTTCCCGCTTCCCGGATCACGGTTCCCTGGGGCACCTTTAAGGTGATGCTGCCGCCGTCCCTGCCCCGACAGTTCTTTTTGCTTCCCGGCTCCCCGTCCTCTGCCTTATATTTGCGCACATTCCTGAAGTCGATCAGGGTATTAAGCCCTTCATCGACCTCGAAAATCACGTCCCCGCCCCTGCCGCCGTCTCCTCCGTCCGGACCGCCTGCAGGAACATATTTCTCACGCCGGAAGGAAACGAAGCCGTCTCCGCCTTTGCCGCTTCTTACATATATTCTGGCTCTGTCTGCAAACATAGCTGCCCTCTTTCAATACTTTCATAGTAAAGAAGGACTTCAAACTCTTCGGTTTGAAGCCCCCTGCATTCACATTACTGCTCTTTGGGATAAACAGAAGCCTGTTTCCTGTCTCTTCCCTTTCTTTCAAAGCGAAGGACTCCGTCAACCAGAGCATACAGAGTATCGTCTCCGCCAAGTCCTACATTGACACCGGGATGGATCCTGGTCCCACGCTGCCTGTAAAGAATATTACCCGCTTTTACAAACTGCCCGTCGGCTCTCTTCGCGCCTAATCTCTTAGACTCGGAATCTCTGCCGTTCTTGGACGAACCAACTCCCTTTTTATGAGCAAATAACTGAAGGTTCATATTCAGCATTGGTCTACACCTCCTCGAATTTTACTTGTAAATATCTGTCGCCGTACTCCCTGCTGATATTTTCCAGGGAAAACACCATGGAATCCATCAGAAATGAGGATTTCTCCTGCAATTCGCTTTCGAAATCACACCGTAGAAAGCCCGCCTCTTCATCCTGGGCAGTCGTAATGCTTTCTCCTGCCAGTGCTTCCAGCGAATTCACAGTGCCGATGGTCAGCGCCGAAACGGCTGCACACAGCACATCCGGCCTGCCTTTCCCGGCATATCCGGCATGTCCCATACAGTAAAAGCCCCTGTAGGAACCCTTTTTGTCTTTACGGATCACTACAGTTGTCATTTCACGTTGATCTTGTCAATCTTAACCTGCGTGTATGCTTGCCTGTGACCGTTCTTTTTGTGGTATCCGGTTTTACTCTTGTACTTGTATACAATAACCTTCTTACCCTTACCCTGCTCCATAACGGTAGCGGACACGGATGCGCTTGCCACATCGTCGCCTACCTTGAGGGTTCCGTCACTTACTGCGATAACCTGGTCAAAGGAAACAGCATTTCCGGGTTCCGCGTCCAGCTTTTCAACCTTGATTACATCACCCTCAGAAACCTTGTACTGTTTTCCGCCTGTTGCAATAATTGCGTACATATAAGGCACCTCCTATTCATGACTGCATTGATCCGTCAGGACCGCTGCCTGTCTTACTCGCTGACTTTGGTGGCAGATGTTCTGCACTTATACCGAGCCATGCGGCATACTATGACATGATAACATAAGGTGCCCTAAATGTCAACTATTTTAATTTTTTTCCATGTTTCCTGTATAAGCCATTTATGATAATGTCTCATTAAACCACAAATGAAAATGTCCCAATG
>ERZ777011.1291-NODE-1291-length-27508-cov-41.570867_pt1 | contig 27508 bp, 17 predicted proteins | sample MGYA00374964_ERZ777011 | MGnify/ENA primary metagenome ERZ777011 (study PRJEB29310, sample SAMD00008975) | mouse gut metagenome | study: EMG produced TPA metagenomics assembly of the Metagenome analysis of fecal microbiota from mouse which was promoted... | reverse complement strand
CTTCGGGCACGGAATAATTGTTGTAGTCAACGTTTATCGTGCCGTAGTTGTCAGGTGTATGCTCCCCGGCCTCAAAGCAGCCCATCGGCTGCGGAGCCGGCTGCAGGCAGTACAGATCGGCGCGGATACGCTCCTGCTTCTGACTGTCGCTGATGCCGGTAATCCCCGAAGTGGAGTTGATTTTAAGGAGAATACGCTCTAACCAGTTCTGGGCCGCATCAAGAGTCTCGAACGACTGGCGGGACACGAACTCCGCATGGCGCACGATTTCCACCGAGCGCTCCACCGAGCCCTTCTCCCAGCCCGAACGCGCATTGCAGAACCGCTCCCCGAATTTATAATACAGGGAAAGACGCTGCATGGCCTTTGTGGGGTACCTGACGGCGGGACGGCCCTGACGACCGGTGCGGATAGTGACGGCAACCTTCATGTTGTCGTACACCATGGTCTGCGGAACCCCCTGTATCTCATCAAAGAAATTACGGTGGGCCTCCATCAGCGACAGCGTGTCCTGACGACGGAACAGCCATGCGCTGCGCCGGTTGGAATGCAGCAGAGTGAACACGGCCATCTGCACCATCTGACGGCGGCCGCCTATGACAAGAGGGATCTCTCCCCGGTCGAACTCGCACTCCTGCCCGGGATCATGCTCGCGCCTGACATAGACCTCCTTCTGCGGCCTGGAGCCCATGGTCGCACTGATGCGTCTGACATGATTGCACACACTCGGATAACTGAGCGTAAAGCCCCGCTCCAGAAGCATCGTGTGGATGCTGCGACACGTCCACTGAAGCTTGCGCATGCCTGTGGCGCGACGCACACGATTGTCTTCAGGACGCTTGCGGATAATCCCCTTGATTTCATCCGTCACTACCGGACATGTCCGCGCCGGTGTGTTGAACTTAGGCTCCGAACCATAGCACATGACATTTTTAAGTCGGTTTAGCCGCCTCGTTTTTAACATTTGCCCAGAAGTCATGCAGCAGGTTTACATATCCATATCGAAAAATACTGATGCGCTGTACATTCCTACTTTTCATCATCGGAATCGGCAAAGACTCGATTTTGACAAGGCCGTCGATGAATACAGCAGCAAAGGCAATCATCAAAAGAGTGAGCATGTTTTCAAAACGCTTTACTCCAAGATGGGTCTCCTCCATGTTGAATCCGGCGGACTTCAGCGCCCGGAATGCGGTCTCGAGAGTCCAACGCTTGCGATAGAGCGCCTCCGTATAGTCGCACTCCAATGGAGATGCGAGGATTATAAGCGACTCCTCTCCGTTTCTGCCCGTGCGGCGTGTGGCATAGATCCGTACCTTCGTATTCCTGCGCATCAGCCAGACGTCATGCAATACGACGGATTCACCGAGTTTCAGCGATGAGAGCACTTCGCGGAGCTTCCGCCCCTTTTTCTGGCCTTCTTTTCTCATAAACAGATTCTCCCGCAGTCTCAGGCAATAGCGTATGTGGCTTATCTGAAGCCATTTGATGAAATTTGAATTGCCGAACTCACGGTCTGCGAGAAGACACTCTATCCTGCCATGGCCAATCAGGGATACAACTCTTTCCATAATGCCAATCTCCTCTACAAAACTGGTGATGTCGTGGGCCGGGAGGAATGTGAAGCATATGGGGAGCGATATTCCGTTGAAGCAGATTCCCACCGCAAGGACATAGTATTTGAATTTGCCAAGCTGCCACGATGTGCCGTCCATGGTCAGTATGAACCGACCATTTTCAGGCAGGGCGTCAATTATGCTCTGGGCAGCTTCATGCTGCTTTACCAGTCCTCGATACAAGAAACGCTCGATACGTCTTACCACCGATGCGACGTCGGCACTTGAGGCAAACTCGGAAGCGAGTTTGAGAATGTTGACCGACCAAGACACTATCATGGCCTGAAGAATCGATATGAGACATTTTTTTAGAGAAAGGTTCATTCCTCTCTGACAAATCGGTCTCAGAATTGTTAATAGAGTATCCATAAGGCGTGCGATTTCCTGGATAAATGTCATGTGCTATGGCTCCGAACCTAAAAGTGTCGCGAACGCCTTCCGTCGGCATCCAGACACACACGCTCATACTCCCACACAATCTTGTCTACCGTGTGGCGGCTGATGTGCATCTCATCCGCAATCTGGCGCTTAGACTGGCCCTTGACCTGATAACGGGTCAGGACCTCATTTCTTTCTACCATAGTTTTCATTTTGTGGGACCGAGTTGATATTACTCCAATATAACTCAAAATCCCCGGTTAAGCTTATCCTATGGTGGCACACTTCTCGGTTAGATTTCCTGGCGCACTTCTCGATTAAATTTTACAATCTTAGCACTCAAGAACACTAACAAGCGATACTCTAAGATTGTTTGCGCGCCATTGAGTTGATACTTTTGTGGCGTGTGGTGAAGACTGAAATTTTGGAAAAGTATCAAATAAGTATCAAATATACAATTTTTAACATTTGCGCGCAGGGTAAAAAAGAAGAAAGAGCTAAATCTTAGCGACTTAGCTCTTTCTCTGCGTTGCCTTGGAAGGATTCGAACCCTCACAGGCGGAACCAGAATCCGACGTGCTACCATTACACCACAAGGCAATTTTTATTGTTTTGTCATCAGGAGTGGCGTTGTTTCCTTTTGACGGTGCAAAGGTAGGGGTAATATTTGAACTGTGCAAATTTTTTCAAAGTTTTTTTCAAAAAAGTAAAAAAAATTCCAATTCAGGACAAAATCCTCCATTCTCAAGCTCCAATCCCAATCCAATGCTCAGATTTAGGGGCTGAATCTTCAGAAAAACATCAAGGTCGGCAACTCTGCTAAAATTAATTTTACGGCAGATTCAATCAGAGTCACAAAACATCGCCTCTACCCCATTGCATATTTCCTATTAATTATGATTCGGTAATACCCGTAGACAATAAAATTTCATACACTTCTCCCTCCAAGCATAAATTCAATACAAACAGTTCAATCGCCACAGCTGTCGAGTCCCAACTGTTCGAGTCCATCAATATCATCATAATCCGGGGCACATTCCGATTTCGGTTCTATACGGCGTAAAACACGAGCGGGGTTACCACCAACAATCGTATAGGCATCAACATCCTTCGTGACCACGCTTGCCGCCCCGACCACCGCATTATCGCCAATAGTAGCACCGGGGAGTATTGTCGCGCCCGCGCCGATCCATGCATTCCGGCCTATATGTATAGGCCTACAGGTGATAATCTGACGTTCATACAAATCATGATTGTTGGATATGAGCTGTACATTTGCAGCAATCATCGCCCCATCATCAATTGTTATTCCTCCGGCCGACATCATAAGACATCCCGGCATTACAACTACATTGCGTCCAATCTTCACCATATTAGGTCTTACAGCCGTCAATGGAGCATGAACCACGCTTCCCTCTCCTAAATCAGAAAATATCCTGTGCATCAGACACGCATACTCTTCCGTTGCAGGCATCGTATGATTGAATTTGAAAACGAGCCGGGCATACTCATTCGCGAGTGCAAGTTCTTCGGGAGTCTGTTTTGTCACATCAATCCTCACCTCCACACTTTTTGATCCTTTATCAATATTTTCCATATAATACCGAATTTAAAAGTAAATACAATAAACATAACATGCCCGTTATTTCCTTTGTTGATTATACCGGGCCATTACCATTATCACGCAAAACGGCTGAGATGAGCAAAGCCATAAATACAATCAGGCATCCCGGAAAGCTAACAGAACTATATCTTTGAGCGGCGTAAATTTACGAATTTAATATCAAATCCGTCAAAAAGCCGGGCATTATATCACTCTTTCATTCAATTTATTGCAATATAGCCTACCATATTTTACATTATTTAACATCAGGGGGGGGTAAATAACAACCATTATCAATCGCGCCGTGTTATAATTATAAACTTGTAAACTATTTATTGTCATGAGATATATCTCCACCATCACATTATTGGCCATAAGCCATCTCTTAAGTCCCGCAAAAGACATAACAGGCACATTGATTGACGAAACAGGTCAACCGGCTTCATTTGTCAATGTCATACTCATGAAAGATTCTACATTTATTGACGGCAAGACCACCGATGATACCGGTTTATTCATATTTGAAAATGCCGACTCTTTAGTCAACAAAGTCAAGATTACGATGATCGGCTATGAAGATATGATGCTGCCAATTCCTGAAAACGGCAACTATAACACCATTTCTCTAAAACCTTCCACTGTCATGTTGGGGGAGGTTGTCGTAAAAGGTGATTTGCCGTCAACACGAATCAAAGGAAACGCTTTTGTCACAAGGGTAGAAAATAGCATACTTTCCACCACCGGGTCTGCCAACGATGTATTGAAAAACATCCCAATGGTGACTGGCACAGACGGCAAGTTCAGTGTATTCGGGCGCGGAGATGCAATCATATATGTCAATGGCAGACTTGTCAGAAGCTCCGATGAAGTCGGGCAACTTTCCTCCGGCGACATAAAGGAAATTCAGGTCATCAACAATCCCGGCGCACAATACGGTGCAAATGTCAATGCAGTCATTCGCATAGTGACCAAGAAGCCCGTTGGCGAGGGATTCAGCGTTTCCGCTTATACGGACAACATATATAACAAGTGGTTCAATACAAAGGAACAGCTTAATCTCAAATACAGAACAGGCGGTCTGGAAATCTTCGGCATGGGCTATTTCAGACATGGAAAAACATACGATGAAGAATACACCCTAACCACAAGTTATGGCAAGTCTTTACTTGAAATGATTTCTGACCAGTCTGTTTCAACAACACAATCAGACATTACCGGCAAAATTGGATTCAACTATCAGTTAAATGAGAATCATAGCCTTGGGGCATATTATCTGCATGACTATAACAGAGGCCATCATTTCGGTCATTACCTGAATGATATTAAGGAGAACGAAGAACTATTCGAATCAAGTGTTTCCGACCTCAAAGGCTGGTTCAAGGCTTTACCATGTAACAGCGCCAACATTTATTACAACGGCACGATAGGAAAATTCACTGTCGATGTCAACGCTGATTATATGCAGACAAAAGACAATGACGGTTCATATCAGTACGAACAAAACGAGTCTTCCGATAACCGGAATGTAACTACCTTCAACACAACCCGAAACCGTCTCTTTGCCGAAAAAGCATCCATATCATACGAATTACCTAAAGGCAACATTCTAATCGGAGAAGAATACACCAATTCCCGAAGCCGCAATGACTTCAGAAATCCCGAAAGCATACTCAACTCGGAACTTACAGATGTAAGGGAGAGCAATATGGGCGTTTTTGCAGAAGTGAGCCAGACCTTCGGAAAGTTCAGCGCCACAGCCGGAGCACGCTACAAACACGTCAAATCAGATTACCGCCTGAACGGCAGATTCGTTGACGGCCAAAGCAAGACTTATAGCAATCTCTTTCCATCAGCCAACCTAACTTAGAGCTTGTTTAAAAACAAATGTGAAAACCGGAGTCCATTCTCTTGAGGTGGATTTCGGGATGAATTGAAGGAGCAATGCTGTAGCATTGTGACTGAAATTCAGCACGAAAGGCATCCAAGAGAATGGATGCAGACAAGTATTTATCCAGCCTCAATAATAAAGGTTAAAATGTATAATAACGATAACAAAAGTTACAATCTGCTGCATGGATGTCTTTTTGGCTCCCCTGTCCCTAATCTTCAGTCACAACCTTTAGCTCGCCGACCGCAGGGGAGGCAATGCCACAGCATTGCTCCTTCAGATTATGAACAGGATAGCTCAATCCATCCACTCCGATTTCACATTTGTTTTTAAACAACCTCTAAAGCATGTCTCCGCGGAATCGCCCCGTTTATCGATTCGAGAAAACTTTTATCAGTCAACGACTTTTTTCGCCAGATTACCGCTGACATCTTCCAGATGCTCCCGCCCCCATTCCGACAGCTCGTCGAGAATGGGAATCAGCGTCATGCCAAGTCCCGTCAAATCATATTCCACCCTCGGGGGCACTTCCGCATAAAGCACACGCCTGACGAGACCAATAGCCTCAAGGGTCTTCAGATGCCCCGAAAGCACCTTGGGCGATATGTCAGGGATAGCCCTTGACAATTCATTGAAACGCATCACACCGAACTCATCGAGAATAACAAGTAACAGCATCGACCACTTATTGGCGAAATGCGCTATGACGTTACGCATGGGGCAAGTGGCCACACACGAATATTTTTCTGATTTTTTTACATCTTCCATCTGCCTGACATTTAACAACAGTGAGTTTAAAGTAAGCGGCTACTTCCAAGGTAACCTCTTGTATGATAACTTTTTGATATATACTTTTGCAACCGGTTTCGGCAGCGTATCCTACGGCTATCAGCCGACATGCGTGCCAATCACCACCCGTAAATGGCCATTTTACGCTATTAAAAAGATAGTTGCTATCTATCTTGCAAAATTAACAAAACATTATCAAACCACAAATTATGACAGAAACCACCATCAATATCCCCGCAAACTCCCGCCCATCCGGCAAAGCCTCGTTCGTAATGCTCGGCACCGGTTTTGATGAAATAGAAGCCCTCGCCACAGTCGATGTCATGCGCAGAGGCGGCATTGAAACATACACCGTATCAATGACCGACGACCGTCTCGTAAAAGGAGCGACCGGCAACCTCGTCGTCGCCGACATGTGCAAAACCGACATGAACCCGGAATTCATTGACTGGTTGATTTTTCCCGGCGCAGGCAAAGGCCAAGCCGCTGTGAACCCTGACGGGCATCTCCGGAAAATCATAACGGATCATTGGAACAACGGTGGAAACATAGCTGCAATCTGCGCCGCACCCGCACTCATACTCGGGCCTCTTGGAATCATAAAAGGAATCGAGGCCACAGGCTACCCATTCCTGAAAGACGATTTCGAAAAACACGGAGGCATCTATTCCGGCAGCCCAATAGTCGCAAACGGTCATCTCATCACATCCAAAGGACCGGGGACAACCCTTGAATTTGCACTCACAATTGTCCGCAAGGCAAAAGGGAAAGAAACCGAGACAGCTTTAAGAGAAGGAATGCTCATCCCCGAATGCAACCATTCCGAATGCTGCTGCAACTGACAGACCCAAGCCACATAATCCAACGGAGGGGCGAACCCGGTTCGCTCCTCCTATAATTTATAAGTATCCGATCAACCCTACCCCCTTCCGAAAAGCATCTTGAAAGACCGTCTTGAACCTACCCCGCATCTGTCTGACCATGCAAAGTGACAATAGAGGAAATTTATGCTTTAAAACATAAAATTAACATACGGACAAAGTACAATAAGTAATTTAAATGTCGTTTTTACACTTTTTATTCTAAAAAAGATTTGCTTTTGCAAAAAAATGTATATCTTTGCATCGGGTTATGAGTCTTTAAGTCAAAGTATATCATCAAAAATACGCTTGCCTTCGCAAAACCCGCCGATGTCAGTGTGCGCCCGTAATCATCCTCAGTAAATCAGGGCGGACAAAACGTGTAAATAGCAACAATAACTCAATTACAAATACACCTTAAGTCCAAAGAAATGACCTCCAAACGTCTGCTCAGTCTACTACTGGCTACATTGCTGGTATTGCCTGTCTTTGCACAAGAGAAGAAATGCGACCATCGCTATAAAGTGGCCGCATGCGACTGGATGATGCTGAAACGCCAGAAAATCGGCTCGTTTAAATTAATGAAAGAACTAAAAGGCGACGGTGTCGAAATGGATGCCGGCGGTCTTGGTGCGCGTGACACGTTTGACAACAAATTCCATCAGCAACATTTCCGTGTGCTCTTCCGCCACACCGCCGACAGTCTTGGCATTGAAGTCCCCTCGGTGGCCATGTCAGGATTTTTCGGACAATCATTCATTGAAAAGAAAACCTATGCCGAACTGATCGACGACTGCCTCTCTACGATGGAAGCCATGAATGCCAAGGTAGCCTTCCTGCCTTTAGGCGGCATAAAGGAAGACTGGACTGTCAAAGGCCCGGCACGCAACGAACTCGTGAAGCGACTCCGCGAATCAGGCGAGAAAGCCAAAGCAAAAGGGATGGTAATCGGAATCCGCGTCCCGTTACCTGCGAAAGACGCTAAAAAACTGCTGAAGGAAATCGATTCCGACGGCATAAAAATCTATTTCAATCTACAGGACGTTCTCGATGCCGGACGCAACCCCGTCAAAGAGCTGAAGGCAATCGGCAAAGACAACATCTGTCAGATCCACCTCAGCAACACCGACGGATTCAATCTCAAAGATGATCCGCAAGTCGACCTTCCGGCCATAAAGAAAGCTCTTGACAAAATGGGATGGAGCGGTTGGCTGGTGGTCGAGCGTTCGAGAGACAAAGACCATGTTAGAAACGTCAAACACAACTTTGGTAACAACATACGATATATAAAAGAAGTGTTTCAGGCAGGTGACTGTATCTGATGTTTCCACCGCAAGCTCTTTCACTTCATTATTTACGTCGAAACTATTTTAACGAAATAATTTTCATTTTATAACCATAACCAAAACTATTGATCAAGAACCATGAACCACAGAATCAAATGGCTCAGTAGTATTTGCTATGCCCCGATGATGCTGGCCCTTGTGACATCGTGCGCTGAAGGTGTCGATGACAACGAGCGTTTCAGTGCCGGAGTAAGCAATGCCCAGTTGGAGTCACCGGAACTTGACCCGACTAAATTCAAGACCCAGATCAACTCTGACGGGTCGGAAAGTGTCGAAGTAACATGGCCTGTAGTCTTCGGTGCAGGAGGCTATCTCGCCAACGTGCAGGATGTGACAAATCCGGCCAACCCGGTCTACATCATCAAGGACAGTGTGATCGATGGCTGCCGATTCTCATTCCCGCGCTTGGTCGACACCAAGTATGAAGTGAGTGTCAGCACACTCGGAAACGAGAAGCTTAACAATGCTGCTTCTCTTACTCCCAGCATCGCTGCCTACAGCACATTCCTTCCCGCAACCATCATTCCGGAAGGAGTTGAAATTTCTCAGTTCATCGCTGAAAACCTCGTCGAGTCTGCCGAAGAAGTTGCTTTCGAGCTTGAAGCCGGCAAGACATATCAGCTTTCAGGTGCAGTCGACTTCAATCTTACCCCCGTAACTCTGCGTGGCGACAAATACAACCGTCCCATCGTTGTTATCTCAGGGAAAGAAGGCTACATCACAACTCAAGCCGGTCTTAAGCTCAAGAATATCAACTTTGACATGTCAGCTGCCGAAGCACAGAGCTTCATCACTCTAAGCGGAACTCCGAGCGAAAGCATCACCACAGAAGCTCTCGGATTCAAGGAACTCGGTGCAAACCAGAACAGCTACGTCATCATGGGACAGGTTTCTGTCGAATCCTGCAACTTCCGCAACATGCCGGGCAGCTTTATCTGGGGCAACAAGCAACCCTATAGCCTGAATGACTTCCGCATCACCGACTGCATCGTTCAGCTCAACAACTCTTCGTCAGCAACATTTATCAACTTTGCTGATGCAGGTACAGGGTGTATCAAGAGCCTCACCCTTAAGAACAGCACTTTCTACAACCTTGTAGAAAATAATTCAGCCTACTTCATCCGCTACTCACATCCCTCAAACGCTGACCCGCAGAAGATTTTCGGTACAGGTGCCACAGCGCTCCACACCCTCGACCATTGCACGCTTGACCGCACATTCTCCGGCAAGGATTTCGCCAACAACATGACGACTGTCGATAGATTCAATGTAGTCATGAAGGGCAACATATTCTATGACGTATTCCGTCTCTACCAGTACATCAGAAGCAACAACGTCAAAGTCACTACCGAAAACAACGTCGTATGGGGCAACTTCGCCGGTATTCCTAACAACAACGACCTCAAATATGCCGAAAACATCAATCCGGAATTCGCAGGTCCGACCATTCAGGAGTTTAACCTTGACGAAGCCAAGGGAGGAGTCAACTACCGTCCGCAGAACGCCACATGCGTCGACAACAAGATCGGCGACCCCCGCTGGTATGAATAAAAATCTTAAATTACAACATTCATGAAACACTATATAGCAAAAATCAGCCTTGTTCTCCTGGCTATTCTGCTGACCGTACCGACATTCGCACAGGATGTCCTCTATCAAGGTACAGTCGTTGATTCTCAGGACGAACCTCTGATCGGCGCGACAGTGCGCGTGCCCGACACAAAAATAGTAACGATAACCGATATTGACGGAAATTTCTCAATCAGAGTCCCGAAAGGCAAGAGTGTTGAAATTTCATACATCGGCTATCTCCCTGTAACCGTCACAAACTTCAACGAGACCAAAATCGTCCTTAAGGAAGATTCCGAATCGCTCGACGAAGTCGTTGTCGTAGGCTACGGCACTCAGAAGAAAGCCCACCTCACAGGTGCGATTTCGACAGTGCCGATGGACGACATCAAGGACCTTGCCGACGGCAATCTCGCCTCTTCTCTCAGCGGTCTTGTCAACGGTCTTAGCGTAGTCGGCGGCGATTCGCGTCCCGGCGACCCCGCTTCTGTCTACGTGCGTGGTGTCCGCAGCCTCGGCGATGTCGGCTCTACAGTTCAGCAGCCCCTCTTCGTTATCGACGGAGTAGTCTATAACAACGATGTCAAGGTCGGCAACATCACCACCAATCCCGGTGCCGACGCCTTCAACAACCTTGACCCCAACGACGTTGAGAGCATCACCGTCCTCAAGGACGCATCGGCGGCTGTCTACGGTTCGCGTGCGGCAAACGGCGTTATCCTCGTGACCACCAAGAAAGGCAAGCTTGGCGAACCCGTCATCAGCTACAGCGGCACATTCGGTTTCACCGACGCTGTTTCAAACCCCAAGATGCTCAGTGCATACGACTATGGCCGTCTCTACAATGCCGTTGCAGCAGCCGACCCCACCAACACAACTCTCAACCGTCTCAACGACCTCTTTCAGGCCGACGAACTTCAGGCAATGCGCCGTCTCAACTACGACCTGCTCGACGACTACTGGAAGACAGGTTTCACAATGAAACACAATGTAGGCATCAGTGGTGCTACCGAAAAAGCCAACTACTATGCAAGCATCGGCTACTACGATCAGGACGGCAACCTCGGCAAGCTCGAATATAACCGCTGGAACTACCGTGCAGGTGTCGACCTTACACTCAAGAAGTGGGTAAAGGCAAGTGTCCAGATTTCAGGTGACTACGGCGACAAGAACAATCCTCTTGTGAAAGTAGGCGGAACAAACGCTGAAAAACAGTACAATCTGCTTCTCACTCATCCCCGCTACATCCCCGAATATGTCAACGGACATCCAATGGCTGTTTATGGTCCGACAAACACACGTGTAAACGCCGATCAGGACTACTCTTTCTCTGTTCTTCAGAACTCAGGCGACTACAGCAAGAACAAGACTTCGAATCTCCAGATCAACACAGGTCTCGAACTCGACTTCGGATTCGTCCCCGCTCTCAAAGGTCTTAAGGCCCGTTTCAACTATGCCAAGAGCATCAACACATCAAAGACCAACCAGTTCGGTTCTGCATATAACATCTATTATATGAGCGAACGCGCCGGTTCAGGCTCACACCTCTACACCCCAATCGCCGGTGAAGAGGCAGCCTACGAAGCTCTCATGACTCCGGGCAACTTCCTCCTCGGCAACAACGGTGTGCCTGTGGCCAACGGCCCCGAAGGAGGCTTCCTCAACCGCACAATGGACCGCTCTGACAGCTATCAGATGAACTTCACCGTCAACTACAACCGTGATTTCGGCCCCCACTCTGTCGGCGCACTCTTCTCGATCGAAAAGAGCGAGTTTGAGAACGAATATCTCGAAGGTCAGGTGACCTATCCCTACGAATTCGGAACAGGCCAGTCAAACTCTGTCGGCAAGGACTCTCAGGCCACCACAGTCTTCACCCGTTCGGAAGCCGGCAGCCTCTCATACATCTTCCGTGCAAACTACGCCTACAGCAACAAGTATCTCTTCGAAGCGCTCCTCCGCATCGACTCGTCGACCAAGTTCGCTCCCGAGAACTACTGGGGCACATTCCCCTCTGTTTCGCTCGGCTGGGTCATCTCTGAAGAAGATTTCTTCAAGGACATCACTTGGATTGACTTCCTCAAAATCCGCGCCTCATACGGTCTTACCGGCCGCGACAACACCCTCGCATGGCAGTGGCTTCAGACCTACGGCACCGACAAGGACAAAGGTCCGGTATTCGGCACAGGTAACGATAACCAATCAGGCAGCCACATTTCAATGAACGACAAATCGTCTGTCAACCGCAACGCACACTGGGACAAGAGCCACAAGTTCAATGCAGGTATCGACATGAACGTTATCCACAGCCACCTCAACCTTGCTATTGACGGCTACTACACATGGGACCGTGAAATGCTCATGCCTTTCAAAGCCTCTGTCCCCGGAACTATCGGCATACAATCTGCCCCGATGAACTACGGTAAGATGAACCAGTATGGCGTTGAACTTTCTGTCAACTGGCGCAGCAACATCGGCAAGGACTTCCGCTACAAAATCGGACTCAACACCGGTCTTTCCGACAACAAGGTGCTTCTCATGGACTGGGAAACCAACTACATCTACCGTCAAATCACACACGGCCACCGCTCCGACATGGGCACATGGGGAATGCAGTGTCTCGGTATGTTCCGCAGCTTCCAGGACATCGACGAATACTTCGCCAAGTATAACATCACCTCTTACATGGGCATGACAAAAGACCAAGTTCGTCCCGGTATGCTTATCTATAAGGATGTCCGCGGTCCTCAGCAGCCCGACGGCACTTATGCAGCTCCCGACGGCATCGTCGACCGCGACAATGACCAAGTCCAGCTCTCAAGCCGTTCGAATCCCTACGGCATGACACTCAACCTCAACGCTGAGTATAAGAACTTCTCAATCACCGCTCAGCTCAGCGGCCAGTGGGGAGGATACACCACAGTTCCTTCTGCCGCTCTCAAGCCCGGCGACTCGATCGAGTATACCAACATGCCTTCGTTCTGGAATCCTGACAATATGTTTGTCTACAACGACATCTATGATGCCCAGAACCGTCTGCTCCTTGAATCGAACCGCGACGCTTACTATCCGAACCTCGCTTATTCAAGCGTCAACAGCGTTAGCTCGACATTCTGGCGCGTAAGCGCGGCATCGGTCCGTCTGACCCGTCTGACCCTCGCCTACTCTATTCCTTCGAAATTCACAAAGATGGTAGGCATCAACTCGGCACGCTTCAACGTCACCGGCCAGAACCTTCTTAACTTCCTCAATCCTTATCCCGAAAACTTCATGAGCCCGATGGCAGGCAACTACGGCAGCTACCCCAACCTCCGCAGATTCACCGTCGGTGTCAACCTCTCATTCTAATAACCACACAAGATGAAATTCAAGACATATTCAATAGCTGCAATGGCTTGTCTGGCTCTTTCGTCATGTTCCGACGACTTCCTCAAGGACATGAAGAACTATGAATCGACAACCCCCGAAGCATACAATTATTATTCAGGAGCCCTCGGCCGTCTCGCCGATGTCTATGCCCTCGCCCTCCCCTACGGCAACAGCAGCAGTGTTCCCATATGGCAAGTACCGAGCAACGGACGCGCAGACGACGAATCTAAATCGACTGAGGAATACAGCGGTTTCGGTTGCTACGTCAACGGAGAGATAACACTGTCGTCAACATCGCAGACCAACTCAGTCCCCGACTATTTCCAAGGACAGGCACGCAAGGTGCGCAACTCCACATGGGGCCGCATCCGCAACGTCAACGATGTAATCGCCGGAATCTCCGGAAGCACTCTGACAGAAGAGCAGAAAAACGAGCTTCTCGGTCAGGCTTACTTCCTCCGCGCTTGGTGCTACTACCTCATGTTCAAGTGGTATGGCGGTGTGCCCATCATCACTGAAGTGCAGAATCCCGTTCCCGGCAAGAGCACAGCCCGCTCGACCACCAGAGAGACCTTCGATTTCATCTGCGAAGACCTTGACCACGCTGCCGAACTCCTCGCCCCCTTCACTGCAAACGGCGGCTGGACATCGACCGACTACGGACGCGCTACAACAGCGGCCGCCCTCGCACTCAAGGGCCGCATGATGGTGCTATACGCAAGCCCCCTCTTCAACCGCGCCAACGACAAGTCGCGCTGGGAGGCTGCCTACAAGTTCTTTCAGGAAGCAATCCCTGAAATCAACAAGTGTGGCAACCACCTCGCATATGAAGGCAATCCCGGTGAGAACGCATCAAACTGGGCCAAGATGTTTATCGAAGACGGTATCAACCCTGAGGCAATCTACGTGGCTCTCTACAATCAGATTGCAACAGGCGGTACTCCCGACTATTCCAAGAACAATGACTGGGAACAGGGCATACGTCCCTCCAACACTCTCGGCAGCGGCGGCAAAGTCCCCTCGGCGGCTATAATCGACCTCTTCCCGATGAAAGACGGCAAGCGTCCTTCAAGCTACAACAGCTACACTGTTCTCAGCCCGTCAGCCATCGAGTATAACCCCGATCTGCCATTCCTTGACCGCGATCCGCGTTTCTACCGCACCTTCGCCTTCCCCGGTGTATGCTGGGCGTTCAACGGTAACCCGATGAATGATGAGAACCATAATGCTTACAACGGCCCGGACTATCAGCTCTGGAACTACGTGTGGTATTCTGATGCTTCAGACCGTGGTAATATCGAGAGCGGCAACACATACGGCCCTGACGGACTTATGGGCAATGTCAAGGGAATGTATGTCCGCAAGCGTACCGACGACCTCCATGTCAACACCTCGGCCCGCTATGCCTACACTCAGGGCACAGGCTTCAAGTACTCGGCAGCTCCCTACATGGAAATCCGCTATACCGAAGTGCTCCTCAACTATGCCGAGGCAGCCTGCCAGTCAGGCCACAGTGACGTAGCCGTCGATCAACTCAAGCGCATCCGCGGCCGTGTCGGCTACACAGCTGAAAACAACTACGGTCTCCAGACCGGTCTTGAAGGTAACGAAGCCGCATGTATGGCAGCCATCCTCTACGAGCGTCAGATCGAGTTTGCTTACGAAGGCAAGCGTTTCGACGACCTCCGTCGCTGGATGCTCTTCGACGGTGGCACACAGACCGTCCCCGGAGCACCCTCGACATGGAAACTCACAGGCTGGGGTGGCAACACCTGTCAGTATCTCGGCTTCGAGCCACTCAACGGAACCCGCCGCGAAAATATGGAATTCCGTGTACAGGACAAGTATAATGGCGGTCTTGGCGGTGACAAATGGGTCATCGGTGGCAAGAACCCCGACCCGCTGGCAGACGTAAGCCGTCCGGCAGCTGTCGACTACCGCAACGAGCTTGAGCCTCAGCTCAAGAATCTTGCGGACTTCTACACCACTTACCTTGAGCGTGCAGTGAAGAAGGGCGACAACTATAACTCGGCTCACGCGCAGCTATACATGAACTACCAGCCGCAATATTATTTCCCCGGCTTTGCCTATGGTGTATCTGTCAACAACGAAGGTCTCGAACAGACTATCGGATGGATGGATGCCTCGACAAATGCCACTGGAACATTCGACCCCCTTGCAGAAACCGTTACTGAAAAGTAATTACAAAGATTAGATAGATAAATCGTGGGGAACGGATGGTGATTTCAACCATATTCCCCACGATTTTTTAACAAAGTTTGGAATTTTCGTCCGTTAAACTTTTTCCCTGCAGGGCAATCTAACAATCTGTATATTAACAATCCGATTTATCACAATTCTAATCTGTTTTAAAATCTGAGAAATCAATGAACCGTCAACTCACCATGTGGACTGTGGCTGCAATGATGGCAATTCCCTCTGCCATGATGGCACAGTATCCGCAGCTAACACCTGAAGCCAAGGAGTATTATCAGAAAATGATTACTTCGGCTCGCGAACACGCCGACTCAGCGTGGGCTGTCGCAAAGCCGATTGTCGAAAAGGAAGCCCGCGAAGGCCGGCCCTATGTGCCTTGGGCGTCACGTCCCGATGATCTGGTGAAAGCTACAATCCCGGCATTCCCCGGAGCGGAAGGCGGAGGCATGTACACTCCCGGTGGACGCGGAGGCAAAGTCATCACTGTCACAAATCTCAACGACAGCGGCCCCGGCTCATTCCGTGAGGCTTGTGAAACCGGCGGCGCACGCATCATTGTCTTCAATGTGGCAGGTGTCATAAACCTCAAGACTCCACTCTACGTGCGTGCCCCCTATGTCACAATTGCCGGACAGACCGCACCGGGCGATGGTATCTGCATCGCAGGCGAGTCATTCCAAGTCGACACACATGACGTGATTGTACGTCACATGCGTTTCCGCCGAGGTGACACACGTGTGCATAACCGCGAAGACTCTTTCGGAGGAAACCCAGTCGGAAATATCATGATCGACCACTGCTCGGCCGAATGGGGTCTTGATGAAAACATTTCGTTCTACCGTCACATGTACGACCCAAGCGAAGGCCAGTATAAGACAACCGAACTGAAACTCCCCACCGTCAATGTCACCATTCAGAACACTATTTCTGCAAAGGCTCTTGACACCTACAACCACGCTTTCGGCTCGACACTCGGAGGTGAAAACTGTATGTTTACCCGCAACCTCTGGGCAAGCAACTCTGGCCGTAACCCGTCAATCGGCTGGAACGGTGTGTTTAACTTCGTAAACAACGTTGTCTATAACTGGGTACACCGTTCATCGGACGGCGGCGACTACACAGCGAAGTTCAACATGATCAACAACTACTACAAACCCGGTCCTGCGACTCCGAAAGAAGGCAACATCGGTCATCGAATCCTCAAGCCCGAAGCCGGCAGAAGCAAACTTGACCACAAGGTATATGGCCGCGTATATGCCGAAGGCAACATCATGGAGGGCTATCCCGAAATCTCTGCCGACAACTGGGCAGGAGGTATCCAGATCGAAACTGACCCGAACACAGGAGAATTTACCGATTATATGCGTGCAAAGACTCCGTTTGAGATGCCTTACGTCCGCGTCACTTCTGCCGAGGATGCCTATGACTTCATACTGAAGAACGTCGGCGCTACAATCCCGACACGCGACATCATTGACGAACGCATCATCGAGGAAGTCCGCACAGGTGTCCCCTACTACGACAAGAAACTTGCCAAGAATTACAACGGTGACACTTCGGGACTCGCTGAAAAATCAAGAGCCGAAGACGGTTCGTTCAAATATCGCCGTCTGCCGAAAGATTCTTATAAAGTTGGTATCATCACCGATCCGATGCAGATGGGCGGTTATCCGGAATACAAGGGTACTCCATACGTCGATTCCGACAACGACGGCATGCCCGATGAATGGGAAATCGCCAACGGTCTGAATCCCCACGACCCGTCTGACGCAAACGGCGACATCACCGGCGACGGATATACCAACATCGAGAAGTATATCAATGGTATCAGCACCAAGACATACATCGACTGGAAGGATCTCCGCAACAACTACGATACCCTTGCAGCCAAAGGCAAACTCATGTAATCTGAAAAATCCATCAACGTTATCATGATTTACAAATCCTGTATAATCGGTCTTTTGCTTTCGGCTGTCGCCTTGCATGCAGAGGCCGTAGAGCTAAACAAGGAAGGCCGTGATCCGGCTTACGTAGAGTCAATCGTCAACCGCTCCAAGAAAATCGTCGACAAGCTCGGCATTTCCGACCAGAAAAAGGCCGACGATGTGACCACCATCATTGCCAACCGCTATTTCAAGCTCAACGACATCTACACCGCCCGCGATGCAAAGGTGAAATCAGCCAAGGAAACCCTCACCGGCGACGCGAAGAACGAAGCTGTCCAAGCCGCACAAAACGAGAAAGACGCCGCCCTCTACCGCAGTCACTTCGAATTTCCGGCAGACCTTTCGCTCTACCTCACACCCGAACAGATCGATGCCGTGAAAGACGGCATGACCTATGGTGTGGTCAAGGTGACCTACGACTCGCATCTCGACATGATTCCGACCCTCACCGACGAGGAGAAGGCTCAGATCATGGCTTGGCTCATCGAGGCACGCGAACTTGCGATGGATGCCGAGACTTCAAATAAAAAGCATGAGGTCTTCGGTAAATACAAAGGACGCATAAACAACTATCTCGCCAAGCGCGGATATGATCTCAAAAAGGAACGCGAGGCATGGTATGAACGTATCAAGGCTCGCGGAGGCACTATCTGATACCTCTTCCGTGAAATGATCGGTGCTGAAATCACGTTGCTGATATACAAGGCGCGTCGGTTTCAGCACCTGATTATATAATTATTACCCATAATCTGACAGAGTGTCGTTTTTTCAACTGCCTTTATGCTCCTCACGACACTTCGTCAAAACCTTAAAATCATGAACAATAAATTTCTGTCTGTTACCTTGGCCGGAGTCATTGCATTCGGCTTGCAGGCGCGGGATTTTCCGCTTGCAGTGAAAGACGGCAAGATCAGCTATATAGCCGACGAACTTGGCAACCGTGTGCTCGATTTCTCGACATGCGGTTATCGGAACTCATCGCAACCAATACCCGATGTCAACACCGTGGTGTTCGTTCCTTGGAAAGCGGGCGACAACACTGCACGCATACAGCGGGCCATCGACTATGCCGCTTCTCTTCCAATCGGCAAAGACGGCTTCCGTGGCGCAGTGCTGCTTGACAAAGGCGAATTTGAAATCAGCGAAAGCCTCCGCATCTGCGCGTCGGGAATAGTGCTTCGCGGAAGCGGCGAAACTGCGACAACAATCAAAAAAAACGGAGTCGACCGAGGCGCACTGCTCTACATCGAAGGTATCTACAATCCTGTCGTGACCGACACACTCCGTCTTGACGCCTCCTATATCCCGGTCAACTCCACTACCCTGCCGGTAAAATCCATCGGAAAGCTGAAGGATGGCGACCGTGTGTTTGTCACCCGTAATTCCACGGCCGAATGGATTCAGTCGGTCGGCTGTGACATTTTCGGCGGTGCGATCAGCGCCCTCGGATGGAAACCCGGCGACCTTGACATGAACTGGGACAGAAGCATAAGCTCTACCGCTCCCGGCTCACTGACAATCGACGCACCACTGACCGTCGCTCTTGACAGCAAATGGGGCGAGACACTTGTGCTTCCCTACACATGGACTGGCCGTATCTCTGACATAGGCATAGAAAACCTGTCAATGGTATCATCGTTCGACTCACGATATGCAAAAGATGAAGACCACTGCTGGGACGGCATCTCGATTGCCAACGCCGAAAACTGCTGGGTGCGTCAGGTTGATTTCAAATACTTCGCCGGAAGCGCTGTCATTGTGCAAGGCTCTGCATCGAAAGTGACTGTCGAGGACTGTATCGCAACCGACCCGGTGTCAGAAATCGGAGGTATGCGCCGCTCGACTTTCCTCACCCTCGGACAGCAGACACTGTTTCAGCGCTGTCTGTCGCGCCACGGCATTCATGATTTCGCCGCAGGATTCCTCGCCCCCGGACCTAACGCATTCGTCCAGTGTGAGGCCGAAGAGGCACTTGGCTTCAGCGGTGCGATTGACGCATGGGCACCGGGTCTGCTATTTGACATCGTGAACATCGACGGCAACAACCTTACGTTTAAAAATCTCGGACAGGACAAGAACGGTGCCGGATGGAACACGGCCAATTCTGTCTTCTGGCAGTGTACGGCCTCAGAAATCGAGAACTATTCACCCGCTCCCGATGCAATCAACGTCGCGTTCGGATGCTGGGCTCAATTTTCAGGCGATGGCGAGTGGGCACAGTCCAACAACCATGTGCAGCCCCGTAGCCTTTTCTACTCACAGCTCTCAGACCGTCTCGGCCATGACGTTGATTCCACACAGTCGCGCATTCTGCCGAGAGCCACAAACGCCACCAGCAGCCCGACTGTCGAAGCGGCCATGCAGCTCGCAAAGGAAGCCTACATTCCACGTCTCACGCTTAAGAAATGGATTGAAGACGCTCCGTTCACAGCCTCTACCTCTTCCGAAGGAATCAAAAGCATTGACGACATCAAGTTCAAGGAAACCTCTATGGCCCGGACCGAGAGCCACAGCTATGATATAATCAACGGACGCATGGCTATCGACGGTGCTGTCATGACAGGCGGCCGCCATGAAGTGCCTTGGTGGAACGGTAAGATCAAATACAGCTATCTTCCCAAAGCCAAGCCACATGTCACACGCTTCGTACCCGGACGTGAGGGACTCGGACTGACCGACCGCATCGACTCAACGCTTACTTATATGGTCGACAACAACATCACCGTCCTTGACCACAACTACGGACTCTGGTATGAACGCCGACGTGATGACCACGAACGCATCCGCCGTCGCGACGGCGACGTATGGGCACCGTTCTACGAGCAACCGTTCGCCCGAAGCGGAAAAGGAACGGCATGGGACGGACTGAGCAAATATGACCTCACCCGCCCGAACGCATGGTACTGGAACCGACTCAACCGGTTCGCTGAAAAAGGTGCAGGTCTCGGCAAGCTTCTTTTCAACGAACACTATTTCCAGCACAACATCCTCGAAGCCGGTGCCCACTGGGTGGATTCGCCGTGGCGCTCGGCCAACAACATCAATGCCACCGACTTCCCTGAGCCGGTGCCGTTCGCAGGGGACAAGCGTATCTTTGTCGCCGACATGTTCTATGACGTCAACCATCCCGTGCGTCGCGACCTCCATAGCAATTTCATCCGCATGAATCTTGATAATTTTGCCGATAATCCGAATGTGGTTCATCTTATCAGCGCCGAGTTCACAGGTCCTCAGCATTTTGTGGAATTCTGGCTTGACACTATTGACGAATGGGAAAAGGAGACCGGCAAGAAAGCCAACGTAGCTCTCAGCACTACAAAAGATGTGCAGGATGCCATTCTTGCCAACCCGAAATACCGCAACATCGTCGACATTATCGACATCCGCTACTGGCACTACAAGACCGACGGCATCTATGCCCCGGAAGGAGGCAAGAATCTTGCACCACGCCAGCACGCGCGCAAGATGAAAGTCGGGAAAGTGACATTCAAGGAAGCATATAAGGCTGTGAGCGAATATCGCAGCAAATATCCCGAGAAAGCCGTCACATATTATGCCCAGAACTACCCTGATATGGCTTGGGCCGTATTTATGGCCGGAGGTTCTCTCGCTGGAATTCCGGTGAAAGATGCAGATTTCCTCAAGGATGCGACCGGAATGAATATCATCGATTCGGCAAGCGATGATTTCAAGCTGCTTGGCAACAAGGACGGCTGTATAATCTATTCGCAGGGAGCAAACAGCATTCCTCTTGAGCTCACATCAGGAAAATATCGCGTCACATCCTTCAATCCAAAGACCGGTGAAGAGACCGTGGTCAACAAGAGTCTGAAACTCAAAGCGCCCTACACTTTTGAAACATCTGACACCAATGCGGTCTACTGGTTCAAGAAAATTTAAACAACTGCCACGATTGAAAAGCTGACTTCACGTTACTACATAGGGTCAGAGAAAATAAAGTCAATATAAAAGACAAGGCCACGAAAAATTTCGTGGCCTTGTCTTTTATATTGACTTCTTCAGATCTTATATATGATAGGTATGGCAGACAGAAAACGGCAGTCTAATCCTTCAGCCAGTTCCAGCGCTCAGCCCAATCCGAAAGCACATCTTCACGCCATTTCTCTACAGTTGCAGCACCCTGCCACTTATCACGAAAAAGAGACTTGTCAGAGCTATCCGACCACCAGTTTCCACCGAGTACATAGCTATCCTTTAGCTTTTCACCGGGCCATTGCGGAGAAACAACTATGCTGCCACGCAGACCGTCCATCGCAGGAATCAGAGGGGCAGAGAGTCGATATTCAAATGTGCCGGGAGCTTTCGGGGCATATCTTACAGCATACTCCCATCCCCCGAGATAGACACCATCCCAACTCTGACCGTCGATTGTCATTTTGAAAGCGACAGCGCCTATAGGCACAACACCGGCTATACCCTTAAAGCGGAACTCAGCGATTGAATATACGGGGACAGTGTCGCGGGTAGTTGTCATATATGTGAAAACCGTGCGCGGACTGTGGGTTATACGCTCAAATTGGCCACCCCACGACTCGGCATCGGGACGCGAGGAATCTCCGTTCATCATGTAAAGCAGCGAAGGAGTATCGCCCATCTTGACATTTCCGTCGTAATATGATTTGAAATCCTCGCCAAGCGCACCTGCCCCACTGATGGTCCGATCGTAATAATGCTTGTTGAAGCGGTCGTCGCGTTTAGCATCGCTGATAAATCCGCGATACGACGCATTGTTTTCAATCATCCATAAGTCCGGGAAATTCTCCGCGATATAGCAGTAAGCGTTAGCACCCCACTTCTTGTTCGGACCACCAATCCAGTAGACACGGATTTTAGACATGATATCGGGAGCATCGTGAAGCGCCTGAGCCACATCTTCGAGCGCACCCCATACGAGCACATAGAGAGGTCGTGAGTCCTGCCGTCTGGCAGCCTCTACAATAGCCGTCGATCCATCGGTCGGAGTGCTGAATCCACAGTAAGGAGCCATGCTATCCGCTCCCTGACGGCAAAGCGAACGGAGCGAGTCAGGGCTGAGCAAACCGGGCGCACGGGAAGAAAGCCGTGGATAGTCCTTCTCATAGACATCAATCATCCTCATAATCTCCGACTTCGAACCGTTGCCGAAAGATGGAGTCGAGACAAGCGCCTCAATGTCAAAAAGATCGTTATACATAAGAAGATGAGCCATCGACTGGTTATCGTCGGCATCCGTACCGCCTATATCCGTAGTGACAAGAATGCGGTGACGCTCAGCAGCAACTGCCGCCGAATACGACATAAGCGACAGAAAAATGGAGAAAACCAGACTGGTGATTGATTTGCGATTCATTTCGTTTCTATATTGCATTTAGTTTTAATATGGTATTGAAATTAACATGCAATTGCACATTTCCGTGCAATATACTGTGTTAATGGAGTCTGTACAAAATTACGAAAAAATCATTATTTTCAAAAACTGCAAAACTCATTGGACCATTCCTGTAATTATATATATTATCCATGTGAACAAGCTTATTAACGCTAAAGCATGACTATAAATCAGCATCAGATTATCGCATTTTTAATGTCACCATTTTCTATGGTTTTGTAAATTGTGTAACTTTGTGCCTGATATGAAATACTTAACCTTGATTATACTTACATTGGTTGTCGGCATGGTTTCATGTAAACGTTCAACCGACCATACACAAATCCTTGCAGAAGCTGAAAGGATTGCATATATCTTCTCAGACAGTGCGTTAGCATTGGTAAACGACATCGAGCCGTCTGATTTTAAGGAGGATTCACTGAGAGCGTTGTATCATCTTGTAACAGCTTCGGCACATAAGGCCAAGGAAAGCTCAATGGTGTCGGACTCTCTAATCCGTTTTTCTTTCGATTATTATAGAGATCGCGACAATAACCGTTTCTTGCAAAGCGGCGACCTTTATGCCTTGTATCTTTTCTGGGTAGGTGACGGAAAAAGGGCCTTGGGATTGCTTGACTCCATAGTTGCGCTTCCTGATATACCACAAAGACTAATGATACAATTACTCCAATCAAGAATCGGAATCGGTGGAGCTGAATTTGACAGCAAAAACAATCTCAGATACATAAAACGATTACTTGAACTGGACAATGATTCGGCCAATCAGATTGAATACACGTATCAGCTATGTGAAAATTATCAGTACGCCGGACATGGCGATTCCGCATTGATTATAATTGACAGGTTGATTGATCACGCCCGCATGAATCATCTCGGAAATGAGCATTTTAAGTATACCTATGAGAAAGTCGGTATTTTAGAAGAAATCGGACGATATGACGAGAGCAATGCTCAGGTGGATTATATACTGCAACACGCCCCTCACAATTCTGCAATACCCTACCTACATTTATGGAAAGCTTTGAATTATTTCAATACGGGAGCATTCGCCAAGGCAACACACGAATTGGCGATAGCCGACAGCTGCGCCAAAGACAGAATCGATGTGGACAATAATTATTACGAAAGTTTTGTCGGTCCTCTCAGAGAATTTCTTGAGTACAGAAAAAATGGCAGGATAAAACTAATCCAGCTGGCGACACTGAACAATAGCCAGCGCGACCGTTTCAACCGGATGGAATCAACACGATGGGAGACCGAACAAAACGCACTGCGACAAGAAAACCGTGCGTTGACATTGAAGGCTCAGAATGAACGCAACACCGCAATCCTGATTATTGTCCTGCTTGCATCCATAATCATAAGCCTTGGAGCTGTATGGAACATACAGAAACGCAAACGAAAGACAATCGAAGCCGAAGAAAGAGCAGAAACCTTGCAAAAGATGGTAGATGAGCTGAGCGCACCAGCCACGCCGTCAAACGGACATGAATCATTGCGACGTGCCATGCTCCAGCAACTCGGAATCATCAAAATGGTCGCTGAGACACCGACGGAACAGAACCGTGAGATGCTTAGGAAAATATCGTCAATCGGCAGCGACACCAACGGAGCACTTGTCAACTGGAAAAACGTATATGAAATAATCGACAACCTGTATTCAGGATTCTATTCACTGCTTCATGAGCGGTATGGAAATGTGCTGACCGAAAAAGAAGAACAGATCATAGTCCTTATGATAGCCGGATTCTCGACTAAAGAAATCAGTGTCATCACTTCGCAGACGACAGCCACTATCTACGTCCGAAAATCATCGGTAAGGAAAAAGCTCGGAGTCCCCGAAAAGGAGGATATCGTAGCTTTTCTCCGACATGAGGCTTCTGTTTAGAACCATTTGGATACTTCATGATAGCATTAAGACTTTTAAGACAGACACATACTGATATTCAATATGTTATAAAAAGTCTATTAAGACTTTTAGCTTTGGCGTTAAGATAGGTTTGGATATAATTTTGCGGTATGAAATCATTTAAATCATATCGCAATATGTCAACGACAATCTTTAACAAAATCATTATTGCAGTAGCCGCAACAGCCATCCCTGCCATAGCAATCGCACAGGAGGCAGTGGACTCTATCCCCGCACATGAACTAAACGAAGTCGTAGTCCAAGCACCCAAAGTCATCCGCAAGGCCGATATGGATGTCTACTATCCGTCGCGAAGCGCCATAGAGAATTCCCGCAACGGCATGCAGCTCCTCACCAACCTCATGATTCCATCGCTGACTGTAACAGATGCGCTCGGAACAATAACAGCTGCCGGTCAGTCCGTACAGATACGCATCAACGGACGTGCATCTTCAGTCGATGAGGTCAAAGCCCTGTTGCCGGAGACCATAAAACGCGTCGAGTGGATCAACAATCCGGGATTGCGTTACAACGGTGCGAACTATGTGTTGAACTTCATCGTTGCAAATCCCACACTCGGCGGTTCACTTCAGGCTGAGGGTCGGCAGGCTCTGAATTCCGCATGGGGCGACTATTTCGCCGACAGTAAGTTCAACAACGGTCGTTCGCAATTTGAAGTCGGCTCTCTCTTCAAACTGACCGATAATGTCAAATCTCACCGTGATTACAAGGAGACTTTCACATATCCCGACGGAAATTCTTTGACAAGAACGGAATCTCCGCTCGGCGGACACGTTGACAATACATTCGGCCGTCTGTGGAGTTCTTACAGCTATATCAAGCCTGACACCACGACATTTTATGTCTCCGCGAGCGTAGCTCCTACATTCAGCGACAACTGGATGTCAAACGGCCTCTTATCACTCAGTGACGGCACAGACGACATAATCCTCACCGACTCACATGGCTCCAAGGGAACAACACCAAAATTCTCGGCATATCTCGAACATCATTTTGCCGGTAAGCACACCATCGTGGTGGATTTCAACAGCTCCCTCTACTTCGGCAAATCCTATTCCGATTATATTGAGCAGCTTCCTGATCATTCTGACTTCCTGACAGACATCCACACCATGATCAAGGACCAAAATCAGGCTTACGGCTTAGAGGCAAACTATATCCGGAAGTGGAGAAACTCACGTCTGACCATAGGCGCATCATATACTGCAAACCGAAACCGTTCAACTTATGAGAATCTTGGAGGCGAAATTTTCCATCAGCGTCAGGATAAAGTCTACTTCTTCACCGAATATTTCCAACGGCTAAATAATGTCACCGTCACTGCCGGACTTGGAGCCCAGTATACCGACTATCTGTTTAAAGAGACTAACCAAGGCAACCATTCATGGAATCTCCGGCCGCAAGCCACTGTGTCCTATCGTCTTAATCAAGACCACCAGTTTAGACTAAGCTTTCAGTCATGGCAATCAACGCCTTCTCTTTCAGAATCAAATATAGCGCCACAACAGATTGACGGATTCCAATGGCGCATCGGTAACCCCAATCTGAAAACCGCAAGTTCCTACATGCTGACATTTCGCTATAATTTCAACCTTCCGCGCGTTGCCGGGACATTCGGAGTACGCGCCTTCAACAGCCCGAATGCGATCACTCCATATCTTTACTGGGATGAAAACAAACTCATCACATCATACGAAAACAGCCGTGGTCTGCGGAATCTCACATTTTTCCTGTCGCCACAAATCGAGATCATCCCTGACTGGATGATGGCAAGCGGACATATCCAGTATCGTGTTGAATGTATGAAAGGCTCCGGCTACAGACTTTACAATCATAATTGGAGCGGCAACGCCAACATCATGCTGTCTCACTGGGGTTTTGAACTTATCGGCCAATATGTCCGCGCGCAACACGATCTTTGGGGCGAAAAAATCAGCTGGGGAGAAAACCTGTCAATCATACAGTTTTCATATAATTGGAAAAACTGGCAGTTCAGCACAGGAATAATAATGCCATTCGGAAAATATGATCAAGGCTCAAAAATGCTGAGCAAATGGAACACAAACGAACAGCACATGCGCCTCGACATGAGAATGCCATATATAAGTGTCAGCTACAATTTCCAATGGGGACGTCAGAAACGCGGAGCACATAAGCTCATAAACGCCGATGCAGATGTCAATACATCAACAGCAGGCGGCAGATAACATATAGGAGATAATATATATGCAGATAATCATGGACAAAAGTCCTACCATCATTGTCCGGCAAAATCTGCGCAGACATACGGAATGAATCTAAAAAACAAAATGGTCACTCGATGAGTGACCATTTTGTGATCCGGATGCGACTCGAACGCATGACCGTCTGCTTAGAAGGCAGATGCTCTATCCAGCTGAGCTACCGGACCAAATATCTTGAAAATCCAAACGGAATAATCGAAATTTGTCCATAGAAAAACGCCTCGGCATGGCCGCTCGGCTTTTCTGCGTGCAAAGGTAAGGATTTTTATCGAGTTTTCCAAAACTATACTCACATTGAAACGGTCACACCCACGGCTCTTTCATTTAAGAATACGTTGCACACTCAATGAATGTGCTATTTTATA
>ERZ777011.1290-NODE-1290-length-27555-cov-11.698691_pt1 | contig 27555 bp, 26 predicted proteins | sample MGYA00374964_ERZ777011 | MGnify/ENA primary metagenome ERZ777011 (study PRJEB29310, sample SAMD00008975) | mouse gut metagenome | study: EMG produced TPA metagenomics assembly of the Metagenome analysis of fecal microbiota from mouse which was promoted... | reverse complement strand
GGAAAGGAAACGAAAGTAGGTCAGAAAACTTTCGTTTCCCGACCTACTCGATTATCTATGATACTGAACAGCCAGTAAGTCTGGCGTAAGTGTCAATTACGGACCTCTGACTCTGTCGCTGAAAATCGATGAGAATGTAGAGCAGCACGACAGCCGCGACAAGGCCTTTGTTCAGGACGACTCGCACTGGCATGACCGATGTACTGCCGTCGGAGGACGCCGTACGCAGCAGCAGTTCCACCCGCCTTACGCTGGTGCCTAAGGGCGCGGCCCGTCTGCGAATCTCGCTCTTCCCGCGCGAGATTGCAAAGTGATTACATAAGCTTCAAAAACTGACAACAGGGGCCCGCTGCCAAAGCGGACCCCTGTTGTCAGTTACGGGAGAGAGAAGAATGATTATTTGTTGGAGAAGATTACGATACGGTTCCAGTTGTTTTCTTCGTAGGGCTGAACGTTCGAGCCTTCAGCCTGGATTGAGAGGCGGTCGGGGTTGATGCCGTAGGTGTTCACGAGCATGTCGTTTACAGCCTGAGCGCGACGTTTCGACAGAGTCATGTTATAGTCGCTGGTACCGGTGTCCTTGTCGGCGTAGCCTACGATAGCCACACACTGGTCGGGATTATCCTTCATCCACTTGGCAATGTTGTACACATTTACCTTTTCCTGGTCGGAAATCTTGGCCGAGTTGATAGTGAATCGAACGGTAGCCATCAGAGGAGCGGGTTCGCTTACAGCTACGACTTCTTCAACTTCGGGGCAGGGTAGCTGAGCTTCGGCTGCTGCAAGGGCTGCTGCAGTGGTAGCGAGTTCGCCGCGGAGGTCGTTGACCTGATTGTTGAGATTATTGATATATCCGAGATAGTCGCAGGGGTTGTAGCTCTTGAAGTCGCGTCCGCCGATGTAGAAGGTAAATCCGCCTACAGCACTGAGGCTGATGTCGACGGGATCGCCGTATGCGTAATTGTTAAAGTTGTCACCGTAGAACTGTGCGCGGCCTTCAGCAAAGAAGTCGACATACTTGCACAGGCGGAAGCGTAGCTGCAGACCGGCCGAAACGGGCAGAGTCCATGAGTTCTGCTTGGCCTGGCCGTGATCGTTGTGGATGTTTGAGTTTACGGGTTTGTAATCCCAGGTGAATGTACCACCGAGTCCTACGAAGGGTACGATAGAGAACACACGCTTGGAGTTCACTCCGCCGAGGCTGTTGAACATATCCCACATAAAGTCGAGGTTGGCGTTAACGTATTTGGCTTTGGAGTACACTTCGTTGTCCCAGTGCATTGGGCCTCCGAGGAAGCTCAGACGCCAGCCCAGATATGGCGAGAACCATTTGCCGAAGCCGAAGTTGTATGCTACAGCCAGATGATGCTTCTGGTCGCCGTTGGGCAATTTGTTTTCAACGAATGGCGAATTGATGCCGGCGCCAATCTGGATAAACCAGTTGTCCTTTGCATCGGAATAGTAATGAGTCTTGCATGGGACTTCCGAAACAGCGACTACGTCGGTTTCTTCTACCACCACTTCCTGAGCGTTGGCGTTAAGACCGGTGATGAGCGCTGCGCTACATGCGGCCATTGAGAGGAGGACGTTCTTTTTCATATCATTTTCGTTTTGTTGTTTGTTTGAATTTGTGATAAATCTCTCTGATAAATAGTTGAAACGCCGAATCGGACATCTGATTTCAATCAGCGTTTGAAATCAAAACACACCATAACGAGCTTTGTTCGCATAAAAGCAAAAAATAATCAAATTTTTGTGAATCGCATTAAAAAAAAACGTCCGAAGTTTATGCCTCCGGACGCCTTGTACGTTCTTTGTTCTACGGTATGATGAAGTTACTGCTTCGCCTCGCGGGTGAATGTAAGGTCAACGTCGTTGACCTCGGTACGCATTATGCCGTTTTTGACTTCAATGTCATCAAGACGCACATATTTGCTGTAGTACGGTTTGAGAACTTCGTAAAGCGACTGCTGCCAGCGGCTGACCGCCGATGCTGTAAGCGAGTCGAGCTGAGGCTGTTCGCGTCCGGTGATGTAGTTCTGAGAGAATGCTACTCCTGCAGGATCGACGTTTACTTTCAGAGTGCTGAAATCAAGTATTACATCTACTTCATCGTTATTGTCCTCGCGGAACGACCAGCTGCCGCTGATTGACGCGGTGGCGGCTACGGTTTCCTGATAAGGCTCGATAAGGTCGGGGGTGCCGCTTACCGTCTGTTGGGCGGAAATCATGCTGCTTATTACGATAGAACCGCTTTTGTTGCCCTGAGTGCCGTTTGAGAAGTTGAGTACGTCGATTGTCGAGGCTGTGAAAGCGCCATTTACATTGTTCAAATGCTGAGGGGCGCAAGTCCATGAGCCGGACAGGTCGGGCGCCTTTTCGCACGAAACCAAGGCGGTGCCGGCCACTATTGCCGCCGCTGCCATCATTAATATTCTTGAATGTTTCATATCGGTGTAAACGCTAATGTAGTAAGAAAGTTCAACGGTTCTTTTGTGGCAAAGCCGAAATTATGGCCCGGCGCGACTGCTCCATCAGCTGCTGAAGGTCGTGACCTTGCTCACCTGCCTCAAGCGGCTTGTGGATGGTGAGCGTTATACGTCCCGGGCGCATGAGCAGGGCGTTAGGAGGCAGAACGTCGTATGCGCCGTCGACAGTTACCGGCACAACCGGCAGACCGAACTCCATGGCCAGCATGTAGGCGCCGCGTCGGAAGCCGTGAATGTGGCCGTCTTTGGTGCGTGAGCCTTCAGGGAACACCACTACCGACATGCCGCCGCTGAGGCGTTTCTCGGCGGTTTCCATGGTCTGCCGTACAGCCGCAGGCGAGTGTTTGTCGACGTAAATATGGCCGGCGACGCGGCAGGCGTAGCCCACGAGAGGAATCCGTTCGAGCGATTTTTTCATCATCCAGCGGAACTGGTGGTTAAGGAATCCATATATTGAAAATATATCGTATGCGCTCTGGTGGTTTGCTACAAATACATAGCTGCGCCCTATTTTAATGTTCTCGCGCCCTCGTACGCTTACTCGAACGAATGCCAGCCAGCACCAGCACTTGGCCCAGTAGTGGGCCGGGTAATAGCCGAACCAACGGCCACCGCCAAGCGCGCAGCCTGTTATTGTTATCAATGCGGCCAGAATTGTAAGTACCAGCAGAATAGGCAGCATTATGAATATCTGATATATCCGATAGAAGAACATAATATTAAACAAGCTATAAAATTCTTTGCTACAAAGGTATTAAACTTCCATTAACTCCGCAATATAGCGCAACACTTTTTAACTGTAAATATTGCGGACAGATAATGCCAATCGAAAAAGTTAGAAAACATGTTGTAAAACATGTTTTATTGTAATCGGTTGATATACAATATGGTATGAATGATGCAAAACTCATATGTCTGCGCTTTTACATTTTTTATCAGTGAATAATTTGACTGTCGTTCAAAAAAATCGTAACTTTACAGAAAAGCAGCAATGCCTGTGAAACGAAATTAACAATCTCTTCAAATGGAATCTACCCTCGTAATCCTCAAACCTTCGACCATACAGCGTGCCCTTGTAGGACAGGTTATCGATCGTTTCCAGAAAAAAGGCCTTATAATCGCCGGTATCAAAATGATGCGACTCTCCGAAGCGCTTCTTCGCGAGCACTATGCCCACCTGGTTGACCGTCCGTTCTTCCCTTTGCTTGTCGAAAGTATGAGTATTACCCCTGTGATAGTGATGAGTATCAAGGGCCGCGACGCGGTAGAGGTGGTTCGAGCCATGACCGGCGCCACAAATGGCCGTAAGGCCCTGCCCGGCACTATCCGAGGTGATTTCAGTATGAGTGGACAGGAGAATATAATACATGCCAGCGACTCGCTTGAATCGGCAGAAATAGAAACCAGGCGATTCTTCAAGCCCGACGAACTTTTCGACTATACTCCCTCGCTGATGCGTAGCATGTATGCTCCGGACGAAATCTGATTTCTGATCTGTAACGAGTCTTTTTTTTAGCTAAAATATATTTGCCAACCTGAATCGAAAATAAACCAGCGCCTCAGAGCGAAGCAAACCAATAATGAACTTCTCAAAATCTATAAGAGCACTATCTGCAATAGCACTGTTAATGTTGGGCGGCACGCTGTCGGTCAGCGCCCAAACCATACACCGCTTGCCCGGTCAGCACCAGGAGCAGCATGGCGACCTCCTTGCTAACCAGGGTCACAGCAATATTCATGTAGACAACACCTCGAAATACCTCGAATCGCTATTCGAAGAGGAAGAAGAACCCGAAGGCGATATCTACACCGAAGGCTGGGGTAGCAATATGGTAAACTGTTATGGCAGCATGGATGTACCGCAGACTGCAGTAATCAATGTAAAGAACTTCTGTATGCCTCATCCGGGTTATGTAACCTCGCCATACGGCTATCGCAAACGCTTCCGTCGCATGCACAAAGGTATTGACTTGAAAGTGCAGATTGGTGATACCATACGCGCTGCTTTCGACGGACGTGTGCGTATAACCAAGTACGAACGCAGAGGCTACGGCTACTATGTGGTTCTGCGACATACAAACGACCTCGAAACCGTGTACGGCCATCTGTCGCGATTCCTTGTGGAGCCCGATCAGTATGTAAAAGCCGGCGACCCGATTGCGCTCGGCGGAAATACCGGTCGTTCAACCGGCTCGCACCTGCATTTCGAAACCCGCTATATGGGTTATGCCATTAATCCGTCGGCTATTTTCGACTTTGCCAACCAGACCGTGCATACCGATACATATACTTTCGACAAGAACACCTATCAGGAAGCACGTAATTTCTCAAACGATGCCAATGCGAAGTATGCAGAGAAATACCGTCGTGAAAATCCTGCCAGACCAATGGTCGCCTCTTCATCTTCGAAAAGCTCGGGCAGCAGTATTTGCAAGGTGCGCAAAGGCGACTCGCTCAGCAAAATCGCAGCCCGCAATGGTACTACAGTAGCCAAACTGTGTCGTCTAAACGGCCTTACCACCAAGTCGAAGCTCAAAATCGGCCAGGTAATAAAACTCAAATAACATCAATGTCCATCCTTTATAACGGGCGGTGCCGCAACAGTGGTGCCGCCTATTTTTTTGCGTCGACGAATTGTGGAGGCATTTGGAGCGGGAGCGGATTTGCAGTATGAGGCAAAATAATGTTTGTTAATTAACCGATATTTGGTGAAAAATTCGTAAATTTGCACTCGAAATTTCAAATCAACCAAATATTACAATGCCAATTAAGCTAAACAAAGGCTTGAATCTTCAGATAGCGGGTGCCTCGCAGGCAAAACTCGGCGGCTCGGTCGCTGTGGGTTGTTGTGCTCTGGTGCCCGATGACTTTTCCGGGTTTCAGGCTCGGCCGGCTGTAAAAGAAGGTGACCACCTGGCAGTTGGCGATGCAGTGGCATACGATAAACTGCATCCCGAACTCAAACTGGTTTCGCCTGTTGCCGGAACTCTGAAATCAATCGTGCGTGGCGAACGCCGTAAAATTCTGCGTTTTGAAATCGAGGCTGACGGCAGCGACAATGTCAAGACAGCCACTGTGCCTCAGAATCCCGATTGTGCCAAAGCGATATCCCTGCTGGCCGAGTCGGGTCTGCTTGCATTTGTACGAACCAGACCTTATGATATCGTGCCGGCCCCGACAGTTGTACCACGCGACATCTTTGTGAGCTGTATCGACAGCGCCCCTCTGGCAGTGAGTGCGGTAGCGCTTACAGCCGGTGAAGCGTCCGACAGTATAAAGAATGGTGTGAAACTGCTCAAGGCAGCTACAGCAGGCAAGGTTTATCTCTGCGTAGGAAAGGATTGGCCATACGGCAAAATCGAAGGTGCCGAACTGGTAGAGTTCGAAGGCAAGCACCCGGTGGGCAACCCCAGTGTGCAGATTGAGGCCGTGGCTCCTGTCAACAAGGGCGATCTCGTGTGGACTCTCAGCTTCGATACCTTGTGCAGAGTAGGGCACTTTGACGCTACAGGCAAATTCGACCCTTCGACCCTTGTGGCGGTAGTAGGCCCTGAGATTAAACAGCCCAAGGTGCTTAAAACAATAATAGGTGCCCCCATAGAACCGCTGCTCAATGGAAATCTGCTGCCGGACGACCATCACATACGCATAATCAGCGGAAATGTGCTGACAGGCGAAAAAGTTGGCCTTGACGGATATCTCCACTTCCCGTACCGCCAAATAAGTGTGATAGCCGAAGGCGACGACAAGGACGAATTGCTGGGTTGGGCATCGCTCTCCCCCTCGAAAATGAGCGACAGCAGAAGCTTCCCGGGCCACTTCCTGAAAAAACTCTTCCGCCCCGACGCCCGTATACAAGGTGGCCGCAGAGCCATGATTATGAGCGGACAGTACGACAAGACCATTCCGATGGACATTATGCCCGAATTCCTTATCAAGGCCATTCTGAGCCGTGATATTGAAGGAATGGAAAAACTCGGCATCTACGAAGTCGCACCCGAAGACTTCGCTCTGGCCGAATATGTCGACACATCGAAACTGCCCCTGCAGAAAATAGTGCGCGAGGGCCTTGATTATCTCAGAAAAGAACTTCAATAGCAATGAGCAAGCTCCGACAATATCTCGACAAGGTTCGGCCGCACTTCGAAGAGGGAGGCAAACTCCACGCCTTCCACTCGGTGTTCGACGGCTTTGATACCTTTCTGTACACTCCGCGCACCACTTCGGGCGCCGGCGAGGTACACATACACGACAGCATCGACTCCAAACGCACCATGATTATAGTGGTGCTGGCGCTGATGCCGTGCTTCTTCTTCGGCATGTACAATACCGGTTACCAGCATTGGCTGGCATGCGGTGAAAGTATATTCCCGTTCTGGCAACTGCTGTTCTACGGCTTCCTGACAATACTGCCCAGAGTTGTGGTTACCTATCTTGTAGGCCTGGGTATTGAATTCGTTGTGGCCCAGTGGCGTAAAGAAGAAATTCAGGAGGGCTTCCTCGTCACGGGTATACTGATACCGATGATATGTCCTGTTGAAACGCCGCTGTGGATGCTGGCCGTAGCTACCGCATTCTCGGTTATATTCGTAAAGGAAGTATTCGGCGGTACAGGCTACAATATCTTCAATGTAGCGCTTGTGGCTCGTGCGTTCCTGTTCTTCGCCTATCCGGCTCATATGTCGGGCGACAAAGTATTCGTGGCCACCGGCAGCATGTTTGGCTTTGGCCCTGTGGCACCCGACAGTTTCAGCTGCGCCACACCTCTGGGCCAGATTGCCACCACTACCGGCAACAGCCTTCAGTTGACCGGCATCGACGGCAGCATTCTCAGCAGCTGGGATGCCTTCCTGGGGCTGATACCCGGTTCGTTCGGCGAAACATCAGTAATATGTATACTTATCGGCGCTGCCGTGTTGCTGTTCAGCGGCATAGGTTCATGGCGCATAATGCTTTCGGCTGTGGCCGGAGCACTGCTTATGGGCTGGATAGCCAACAGCTGCGCTACAGCCACATATCCGGCTTCATATCTTTCGCCTCTCGACCAGCTGCTGTACGGCGGCTTTGCATTCGCAGTGGTATTTATGGCCACCGACCCTGTTACCGCCTCTCGTACCAATGCCGGCAAGCTCGTTTACGGCTTTCTGATAGGTGTGGTAGCGGTGCTTATCCGCACCTACAACAACGGATATCCCGAAGGCGCTATGCTGGCAGTACTGCTTATGAACGCTTTTGCTCCGCTGATTGACTACTGTGTGGTACAGCGCAACATCAGCCGACGACTCAAACGTGCAACCGCTAAAAACTGAGTAAGATGAACAAGCAAAGCAATTCATACACCATTATATATATTATAGTGCTGGTGGTTGTTGTTGGCGCAGCTCTGGCGTTCACAGCCATGGGGCTGAAAGACCGTCAGCAGCAGAACGCTGATGCCGACCGCATGCGCCAGATTCTGGCCGCAGTACACATTACACCGGCTCCGGCCGATGTGGTGGCCGACTTTGGCAAATACATCACATCGCAGGCTGTAGTGAACAGCCGTGGCGAAACTGTAGGCGACGACGCATTTGCTGTAAGTGTGGCCGCCCAGGTAAAACTGCCCGCCGACGAACGTCAGCTGCCGGTGTTTATCTGCACACTGCCCGACGGCAGCCTCAAATACATTCTGCCCATGTACGGCGCAGGCCTTTGGGGACCTATCTGGGGCTATGTAGCCCTTGATTCCGACGCGACTACCATCTACGGAGCATATTTTGCCCATCAAGGCGAAACCCCCGGCCTGGGCGCTGAAATAGAGAAACCCGCTTTCAGCGACCAGTTCGACGGCAAGACCATATGGAAAGATGGCAACTTCATGCCGGTGGCAGTGGTAAAAAAAGGACAGCCTTCGCCCTCCGGAGAAGACTATGTCGACGGCATCTCGGGAGGCACCATCACCTCCAAAGGTGTCAGCGCCATGCTCAGCGACTGCCTGAAACCCTACGAACCATATTTGCTCACTCTCAGATTAAAATAAGCCATGGCCGATAAAGTAAGCAACAAAAGCATATTTCTGAATCCACTGAGCAAGGACAACCCCGTAATCGTGCAGATTCTGGGTATCTGCTCCGTGCTGGCCGTAACGGCCAAACTCGAGCCGGCCATAGTGATGGGCCTTTCGGTTATCGCTGTGCTGGCATTCTCCAATGTAATCATATCGCTTATACGCAACACCATACCCACCAATATCCGCATTATAGTGCAGCTGGTGGTGGTGGCCGGTCTGGTGGTTATCGTAAGCCAGTTGCTGCAGGCCTACGCCTACGACGTAAGCAAGCAGCTGTCGGTGTTCATAGGCCTTATCATTACCAACTGTATCCTTATGGGACGTCTTGAGGCATTTGCCATGGGCAACAAACCCTGGCCCTCGTTTCTCGACGGTGTTGGCAACGGTGCAGGCTATGCCGTAATTCTGGTGATTGTCGGCTTCTTTCGCGAACTCCTCGGCAGCGGCACATTGCTTGGCTACCAGGTAGTGCCCCAGTGGTGCTACGACCACGGCTATGTAAACAACGGCCTTATGATTCTGCCTCCCATGGCCCTGATTGTGGTAGCATGTATAATATGGGTACACCGCAGCATAAACAAAGACATAGAATAAACCAACATCACTGTAGCAAACTGAAGAAATGGAAAACCTGAATATATTCATACGGTCGATATTTGTCGACAATATGATTTTCGCCTACTTCTTGGGCATGTGTTCGTTTCTTGCCGTGAGCAAGAATGTGAAGACAGCCTTCGGCCTTGGTATAGCGGTGATGTTTATGCTTGTAATCACGCTGCCTATCAACTATCTGCTTGAAACCTACGTGCTGCGTCCGGGCGCGCTGGCATGGCTCGGACCGGAATACGCCGAAGTCGACCTCAGCTTCCTGTCGCTGATACTTTTTATCGCCGTAATTGCGTCTATGACACAGGTGGTGGAGATGGCAGTGGAGAAATTCAGCCCATCGCTGTATGCCTCGCTGGGTATATTCCTGCCGCTTATAGCCGTGAACTGCGCCATCCTTGGCGGCTCGCTGTTTATGCAGCAGCGCGACTTCCCAGGCGTGTGGACTGCCGTATGTGCAGGCGGCGGCTGGGGTATAGGCTGGCTGCTGGCCATTACCGCTATTGCCGCCATACGCGAGCGTCTGTCGCAGTACTCCAACATACCCAAGCCGCTACAGGGCGTGGGCATCACATTTATTATCACCGCCCTTATGGGTATAGCTTTTATGAGCTTCCTCGGCATTAAGTTATGATTACTACAATGTTTGCATATATTCCGCTTGCCATGGGCGCCACCGGCCTGACGGTGTTCTGTGGCGTGGGCTTCTTTCTGCTCATCACCTTGCTGTTGGTGGCCGTGCTGCTGATAGCCAAAAAATATCTGGTCAAGACAGGCAAAGTCGTGATTACAATGAACGGCGATGTCAAGGTTGAAGCCACATCCGGCAAATCGCTTCTGGGAACGATGGCCGACAATAACGTGTTCCTGTCGTCGGCGTGTGGCGGCAAAGGCAGTTGCGGACAGTGCCGTCTGCAAGTGGATAACGGCGGAGGCGAGATTTTACCCACCGAAACCGTACACTTCACCCGCCGACAGATAAAAGACGGCTGGCGTCTGGCCTGCCAGGTAAAGGTAAAACAGGATATGGACATACGCGTGAGCGATGCCATACTCTCGGTAAAAGAATGGGAATGCGAGGTTATCAGCAACCGCAATGTGGCCACTTTCATCAAGGAATTCATCGTGGCCCTGCCTCCGGGCGAACACATGGACTTCATGCCCGGCTCGTATGCCCAGATTAAAATACCCGAATACTCGATGGACTACGACAAGGACATCGACAAGAGCCTTATCGGCGACGAATACCTGCCTGCATGGCAGAAATTCGGGCTTTTCGGCCTCAAGTGCCGCAACACCGAGCCTACAGTGCGCGCGTACTCCATGGCCAACTATCCTGACGAAGGCGACCGTATAATGCTTACAGTGCGAATAGCCACTCCGCCATTCAAACCCAAACCCGAGGTGGGCTTCCAGGATGTAATGCCTGGTATAGCATCGAGCTATATCTTCACCCTCAAGCCCGGCGACAAGGTACTTATGAGCGGCCCTTACGGCGACTTCCACCCGATACTTGATTCCAAAAAGGAAATGATGTGGGTCGGCGGCGGCGCAGGTATGGCACCTCTGCGCGCGCAGATTATGTACATGACCAAGACCCTGCACACCACTGACCGTGTGATGAACTATTTCTACGGCGCCCGCGCCCTCAACGAAGTGTTCTATCTCGACGATTTCCTGGCACTCGAAAAAGAATTCCCGAACTTCAAGTTCCATCTGGCACTCGACCGTCCCGACCCGGCAGCCGATGCCGCAGGAGTAAAATATACCCCCGGATTCGTACATCAGGTAATATTCAATACTTATCTCAAAGACCATCCGGCACCCGAAGACATCGAATACTACATGTGCGGCCCCGGCCCGATGAGCGCGGCTGTGAACGGCATGCTCGACAGTCTGGGTGTCGACCCCGAGTCGATACACTACGATAATTTCGGAGGATAACACCATACTATACATAAAACACTGTGTCCGGAGCCACTTGTGAAAGCAGCTTCGGATTTTTTTATCCCGGGTTGCAACCAAATGTGAAAAAGAATTTAAAAAAGTGATGTAGGAATATTTTTTTGCTGTATTGTTTGCAATAATTGCCGTTTATTATTAACTTTGTTGAATAAAATAAAGCGAATTATTATAAGCCGCCTTAATTTTACCATAGGAACTTATTAATACTATACATATTACAACATGAAACCATACGTATTAGGAATTGACATAGGTGGTACTAACACCGTGTTCGGCCTGGTTGACGCCCGAGGTGTAGTTATAGCCAGTGCAAGTATCAAGACACAAAAACACGCAAAAATCGACGATTATATCGATGAATTATATCATGAGGCAACACGCCTGATTGAAGCCAATGACGCACAGGGAAAAATCCACGGCATCGGCATCGGCGCTCCGAACGCAAACTACTTTACCGGTACAATCGAAGACGGCGTAAACCTGCCCTGGCCAACTCCGATACCTCTGGCTCAGCTTATGAGCGACAAATTCGGCATACCCGTGGCAATAACCAACGACGCCAACGCAGCAGCCATCGGCGAGATGACCTACGGTGCCGCACGCGGCCTGAAAGACTTTATAATGATTACCCTCGGCACCGGTGTGGGTTCGGGTATAGTAATCAACGGTCAGCTTGTATACGGCCACGATGGTTTCGCAGGTGAACTCGGCCACATGATTGTAAAGCGCAACAACGGACGTCTGTGCGGCTGTGGCCGTACCGGCTGTCTGGAAGCCTACTGCTCGGCTACCGGAGTGGCACGCACTGCCAGAGAGTTCCTCGAAATCCGCACCGAGCCCTCGCAGCTGCGCAACCTGCCTATCGACCAGATAACTTCGAAAGATGTGTACGATGCCGCCATGCAGGGCGACAAACTTGCACAGGAAATATTTGAGTACACCGGCACTATCCTTGGCGAAGCTTTCGCCGACATGATGGTGTTCTCATCACCGTCGGCATTCATACTCTTCGGAGGTCTGGCACGCAGCGGCGAACTGCTGCTGAAGCCACTGCGCAACGCCATGGAGAAGAACATGCTCAAGTGCTTCCAGGGCAAAGCCAAGGTGCTTCTGAGCGAACTCAAAGAAGCCGATGCGGCAATCCTCGGGGCCAGCGCCCTGGGCTGGGAAGCAAAACAGGCCTCTGCGCCCTCTGCGCCTTCGGCCATTCCTGCCACTCCCCTTGCTCAGTAAACAAGTACAAAATAATATAGAAGCCCGCCTGACAGAGCCGTCAGGCGGGCTTTTGATTTAAAATTGCATGGATAAATTGCTTGCCGACTATCATAATATTCGTTAATGAGCCTACAATCAAATGATTATGGGAGAGAATCGCGAAAATATGTTTTTAAACATATATGATTTTTACCAATTTATTTGTTTAAATGAAAAAGTAACTGTAATTTTATAGCGAAAAGAAAAGCATCCTCCCAGATGGGTGGCTGAAAGTCGCCTTTACTAAAATACAAGCAAGTTTAACTCTAAAAACTCATAGGTATGACTAAGACAATCACGTTCAACGAACTCCGTCGCCTCAAAGACTCACTGCCCGACGGATCCATGCATAAAATCGCAGACAAACTCAACACCACTGTTCAGACCGTGCGCAACTACTTCGGTGGAAGCAACTATGACTTCGGCAAGAACTGTGGTGTTCATATTGAACCGGGTCCCGACGGCGGTATTGTAGTGCTCGACGACGCTACCATCTACGAAATGGCCCTTGAAATCCTGCAGGAGCAGGAAGCCTGAACAAGCTGAAATAAACAAAACGAAATTTGGTGCAGGGTGTTGAAAAAAGTCATTTTCAACGCCCTGTACATTTTAACCCTATTGCACAATGCGTCTGATTACAGTAGCCATACATACTTACGACCATGCATGCCGGCTGCGCCACAAACTTGAGCGCGAAGGCATAGAGGTGGTGTTGCAAAACGTTAACCTTGAGTCGCCGGTGGTATCATCAGGTGTGCGTGTGCGTATCCATGAGCACAACCTGCCGCTGGCGCTGCGCATAATCGAGAACCCCGATGTATTTCCGGAAGACGAAAGCCCGGGCAACAGCGATGTGCGTGAGATTCTGGTACCTATTGACTTCAGTGCGCATTCGTTCAATGCCGCCCGAGTGGCGGTAAGCCTGGCCGCTCTCCATGGCAGTGACCTCCGCTTGCTGCATACTTATATCGACCCCGTAGTGGCCGGTAAAATGCAGCTTACCGATTCGCTTACATACGAACTGACCGATGCCGATTCGCGCCGCAAAATCGAAGAAGACGCCTCGGCTCACATGCAGCGCTTTGTAAAGGCGCTCAAAGACCTAATGCGTAGCGGTGAACTCGCTGCCGTGAAAATCAACACCGAAATCCGCGAGGGAGTGCCCGAAGATGCCATTATCCAGTATGTGCGCAGCAATCCTCCACTGCTGGTAGTTATGGGCACCCGCAGTTTCGAGAAGAAGGAGCGCGAGATGGTAGGCAGTGTCTGCGCTCAGGTACTCGACGGATGCAGGTTCTCGGTTCTGGTCATACCCGAGGGAGCCGAACTGCGGCAGTCCGACAGCAATATGAAAATGCTGTTTTTCGCCAATCTCGATCAGGAGGACATTCTCGCTATGGACAGTTTCTACCGCGTGTTCCCGGGCATGTGTGCAAAAGCTTCGGTGGTAAACATTCCAGGCAAGCGCAGACTGCTCGAGCGTGCCAAGGTCGACACTCCCGAATCGCTTGTGACTTATTTCCGCAACAGCTATCCGGCCTCGGAATTCAAAGCCGAAGATATAGCCGCAACCGATGCTATGGTTGATTTCGACCGTCTGCAGCTGCAGAACTCCTTCGACCTTATTGTGGTTCCGAACAAAAAGAAGAATCTGCTCAGCCGGGTGTTCAATCCGGGCCTGGCCCACAGACTGCTTTTCCACGCCGATATTCCTATGCTGGTGATACCGGTCTGATCGGCATGTGCCCGATTCGGACACCTCTGAAATAGAACCTTAGAAGCGGAAGTTGAACAGGGCCTGACTGCGGCCGAGAATATCGGCCAGAACAGCACTCGACTGCGGGCCTGCAGGCTGTTCGCCCAGCATTACGTTAGGCGACTGAATAATGCCCTCGGCTATCATCTGCTGAAGCACCCGGTGTGCGTTGCATATCAGGTGCGGCAGTTCGGGCTGCTGCGATTTGTCGGCGATCTGGTAGTAGTAATACAGCCGCGATGCCCAGAGGCTGAAAAGCACCGGCACATGTTCGTCGGTGAATTCATCGTGCGGCATCTGAGCGGCGAGCTCGCCAAAAGCGCTCAGTGCAATGAATGTAAGGCCGCATACTTCGGTCAGGCGGGAGTCCTCGCTGCCTTGCCCGGCTATGTCGAGCATGAGCAGCGATGTCACTGCAGTGTAGTAAGCCGCAACAGCCTGTCCGCAGGCCTGCAGCAGTTCGCAGTGTATCGATGCGGCGAGAGCGAACATGCGGCACTCTGTGGCACGTTCTGTCTTGGCGTTGACTTTCTGTCGCAGATTCTCGTCGACCTTGGCCAGGAGCAGCCCCGACAGGTTCAGGGCCTCCTCGCGCGACTCGGCGCTATATACTTCGGCTTTAAGCCGCTGAAATTCATCGAGGTTCATTATTTCTTATTGCTTTTGTTTTCGTCTTCATCGGCATAGCGTTCAGGGAAGGTCAGAGCCAGCCTCGGACGCATGTAGGCGCGTACTATAAGGAAAATGCCAAGCAGCACAAAAGGTATGCTCAGCAGCTGACCCATGTTCAGCACCATGTCGGCCTCCCAGGGCTCCTGTACGTTCTTTACATACTCAATAAGGAAGCGCGGCATGAAGATGCCCACCAGGAAGGTGCCGAAAATCAGCCCCGGGCGCTCCTGTGCGTTCTTGCGCCAGTACATCCACATAAGCAGTCCGAAAAGTGCAAAGTAGCACAGCGCCTCGTAAATCTGAGTGGGGTGGGCAGGCAAGGTTTCGCCGTTGCGTACGAATATAAATCCCCATGGCATATCGGTGTAGTGGCCATATATTTCGGAGTTCATAAGGTTGCCGAAGCGAATCAGGCCGCCTACCAGAGCTATGGCAATCACGAGCCGGTCGAATGTCCACATCGGACTGCGCTTCGACACGAATATAGAGAACAGAATCACCGCCAGAATTACACCTATAGCGCCGCCGTGGCTGGCCAGACCGCCTTCCCAGGTATAAAGTATCTCGACAGGGTGCTGCGAGTAGTAGTCCCAGGCGTAGAAGAACACGTGGCCAAGGCGGGCTCCTACAACAGTGCCTACGCCCACATACAGCAGCAGTGTGCCCAGCCAGCGCTCAGGCGCGCCTTCGTGGCGGAATATACGGGCTACTATGTTGAAGCCGATCCAGAAGCCAATGGCAAACATGAGGCCGTACCAGCGTATGGTCACCGGCCATGAGATAATTGTGGGATTGGCATCCCATGTGATGAAACTGAGCATTGTTTATCGTTTAGGGTTTAACGCTTAGGTCTGTTTGTAAAAAAATCGCGTGTGGCCTTGCGGACACGTCCGCTTAGCAGAATTACACTTATCATGGTCGGAATAGCCATGAGGGCGTAGAAGAGGTCGCACATGCCCACGGCAGCCTCCAGCGGCACAATGGCGAATATAACCAAAGTGGCCACAAAAAAGTAGGTGAACCAGCGGCCACGGCGCGCGCCGAAAAGGTACGTGGCGCAGCTGGTGCCGTAGTAACTGTACGAGAACATGCTCGACAGGGCAAAGCAGATTACTATGAACATGAGCATATAGGTGCCTCCGGGGATGGCATTGCCGAACGCGCGCATGGCTACCTCAAGGCCTTTTACTCCTTCTACATCAATGTTGCCGCATAGCAGAATGGCCACCGCGGTAAGCGTACACACCAGGCCGGAGTCGATGGCCGGGCCGAGCATGGCCACAAGACCTTCGCGTACAGGGTTGTTGTTGCGCGACGAACCGTGCATGATTGTGGCTGTGCCTATGCCGGCATCGTTGACCAGGGCTGCGCGCCGCGCTCCTATTATAGCTATGCCTGCAAAGGCGCCAAAGCCGGCCTGCAGGTTGAATGCCTCGGAGAAAATGCGGGCGAATACAGACGGCACGGCATGCAGGTTGGTGAGAATTATGTACAGCACCATAAGAAAGTATACGCCTACCATAAATGGCACAAGCACACTGGCTACATTGGCTATACGCTTTATGCCCCCGAATATTACCAGTGATACTACTACGGCTACCGCACAACCGAACAGCAGGCGATAGGCCTGGGCGTTGCTCAGCGATACGGCGGAGCCTACCGCGCTCAGGAAACTGCTGGCCTCGACACTCTCGGGGGTAGTGAATGTAGTCATGAATGCTTCGGTGAGCTGGTTGGCGTTCATAATACACAGAGTACCGAACATACCGGCAATGGCAAAGAAGCGGGCCAGAGGAGTCCATTTGCGTCCGAGGCCTTGCTCTATTATGTGCATGGTGCCTCCTCGCGGGTTGCCTTGGTCGTCCTTACCCTTATACATCACGGCCAGAGCGCCTTCGTGGTACTTGGTGGCCATGCCCACAAGGGCCGACACCCACATCCAGAATATGGCGCCCGGACCGCCTACGACCAGCGCTATGGCCACACCGGCAATGTTGCCCAGACCTATGGTGGCGGCTACAACCGACAGCAGGGCCTGTGTCGACGAAATCTGGCCATGCTGGCCGTGTCCCTGCTTGCTGCGCAACTCTCTGATTGATGCCGGAAGACGGCGAATCGACACCGCGCCACTACTTATAAAAAGGTAAAGACCGCCGCCGATGAGAAGAAAAAACAGCGGATAGCTGCATACAACATCGGCGATGTCGGCTATATGTTTTCCGAAATTTTCAAACATCAGTAATTCTATTCAGTGAATTCTTTACAAAGGTACATAATTTTTTCGGGCCGAATGAACCATTGATTGCAAAATTTAGTTAACTTTGTATGCACGTTTTCATACACTATATTCAGATATGACAATTGCCGAACGTTTCAACCATATAACAGCATGGGTCATACGCCAGTGGAAGTATTGCAGCGGCGGTGTCTGGAACGATACCGGGCGTGGCTGGCGTACTACCACGGTAAAGACCCTGAACCTGTCGGTGCGTTCGTTTCTCGACGGCGACCTGCAGACACAGGCGTGTGCCATGACTTACCGCACACTGCTGGCCATTGTGCCAGCTCTTGCACTGCTGTTCGCCATAGGCCGCGGCTTCGGCTTCCAGAATCTGCTGCAGGACGAGCTGTACAGCTACTTTCCTGCCCAGCACGAGGTCATACACCAGTGTCTGGGTTTTGTCGACTCATACCTGAGCCAGGCGTCGGAAGGCGTGTTCGTGGGCGTCGGCCTGGTGTTCCTGCTCTGGACTCTTATATCGCTTCTGGGCAATGTCGAGGACGTGTTCAATACTATATGGGGTGTGAAGCAGGGGCGCAGCATATGGCGCAAAATCACCGACTATACATCAATGTTGCTGATATTGCCGGTGCTGATGATTTGCTCCGGCGGCCTGTCGGTGCTGATTTCCACCACACTCAACAGTATATTCCATTTCAGCTTTATGACGCCGATTATCAGCATGATACTCGACGGCGCGTCGTGGCTGCTCACTTTCTTGTTCTTCACTGCCGCATACATGCTCATACCTAATGCAAAGGTGAAGTTCAAAAATGCCTTCATAGCCGGTGTGTTCGCCGGCATAGGCTTCAGGCTGCTACAGTGGATATTCGTCACAGGCCAGATGTACGTGGCCAAATATAATGCCATATACGGCTCGTTCTCGTTCCTGCCCCTTATGCTTATATGGATGCAGCTGGCCTGGGTGGTGACCATGGCCGGAATGGTGATATGCTATTCGTCGCAGAACATATTCCAGTTCTCGTTCAATTCTGAAATCAATGCTATATCAATAGCTTACAAAGAGAAGGTGAGCATTGCCGTAGCTTCGGTGGTGGTAAGGCGTTTTGTAAAGGGCCTCAAGCCTGTGACAATGCACGAGTTCACGCTCGACTACGGGTTGCCAGCCCGCCTTATCAGCGACATTCTGATACGGCTTGAGCTGGCAGGCATCGTCAGCCGTGTGGTGCTTGACGAAAAGAAAGAGGAGTTCGGCTTCCAGCCGGGCATGCCTACCGAGGATATAAGTGTAGGCCTTGTGCGCAAATCTCTGCGCAATCTCGGACGCAAGGACTTCATACCGAATTTCGCTGCGAACTTCCCCGGAGTGGAAGGCGTGTTCAAGGAACTCGACAATGCCATGCAGCAGACTGCCGAGAACATGCTGTTGCGCGATATAGAGATAAATCCGCTGAACGCACAGCAGCGCGACACCAACAGACGCGATTTAATTTTTAAAACAGATAACAATATCGGTTCCGCCACAAAGGCGTAACTATAAATTAACTTTAAACGACAATGAAAAAAGTAATCAGCACTACCGCCGCTCCCGGCGCTATCGGCCCCTACAGCCAGGCTATCGACACAGGTACATTCGTATACGCTTCGGGTCAGATTCCAATCAATCCCGCCAACGGCGAGGTAGTTGAGGGCATCAAGGCCCAGACCGAGCAGTCTATCGCCAACGTCACCGCTATTCTCAACGAAGCAGGTCTGAGCCTGGAAAACGTGGTAAAGACCACCGTTTTTCTGGCCGACATGAACGACTTCGCTGCCATGAACGAAGTTTACGGCAACGCATTCAAGGCTCCTTATCCCGCCCGTTCGGCTGTGGCCGTACGCGAGCTGCCCAAAAAGGTGCTTGTTGAAATCGAGGTTATCGCAATGCGCTAAGCAGTTCGGCGACCACGAAAGTGCTGCCGCCGATGAAAACCATATCGCCCTTGCCGCTTTCGGCAAGGGCTTTTTTGTAGCCCTCGGCCACCGATTCGTGTATGGTGCCGATGATGCCGTGCCGTGCAGCCTCTGCGGCGAGTTCGGCGGCTGAACGAGCTCGGCGTATGTCGGGAGCCACGAAGTGGAATTCGGCGGGAATTCCGCTTATAAGGTCGAGTATAGGGTCGATGTTCTTGTCGTTGACAAAGCCCAGTACTATATGCAGCCGCGAAGACTGAGCTGCGAGGCGTTCGCTTTCGTGCCGTAGTCTTGGGGCCAGGTATTTCCACCCGCCTATGTTGTGTCCGGTGTCGCATATCACCAGCGGCTCGCTGCCCAAAGTCATCCAGCGGCCTTTAAGGCCGGTCATCTCGCACACACAGGCCATGCCGTCGGCCACGGCGCGGTCGGTAATAGGATAGCCTTTGTCGATGAGTGTCTTTACGGCCAGGAGTATTCCGGCGGTGTTCAGCTTCTGGCAGTCGCCGCACAGTTCGCCGCGCAGGTCGCCCCATGGGGTAGCGCGGTAGAGTATATGGTCGTGCTGCTGCGAAGCCGACAGGTACAGAGGTTTGTCGCAAGCAAACATAATTGGGCTGCCGGTTTCTGCGGCATGCTTCTCAAACACACTGCGCACTGCGCCCTCGGCCTCGCTGACCACTACAGGTACATCGGACTTGAATATCCCGGCCTTTTCGGCAGCTATAGCCTCGGGTGTGTCGCCGAGCAATGCGGTATGGTCGAGCGATATGTTGGTGATTACACACAAGTCGGGGGTGATTATGTTGGTGCTGTCGAGTCGTCCGCCGAGGCCAACTTCAATCACTGCTATGTCGACGCGGCGCCGGGCGAAGAACTCAAGTGCCATCACAGTGGTGAGTTCGAAAAACGACGGCTGCAGTGCCCGCAGTGTGCTGTTGGCCAGAAAGCGCTCGGTAAAGTCTACTACCTCGTCCTCGCTAATCATGTTGCCGTCAACCCTGATGCGCTCGCGGAAGTCGACCAGATGAGGCGAGGTGAACAGGCCTACGCTGAGCCCTGAAGCCGACAATATGGCAGCCAGGGTGTGGGCTGTGCTGCCTTTGCCGTTTGTGCCTCCTACATGTATGCAGCGCAGACGGCGCTGAGGGTCGCCGAAAGCGTTGGCCAGGGTGCGTACTGTGTCAAGTCCGGGTTTGTAGGCCCCGGCGCCCTGCACCTGAAACATCGGCAGAGAGTTGAACAGGAAATCTGTAGCTTCGTTGTAGGTCATACTCAGAGGGTGTTTAATAATAAATGTTAATTCCCGGCCGAAAATCACGTGGCGAATTTTGCTCTGAATTGAAGGAGCATAGCGAGCTATGTGACTGAAATGAAGAGCTAAAGGCGCCCGTGATTTTCGAGTGGAATGGTAATTTCTGTATCAACATTATTTTTTGAATTAATGGATTTTTAAAGTTACCCCCGCCTTGGCGTCTCTTTTGCTGAATTGCTAAAAGATACGCCACCGGGAATTTAACATTTATTATTAAACACCCTCTCAGAATATTAACCAGCCGGCAAAGCCTGCGGCAATGATTATATAGATAGGATGTATTTTAGTAAACAGGTTCACGCCCAGTGCAGCTGCGGCAATGGCTATGCTCTTGATGAGTTCGGGCGGTGTGCTGCCGAAGTTCTCGGAGTTCATCAGCAGCAGAGCCGCCGAGGCAATCAGGCCGACCACCACCGGCCGGAGGCCTGAGAATACGCCTTTTACAGCGTCCGAATCGTGGTGTTTCAATATATAATGTCCGGCGTAGCGCACCAGCAGAAACGATGGCAGTATCACCACCAGAGTGCAGATAATCGAGCCTAAAATGCCCCATAGCGGGCCGGATATTGCGGCATCGCTGTGTGTGGGCGCCACATAGCCTATGTAGGTGGCAGAGTTGATGCCTATGGGGCCGGGAGTCATCTGCGAAATCGCCACTATGTCGGTAAACATCTTCTCTGTAATCCAGCCCGGAGTGACTATCTCGTTCTCAATCAGTGCCAGCATGGCATAGCCGCCGCCAAAGCCGAAGAAGCCTATCTTGAGGTAGCTCCATATCAGTCGCAGGTATATTATCATGCCGGACCTCCTTTCTTGTCGAGGCATTTGCGGCTGTGGCGCAGATGCAGCCATCCTGCTAAACCTCCTATTACTATGTATAAAATAGGGTTGGACACCACGGGCCATTTTGACCATATCAGTATACCGACAGCCACCGGTATCCATATAGTGCGCCGGTTGATGCCTGCAGCTTTGGCCGATGTGATTACCGGCGCCACTATCAGCGCTACCACAGCCGGGCGTATGCCTTTGAATATTGCGGCAAGGGTGGGGTTGCCCGTAATAAGGTCGGGAGTAAGAAACATGGCTATGAGCAGAATAATCATAAAGCTTGGAGCTATGGTGCCCAAAGCCGCTGTCGCACTGCCTTTGAATCCGCGCAGACGGTCGCCTATGGCCACTGCGATGTTTACCGCCAGTATGCCCGGCATGGACTGTGCCAGCGCCAGCAGATCGAGGAACTCGGCGCGCTCAATCCAGCGGTGCTTGTCCACAATCTCGCGCTCGATAATGCTAATCATGGCCCAGCCACCGCCGAAAGTGAAGGCTCCGATTTTAAAAAATGTTGAAAATAATTGTAGCATCATAAGCATGAATTATAGTGCAAAGTTCGGCATTTTTTTGTTAACTGCAAAATTGAATTTTACCGGGTGTTTTTCTGTGAAAAAACATTAAAACTATTACGTAAATAAAAAAGAAATGCTAATTTTGTCAATTGAAGAGATAATGCGACATGCCCTGTGAGTTATTCGATTGTAAAACAGGGTTAAAGCCAATGTAAACTTTTAATACGCGTAAATATAGCATGGAAAACAAAAATGCTGCAAGCCTGAGTCATAAACTGGCGCCGGGCGAAAAACCGGACATGGGTTTCTGGAAACTCTGGAACCTGAGTTTCGGCTTCTTTGGTGTACAGATTGCCTATGCCCTGCAGAGTTCGCAGGTGAGCCGAATATTCTCGACTATCGGCGCCGACCCACACGATTTGAGTTATTTCTGGATTCTGCCGCCGCTTATGGGCATGATAGTGCAACCTATTGTAGGTGTGTCGAGCGACCGCACCTGGAACCGTTTCGGCCGCCGTCTGCCTTACCTTATCATCGGTGCCCTTGTAGCAATGATAGTGATGTGTTTTCTGCCAAACGCCGGTTCGCTGGGCCTGAGCATAGGCGCCGCGATTGTATTCGGCCTGGTGATGCTGATGTTTCTCGACACATCGATAAATATGGCCATGCAGCCTTTCAAGATGCTTGTAGGCGACTTTGTTAATGAGCGGCAGAAAGGTTTGGCCTACAGTATTCAGAGTTTTCTGAGCAATGCCGGTTCTGTAGTTGGCTATCTGGCCCCGTTTGTGCTGGCTTGGTTCCTGTCGCCCACAGCTCCGGAAGGCGAGGTGCCGCCTACTGTTACTGTGGCCTTCTATCTCGGAGCCGCTATTCTGCTGCTGTGTGTAATATACACCATGGCCAAAGTAAAGGAAATGCCTCCGAAGGAATATGCCTATTATCATGGCATTGCGGAATCAGAATCCATGTCTGCGGAAAAGAAAGAGAAAATCAACCTGCTGAAGCTGCTTGCCCACGCGCCAAAAGTGTTCTGGACTGTAGGCCTTGTGCAGTTCTTCTGCTGGGCCGGCTTCCTTTACATGTGGACTTATTCTACCGATGCGGTGGCAATTCAGGCATTCGGCGCGCCATCGCAGAAAGTGGTTGAGAGTGTGAGCGTGAACGGCGAGAAATATGCCGACAAATACCTGTTCGACGGCAAGCGGATGGTGTTAGACAATGGCAAATTCGTAATGGCCGGCGTGAGCATCGACGGCAACTTTACCACCCCCGGCACTGTAGTGCTCGACGGCGACACAATCATAAACGGAGGTCAGCCCGTGTATGTGGGCGGCGTAGCCAAAATAGCCCCGCACGAAGCGTCGGTTGACCTTGTGGGCCGCGAACTGCAGGTAGATGGCGCGGCGGTGCCGGCATCGCGCCTCAGTACAGTGTCGCAGTTCTCGCTCATAGAGCCCGGAGTAACCCTCCGTCTGGCTCATATCGCCAAGGCCGACGGCAGCGGCGAATATTTCCTTGAGGACACCAAAGACCTGCCGGCAATGGAATCGATAGATGTAAACTACAAGACGGTACTCAACTCTGCATCGAGTCAGTATCAGGCGGCAGGCGACTGGAACGGCGTGCTGCTTGCCATTCAGGGAGGTGTGGCAGTACTGTGGGCTCTGTTGCTCGCCCGCTTCCGCAGCCGCAAACTCGGCTACTCGCTCAGTCTGCTTATAGGTGCAGTCGGCTTCATAAGCATCTGCTATATCCAAAACAAATACCTGCTGTGCATAAGCTATGGACTTGCAGGCTGCGGCTGGGCCGCCATGTTGGCCATGCCCTTCACTATACTTACCAACGCATTGTCGGGCAAGAATATCGGCGCTTATCTCGGTCTGTTCAACTGTACCATATGTCTGCCCCAGATAGTGGCAGCTCTGGTAGGAGGCCTTATACTCAACATCTTCCCCATTGTTTCAGTCGGGCCTTCGGCCGGAGTGGCCAATACCGTAATGATGCTCGGCACCTCGGGTGTGCTTCTTCTGCTCGGTGCGCTGGCCGTGTGGATTATAAAGGAAACCAGCGGCGAACATGTTGTAGTTGAGAAATAATATTATAGTGTGTTATACAAAAGTGGGTGTTGCCAAATGCAGGCGGCACCCACTTTCTGTATCGGTTTCGGCCGGCTTGCTGAAATCGTCCGGAGATGCATCTAAATTAAAATAATTTTGTAAATTTGCAAAAAAATATGCTATGCGAAAAGTAATTATTGCAATTCTGATGTTTCTGTCCTCGGCAGCGGTGTCGCAGGCACAACAATATGCTGACCTTCAGACACGACTGGCCGATTATGTAAGTAGGCAGGACGCCCGTGTAGGCGTGGCCGTGATTGTTGACGGCAAAGATACAATAGACGTAAACGGCCGGCGCGACTTTCCTATGCTGAGTGTGTATAAATTCCCGCAGGCTATAGCCGTGGCCGATTATTGCAGGCGCCTTGGCATCCAGATCGGCGATTCGCTGGCTATCTCGGCCGAAGAGATGCACGCCAACACGTACAGCCCTATGTATGCCAAATACGGCAAAAACTCACTGCGCCTGTCGGTGAGCGAGTTACTGGCATATTCACTGCAGCAGAGCGATAATAATGCCTGCGACATACTGTTCCGTCTGATTGGCGGACCCGCCAAAGTGGCTTCGCTGATGAAGTCGATGGGTTACGGCGAGGTGATTGTGGCGAATACCGAAAACGAGATGCACCGGAATCCCTACTTGTGCTATCAGAACCGCAGCACCCCGCTGGCCATGGCCGGTTTGCTCGAACAGTTTAACACCGTACTGAGGGCCGACTGTCCGCAGATGCAGGAAGTGGCTGCGCTGATGGAAAATTGTTCTACCGGCGTCGACCGCCTTGCGGCACCTTTGACCGATACCGGGGTAGTGATAGGGCACAAGACCGGAACTGCCGACCGAAATTCGCAAGGCCGGCTTGTGGCTATAAACGATGTCGGCTACGTGAATCTGCCCGATGGCCGTCATTATTCCATAGCGGTATTTGTAGCCGATTCGGCCTACGACATGGCATCGACAGCATCAATCATTGCCACAGTGAGCCGTATGGTCTACAAGGCTATCACGGCTGAAATTTCGGAGCATCGCTGATTTAGACGGCCTCCCGTCGTCACCCGCAGTTGAATCGGAGAAGAGGCGCGTGCCCGGTGAACGACGCCGGGACGCTTTCGCAACTTGAATACCGATGTATGGGGTAGGTACAAAAAAAATTGATTGTCTCCCGACAACCAATCCAGTTAACCTTAAATCTATACCATGAAAAACACATTGCAAAATTAGTACTTATTGCTGACTTGTGCAAGTAATTTATGGATTTTTTCCGCCGTATTTGCATATTTTAACAGTTAAATAGCATTTTGTTGGTGAAATTATGGCAAAAGTGCCATTGGAGCTATGTTTGGCTTTCATTTTGCCATCGTGCGCTGTGGCGGCGGTAGATTACTCCTAATACTATGCCGCGCACAAGCAGATAAGCTATGAACGCAAGCCATAATCCGTGGTTGCTCAGATGCGGGAACAACAGTATGTACAGGCCGAAAAATAGAGCCGTGGCCACAAGCATGCTTATGAGCATGCTTCGGGTGTTGGTCATGCCTATAAAAATACCGTCGAACACAAAAGCCAGTACGCCGACAAGCGGCACTGCCACTATCCAGGGCAGGAATTCCATGGCTACTGAGAGTACATGGCTGTTGTCGGTGAGTAGGCTGATTATCAGGCGTCCGCAGCCAAGATAGAGCATGGCGAACAATACCGACAGCATGGCACTCCATACCATCAGGGCCTTGACGGTGCGGTGTAGCATGTCGTAGCTGCGCATGCCCAGGTATTTGCCGGAGAGTGCTTCGCCGGCGTATGCAAACCCGTCCATGAAGTAGGAGAAGAACAGAAATAGCTGCATCAGCAGAGCATTTGCGGCCAGTATGTCGACATGCTGCCGGGCTCCGCTGCGGGTGAACCACACCGTTACGGCCACCAGGCATACGGTTCGCAGAAATATGTCGGTGTTGATTTTGAAAAAGCGCAGCATATGGCCTATGTGCAGCACTTCGTGCCAGGCCGGTTGCCCGGGCCGGTATATGCGCATGGCTGCTGTAAGGCCGTAAATCACGCCAATCCATTGAGCGCACACGGTGCCAATGGCTACGCCTTCGATGCGCATGCCCACGCCGAATACAAGTGTGAAGCTTACAGTTATATTCACCACATTGGTTATCATGGCCATCCACATTATGGTGCGTGAGTTTTGCATGCCCAGCAGCCAGCCGCTCAGTGCAAAGGTACACATCACTGCGGGCGCGCCATAGATTACAAGGCTGAAGTAGCGCGCTGCCAGACTGCGTGTAGCAGGGTCGGCGTCGAGAAAGTCGAGGGCCGTTCGCCCGAGCGGGCCGCTGAACAGTATCATCAGCAGTCCTACGCCAAGACCTACCGCGAGGGCGCGGTAGAGCAGGGCGTTGCAGGCCGTATGGTCGCCTTTGCCCAGCGACTGGGCCGTGAGTCCACTGCTGCCCATGCGCAGAAAGCCGAATAGCCAGTAGAGCATGCTGAACATGCTTGACCCGACGGCAATTGCCCCTATATATGCCGCCGAGCCTATGTGGCCCACTATGGCAGTGTCAATCATGCCAAGCAGCGGAGTGGTGATGTTCGACGCTATGGCCGGAAGGGCTATTGCAAGTATTTTGCGGTTTATTTCTTTCATAAGGTTGCAAAGTTAAGAAAAATTCTGTAACTTTACATACTTGCGTATAAGTGTTTGAACTCTATCGTTCTGCAATTTGTATTTAATATATGCGTACACTATAATTTATTAGAATATATGAAGAAACTTCTTTTATTGATTATGATTGTGTTTGTCGCTGTAACTGCGGCAAACGCACGCGACAATTACTATCGCGATGCTTCCGTGCTGCCGATGTCCGCTCAGACTCAGCTTAAAAAGGTGTTCAAGGCACGGGTGAACCTGGTTAAGGTCGACAAGAGTCTTGGCCGGGTGGATGAATATGAGGTAGTGCTTGCTGATGGTACCGAGATTGAGTTCGACCGTGCCGGCAACTGGAAAAGTTTAGAGGTGGGCAAGGGTTCCGAAGTGCCGTCGGCTATTGTTCCCGAATCTATACGCAAGTATGTAAAGAAAACACAGAATCAGAAAATAGTAGGCATAGAGAAGAATCGCCGCCATTATAAGGTGGAGCTTGCCAACGACGTCGAAATGATTTTTAATCTCAACGGCAATTTTGTACGTTACGACGACTGACAGTACGGCGAAATAAAACCGGGGTGTTGCAGAACAGTCGCAAGACGGCATCTGCAACACCCCGATTTTTTAGGCTTTGCCGGAGTAGAGGCAACGCAGACTCAGCTCCGGGTTACAGTTTGTGTGTTTTTCTGATTATTTTTTGCGGAAGAATCCTTTGGATGCTTTTTTTCGCACTTCGATTTTTTCTTCGGCGCTCTATAATCGCGAAAACGAAACGTGCAACTTTCAAAAACGAAACGTGCAAAACTTCTCTTTTTTCGCTTCCTTTTTTCTCTTATACTTTCGACCGCTTAAACATCAATTAAACGCTGATTAAAAGCCTTTCAAACGGGCTTAAAATTAGCGTTATTTTTCTGCTTACTTATTTGCTCAACTCAGCAAATTTTTGTAACTTTGAAGTAATTAAATTGGCCTTGTTTACACTTAATTTCAGACCCTTTTCACACGTTCAGATCAAACCTCACAGCTTCATTTCCGGCCAAAAGTTCGCGCGTTCTCTCTATGTTGTTGGCATAAATGTGAACGTTTCCCAGGTTCAGCGTGATAGATTTTAACGGCGCTTCTATTTGTCGCGCTATCAAATACAAA
>ERZ777011.1289-NODE-1289-length-27608-cov-3.294632_pt1 | contig 27608 bp, 25 predicted proteins | sample MGYA00374964_ERZ777011 | MGnify/ENA primary metagenome ERZ777011 (study PRJEB29310, sample SAMD00008975) | mouse gut metagenome | study: EMG produced TPA metagenomics assembly of the Metagenome analysis of fecal microbiota from mouse which was promoted... | reverse complement strand
TACCGCGGACTCCTGTTTCTGCTTGTAGCTTTCAAAGCCGACGGGAACGGCGCGCATGATGCCGCCGATCATCGACTGTATAATGGTAGAGGTGCCGACCATTATATCGCGAATCGCGTCCACCTTTATATCGGTCGCCGTAAAGACCATGCCGCAGCCGATGTCAACGCCGACGGCGTTGGGAATGATAACGTCCTTTGCGGCGATAACGCCGCCGATGGGCATACCCTTTCCGGTATGGGTGTCAGGCATAAGGCACACCCATTTGTGTATAAAAGGAAGGTTCGCGAGATTGTACGCCTGCTCAAGGCAGGAGTCTTCAAGCCTGTCGATGCCCGAAAGCCACGTCTTGACAGGAAATTTTGTTTTTTCATTAAAAATTACGAACATAAGCAGTTTTCCACCTTTCTGTATCTTTCGCCGTCAAGGATATTTTTGAGGCAGGTATACGGGTCAAGCTCGTTTGAGAGGACCATGCGGCACACGTTTACCGAAAAGCCGCTGACTAACCCCACGCCGAGCTTGTTTTCGCGGACGGGAACGGCGTTGGTCCTGCTGTTCACGTTCCAGAATACCAGCTTCGGCATCAGGTAGCCCTGACGGAGAAATTTGTTTTGTATTGTTTCAAATAAAGTTTCCGTGTCAGTTCTGTATGTCGCGCAGTCAAATTCCATATCCGAGATAATGAGGACGGTCTTCGGAAGCTCGTTTTGAGCGAGCCTGTTTCTGACCGCGGTTTCAAGTATCAGGTCAAAGGTTGCCTCGATATTCGTATTGGAGCATTCGCTGTTTGAGAACGCCAGCTCAAGCTTTTCTTTAAGCGTGAGACAGCGCGACAGGTCAACGTATTTCGGGGCGCTTGAAAAGGTAATGAACTTATTCTTGTACGCGCCGCTCAACCGTTCCGCAAAATAAACTCCGAGAGCGTTTGAAACGTGAAGCGCGGTCACGCCGCCGCCCACCGGACAGAGCATACTGCCTGAGCCGTCCACGACGCAGAGCACATTTCCTGCGTTTGAAACCGTGTCCGGAAGATTCTGCCAGAGCGTTTCAAGAGCCGTATCTTCGGCGCCGACCGACATTCTCCAGCCGTTTCTTGCCGTATACTGCGCAACGATCTCGTGCGGCATCAGAACGCCGGCGTGCATTACGGCGTTGTTTTTTCTTGCGGCGTCAAGATAAGCGGTGCGTCTTTTTTCGTCGTGAAGCATAAAGGCGCTGCGGTAAACAAGGTTCGCCCTTGAGGAAACCGCGGAATAGTCTATCTCGCTCCAACGGTTTTGGCTCATGTAGGTTTCGGTCACGTTTAAGTACGAGCGCAGCGCGGAGAGCATTCTGCGGTATTCCTTTGCGGTCAGCCCGAAAAAACGCTGCAGCTTTGCCGCCGCCTGCGCGGACTCTGAGGAAGAAGCGTTCGCGCTCGGCATCCACTTTGCACATAGTGAAATACTCTCTCCGATTTGTAAATTTTCCATGTCCTCATAAAGCTGCGCCTTGAGCGTGCTCATCACCTTTTCTTCGGCGGGAGTGTCAAGCAGACACAGAAGATCGTCGAAACGACCGTATTCCGCCATTACCGGCACAAGCGACATTACCGTGTCGGGAAAGCTTTTTGCCATATATCTTATGATGATGCGGAAGGTCCGCCTTTCGCCTAAGCCTCCCCTTACGTCACGAAGGAAGAAAAGCCACTTAAGCGCAAGCCTTCTGTCCTCATAAAAAGCACGGACGAAACGCCTTACGATTTCTTTTTCGCTTTTGTTCCTAAGCGACGAAACGGCGAAATTTAAGTCAACGAGCGCCTTGCCGCTTGTTTCGTAGGCGACGGCTCCGTTTTCCGTTAATCTAGTACGCTCCTTTAAAACCGAGTTTAATTTTTCCATAAAATTCATAAATAAAACCTCCTTCTGAAATTTTACCGCGCAAATTGCGAAGATGGGATTTGAACCCATGACCGCCACGTCCCAAAAGCTTTGCTGTTAAAGTCTTTGTCAAGACTTGTTTTCATATGGTGCTCTATCCGCTGAGCTACTTCGCAGCCTTATATGACGCGGGAAGACATCGGTAAGAGCCGGCGGAGCGGGATTCGAACCCGCGACATCCACTTTAGAGGTGATAAGTTGCTGTTAAGGTCTTTGTCAAGACCTGTTTTCTGCGCTCTACCTGCTGAGCTATCCGGCAGCGCCTTACCTTTGTTTTCCTTTGTCTGAATACATCATATGACGGATGGAAATTTTTATCATTTCAAAAAAGTTGCGAAGACGTTTTATTTTGGTGTATGCTATAAAAAACGGCGGGGATAAAAACGGAGGATAATATGTCCGAATTTAATGAGCTTATAAAATCGTTTTCAAAAAGCAGGGAGTTCGTGCGGGATTTTTTTGTGTACGGCTTTAAGACGCGCGACGAATTTGCGGGCTGGAGCAGCCGCACCTACGATAACGAGAGGCGACGGCTTGAGAGCTGGCTTTCGGGCTATGTAAGACAGGATTACACGGAAAAGGGCAAGAACATTTACCTTTCCATCGACAGCAATCTGCTCGATACCAATCCGCTCTACCGCGTGTGGAAGGCAAAGAGCTTTACCGACAACGACATAATGCTGCATTTCTACATAATCGACTTTCTGTTAAAGGAGGGCGGGCGCACCGCAGACGGGATAACCGACGGTCTTCTTGACAGGTACGGCGTGTTCATAGACGCGCAGACCGTGAGGCGCAAATGCAACGAGTACGCGGGGGAGGGGATATTTCGCAAAACAAAGGAAGGCAGGGAGATCGTGTACAGCCTGAACGCTTCGCCTCGCGGACTTTTTGACGAATATCCGGCGTTACTCGCCGCCGTAAAGCTCTATCAGCTCATTTCTCCGTTGGGCGTCCTCGGAAGTACCGTCATGGAAAATCTGGGCTTCAAAAACGACCTTTTCAGGGTGAAGCACAGCTTTTTTGCGCATACGCTTGAGGATGAGGTCCTTCTTGAACTGCTTCGCGCGATGCGTAAGGAGAGCGCGGCCGCAATAAAGCTCAAAAGCTCCAAAAATGAAAAGGAACATGAGCAGGACGGCGTTCCGCTTGGAATATTTACGAGCACGCGCACCGGACGTCGCTATGTCTGTCTTTATATTGAAGAAAAAAAGCGATTCGTTTGTTTCCGGCTCGACGCGGTAAAAGCCGTTTCCGTCGGGGATAAATGTACGGAATACGGGGAACTCAGGGAAAAGCTTGATAAAAACAAAAGCCGGGCGTGGGGCGTTTCCTTTCATAACGATAACCGTACGCATACCGAGCGCGTAAAGCTGACCGTGCGAATCGACGAAAAGACCGAGGAGCATATTCTTAACCGCTTTAAACGCGAGGGAAAGGGCGGCGCGCTTTCGCGTATCGCGCCCGATATTTTTACATATGAGACAGAGGTGTTCGACGCGAACGAAATGCTGCCGTGGATACGCAGCTTTACGGGCAGAATAATAAAGCTCGAATCCGACAGCGAGAAGCTTTGCCGTCTTTTTAAAAGAGATTTCTGCGAAACCTATAAAATGTATTTTGATGCGGAGGAGTGAAAGCATATGGCGGAAATTTTTTCCGAGGTTTACAACTGTTATTTTCAGGTAATAAAGTCTTTGATCGAAAAAAAGGACCGCATTTCCAAAAAGGAGCTGGATTTCCGCATCAGGGACGAGGGCTTTGAGGAGAGCCTTTTTTATCTTTTTCCGAAGCTTGCAAAGGACGGATGGGGTTTTTATGAAAAAGACGGCGCGGGCGTTTTCAAATCAAGATTATCGACGGACTTTTATGTGCCGTTTACGGATATGCAGAGATCTTACTTGAAAACGATTCTGAAGGACGATAAGATACGTCTTTTTCTGGACGATAAGGAGATCGACTGCATAAATGCGGCGCTCGGAGACGCGGAACCTTTATACCTGCCCGAGGATTTTTATTATTACGACCGTTTCTCAGACAAGGACGACTATACCGACCCTAAGTATATCCGGCATTTTCGTATGCTTCTTGAGGCGATAGAGAACAGGGAGTACCTTGACATAGACTACGAATCGCGTACCGGGCAGAGGGTGCGTCACAATTATCTGCCGTGCCGCCTTGAATATTCTATAAAAAACGACCGCTTCCGTCTTTTGGCGGTGGATAAGCACGCCCTGCGCAATCCGAGGGTCGAGACACTTAATCTGAACCGCATAACGCAGATAATACCGTCGGGCGAAACGGCGGAGCGCCTTCCCGACATAAATCGGGCATTAAAACGTTCTTATTATAAGGAACCCGCGCGTATCCTGATAAAAAACAGGCGCAACGCCTTGGAGCGTGCGATGCTGCAATTTGCCAATTACGATATGCACACGCGTAAGATAGACGGCGATACATACGAATGTCTTATCTATTATAACAAAAGGACGGAAACCGAGCTGCTTATAGAGGTGCTTTCCTTCGGACCGATGATAAAGGTCGTGGGAAACGAGGATTTTCTGCGGCTTTTAAAGGAACGGCTGAGAAGGCAGTACGCGATGTTTGAGGGGGAATGAGGGAGGAGAGAAAAAAGAAAGAGATAAACGAAGATCAAAGTCTATCAGATGAGTTTATGCGAGTCAATAAAAACTCTCCGAAAAACCGGATCTGAATATTGCATGTGAGAAAGACATATGCTATAATGCCAGTAGGCAAAAAGATGAGAGTGCTCAGACGGGCACGCGAAACCCCCGGTGCGGTAACACTGGGGGTTTCTGTTCCGTTCTGGCAAGGTGGCTTAAGCCTTAGGCTGGCTACCGCCTATTCATCTCCGTCCAGCCATTTGCATATGTAGTAGGCAACTACACTTGCCAAAACGGAGAGAAAAAAAGATGAGAATATACTCAAGCGGGCACACCCCCTTTCCGTACCAGTCTAGGGGTGGTAGCAGGAACATTATAACAGGACTGCATGGCTAACGCAATAATTATGATATGACTTCTAAAAGGGACGCATCTCAAAATGGTGCGCTATTTTTTATTGTAAAACTTAAAAAGGAGGCAATTTCATGAGTAATGGCGGAATAGTCATAGTTACCTTATTGGTATTGTTTTTTGTAATCAGACAGGTAAAAATAGTTGAGATTTATAAAAAGATATGTTATATTGAAATTAAGAAGAGTACACACTCCAAAGTGGAGACTCCCGAAAAGGTTTAAATGTTCTTATGGACACCGCCTCTCCTGTGGGTTAGACAGGAGAGGCATTTTTATTTATTCTTACTGTTTCTCTTGCCAATAATGGGCTAAGAATTAGAAAATATGATTGCGATAAAGTGAAATATTGGACCAAGTCGAGTACAAAAAGTACTTGACAATGTTACAAAAAGTACATATAATAAGTCTATAATTAATTAAATCGAGAGGTAATAAAATATGGAAAAAATTATTTTTTGGAATAATAAAGGTGGAACGGGTAAAACAACTTTGGCATTTCAAATTCTTAGTGAATATGCACGTCAAAATACAGATAAAAAGATATTGGTTATTGATGTTTGTCCACAAGCAAACTTGTCTGAACTATTATTAGGAGGATTGAACCAGAGTGGAAGTGGTATTTTATTAATGCGTCAAGGTGAAACTCCTAGGGCGACGATTGGAGGATATTTTCAAATGCGTTTGCCAGCTCCATATAGTGTTCCAGAGTTTAACCCTAAAGACTATTTGACAAATCCTAATAAATATAATCATTTTATTGAAAAAAATATAGATTTGCTTTGTGGGGATGCGATGCTAGAACTACAATCAAATGCAATATCAACATTGGCAAACAATCAAATACCGGGGACGAATACCTGGATAGCAATTATAAATTGGCTAAACGATTTTATAAGACCTATTGAAAAAGAATATGATATTGCATTTATAGATGCAAATCCGAGTTTTTCGATGTATACACAAATAGCTATTGCAACATCAACAAAGATTGTATTGCCCGTAATGGCTGATGATTCATCTAGAAGGGCAATTCAAAATGCATTTTCATTAATATATGGATTAAAATTGCCATCAGAATTATATAGCAAATATGCCTTTGCAGAGAAATTAAAGGAGGTAAACATGGAATTACCCAAAGTATATATGATATTAAAGAATAGACTTACTCAATATATGGGTGCCGCTTCAGCATATGCAACTGTTTTAAAAGAAATTGATAAAGATATAGTATCCTTATTAGAAACCTATCCTTATATTTTTGCATTTTCATCTTTAGATAAAGGAATTGTTAATGTAAGAGATTTCCAAACGACGGGAGTTGTTTCATCTGCACGGGGGTGTCCGTTTCAAAAATTAAAAGCAGGACGATTAGATTTAATGGGAAAAAGAGTTGCGATTAAGGAAGAATATAGGATAAATTGTATTAGAAATGTTGAAGAAATCGTAAACAGAATAAATAAAGATTTATAACTATATAGTATTGGAAGTTTATATGAGAAAAACAAGGAGTGATTTAACGGCGGGCTCTTTTGAAAAAGCATATTATTTTACCGAGAGTAATAAGAAATAAAAATAGATGGATACTAGAAACGATAAAACAATAGGGTCAATTAGAAAAGAAGCGAATAAGAGAAAGTAAAGATAAAAAATTCAGATAGCATTTTTACTGTAATACCAAATTAGATGTGAAACTATTTTACAATTTCTTTTAGGATCTTTGGAATATAATTCACAATCTTGATTTTAGAGGGTATCGCTCAATCATCTAATTTGATGATTTTGCGACACTCTCTTCTGCTTTTATAAAGATTACTGTACTATATTTATAAGCTTCATTCCGTTTTCGTACGCGAACGCGTTCTCCAAGGTTTCTATGGCGATAGCCTGCATCGCCTCGCGCGTGAAGAAGCCCATGTGCGAGGTTATGAGGACGTTGGGGAAGGTGGAGAGGCGGGAAAGCACGTCGTCCTGAATTATTTTGCCGGACACATCCTCATAGAAGATTCCCTCCTCCTCCTCGTATACGTCGAGCGCCACGCCGCCGATCTTGCCTTCTTTCAATCCGTCCAAAAGAGCGTTTGAGTCGATGAGCGAGCCTCGCGAGGTGTTGGAGATTATGACTCCTGGGCGCATACGGGCGATGGAATTGCCGTTTATTATGTGGTAGGTGTCTTTGGTCAGAGGACAGTGAAGCGATATGAAATCCGACTTTTCAAAAAGCTCGTCCAAAGGCACATATACGGCATCGAGATTTTCATTCGGGTAGACGTCGTACGCCAGTACCTTCATATGAAATCCATTGAAAATATCTATCATGCACTGGCCTATTTTGCCCGTGCCGATCACGCCGGCGGTCTTGCAGTTCATGTCGCGTCCCATAAGACCGTTGATGCTCATGTTGAAATCGCGGGAGCGGTTGTAGGCGCGGTGAAGCTGACGGTTTACCGCTAGTATCGCTGCCATTGAAAATTCCGCGACGGCAGCGGGAGAATAACTGGGGACGCGCAGTACAGTGATCCCGAGTTCTTTGGTGGCGGACAGATCGACGTTGTTGAAGCCCGCGCACCTTAACAGAATCAGCTTGATCCCCATCGAGGACAGGCGCTGCGCAACCTCCGCGGTCACATAGTCGTTTACAAAAATACAGACCGCGTTGCTGCCCTCGGCGAGAACAACGGTGTCCGAATTCATTTTGGCTTCGATAAAATGAATATGGCAGCTGTATTCCTTGCTTAATGGCTCAAACCACAGCTTGTCATAGGGTTTTGTCCCGAAAAAAGCAATATCCATAGTTTTGGCGCTCCTTAACCTAAATCAGATAAATCCCGCATGTGCGGGTATGATTTGAGTATGTCCCAAAACCTGAGAATTATGCCATATTTTTGCTGAATTTAAACGGGATTTTGAATTGACAAGGAATGAGAGTGTGCTATAATGAACCCTTGGCGAATCGGAGCGTATTTTGACGTTTGGACGGTTTAAATCAATCGAAATCGGGAGGATGCCGTGATGAGGTCGGGAGTTAAGACCGCAAAGAATTTAATGACGGAGGGAAGCATACTTAAAGCTTTGCTCTTTTTTGCGTTTCCTATACTGATAGGCAACATTTTTCAGCAATGCTATAATATTGTAGATACGGCTGTAATCGGAAATCTTTTGGGCGACGACGCGTTAGCGGCTGTGGGCGCGGCGGCTCCGGTGTACAGTCTTGTAATAAGCTTCGCAAACGGAATGACAAACGGTTTTTCGGTGGTTATCGCGCGCTTCTACGGGGCGGGCGACACTGTGAAAATGAAAAGGGCGATCACTTTTTCGTATCTTCTTACCGCAGGAATTTCCGTACTGCTGACTGTTGTCAGTATGATAGGAATAAAGCCGCTTCTTGTTTTTCTTAACACGCCGGAGGAAATAGTCGGAGATACCGAGAGCTATCTCAGGGTCATCCTGCTTTTTTCGGTCGTAACGATGTTTTATAATATGTTCGCGGGAATGTTCAGGGCGATAGGAAACAGCAGGATACCGCTTTATTTTCTTGTTGTCGGAACCGTGCTGAACGTGGTTCTTGATATTGTTTTCGTAAAATTTTTAGGGCTTGGAGTCGCGGGCGCAGGATATGCTACGGTCATAGCGCAGGCAGTGGCGGTGGCGCTGTGCGTTTTGGCGGTGAGGAAAAAATTCAGGATACTTGAGTTTGAAAGAGCGTCTCTCGGACGGGATAAAAGGCTTCTCGGGGATCTGTCGGTGACGGGACTTTCGATGGGACTTATGCTGGCCGTTGTTTCCATCGGCTCAGTGGCTATGCAGAACGCCGTTAATTCGCTGGGCAAGGCGACGGTCACGGCGCATACCGCCGCCCGCAAATTCGGCGATATATTTATGCTGACTCTGGGTACGGTGAGCCTTTCCGCCTCGACCTTCGCCAGCCAGAATTACGGAGCGGGCAATATGGAGAGGGTGAAAAAGGGAATACTTACGTCCATGGCGATAGGCTTCGTGTGGAGCGTTATTTCCGTTATCTGTGCGTTTACGGTCGCGAAACCTGTTGTGAAGGCGCTCACCGGAACCGACAGTGCTTTCGTTATGGATACGGCTGTTAAATATATAAGGATCAACCTGCCGTTTTTCTTCGTTCTTAACGTTCTTCTGATACTGAGAAGCTCGCTTCAGGGGCTTGGGCGCAAGCTGGTCCCTATCTGCGGAAGCGTGATAGAGCTTGCGGGCAAGTTCGCGGCGGCGTTCTTTATCGCTCCTGTATTGGGGTACACCGGAATCTGCTTTCTTGAGCCCGCGATATGGATCGTGTGCGCGATCGTCGTTCTTATTGATTTTCGCTGTTTTCTTTCGCGCAGTGCGCGTCAAGCCAGTTAAGAATGTCGCGGTACGGGTCTTCCTTGCCGATCTCGTTCAGTATCTCGTGCCGGAAACCGTCGTAAAGCTTTAAGGTAACGTCCTTGATGCCGAGGCGCTTGTACTGCTCGTAGACCGCTTTGGGACCTTTGCCGTAGTTGCCTACGGGATCGGCTGTTCCCGCTACGACGAAAATCGGGAGCGTGTCGGGAATCGCGGTCAGATTTTTTTCTTTACATACATATCCGAGTATTTTGAAAAGCGTCCGGTACGCGTTGAGCGAGAATTTGAAGCTGCACAGCGGGTCCTTTACATAAGCGTCCACAACGTCGTCGTCGCGGGAGATCCAGTCGCTTTCGGTGCGGCAGTTGGGAATTTTTTTGTTATAGCCGCCGAAGGCGATATGGGTTATAAAGCCGCTCACATGCCTGTCGCCGAAAAATATCTTTTGGAAGTTGGTCAGAAATACGCCGAAGCCCGTGACGAACGCGGGCATAACGCCTGTTCCCATCACGATCGCGCCGTCTATTCCGCTTCCGTACATGGTGAGATATTTGCGGAAAATAAACGAGCCCATGCTGTGTCCCATGATAAAATAAGGAACTCCGGGGTTCTGCTCCTGAATTATTTTCTTGAGACGGTGGGCGTTGCGCACAAGCACCGTTTCGGGGTCCTGCGGACAAAAATATCCCAGATCCTTTTCTGTGGCGGCGGTTTTGCCGTGACCGAGATGGTCCTCGCCCACAACCAGATACCCGTGCGCTGCAAGAAAACTTGCAAACGCGTCATATCTTTGGACATACTCGACCATTCCGTGAATTATCTGAAAAACGGCTTTTACATTTCCGTTTTCCGGCGCCCACGAGTATGCGTAGCAGGTGTTTATTCCGTCTCTTGAACGGAAGGTGAACTCTTTTTTGATTGCCATTGTGAACCTCCTCGTATCTGAAATATTTATTTCAATGCAGATTTTCCTGCAAAAATTGGAAAGTCATATTTATTTATAAAATTCTAAAGCAAAAAGCAGTGCCAGGATAGAAACCCCGTCCTTTGTTCCGTTAGTTCTCAACATTTCCAAAATTCCGTCTCTTGAAACCCATTTTTTGGTATTTACTTCATTTTTATCAAAATTCAAGGATTCCGTATCGACCCTCGCCGCAAAAACATGGCATACGCAATCGGACATTCCGTTTGCCGGATTCTGTGTACACAAGAATCTTAAATCTTTAACCGTACATCCTGTTTCCTCCATGCACTCCCTGCGGGCGGCCTCCTCTTTTGATTCTCCGTCTTCAACGCGCCCTGCCGGAATCTCCCATTCCATGCGCATTACTGTGTACCGCTTAGACTGAATGAGCAGAATTTCATCGTTTTCATTGAATAAGACAAGGCATACCGCCTCGTGCGGGTAATGAATTTGATGATATTTTTCTATAACGTATCCGCTTGGTAATTTCACTTTGTCGGCATACAGGCATACATAATCGCTTTCATAAATAATTTTTCTGTCCAGCCGTTCCGGAAAATTTCTCTGATCCATATTTTACCTTCTGATAATTATAATTGTTTTTTCATATAGCCGCAAGTAAAAGGAAAGAAATCGTATTTTTCAGCGCGTATATGAACCGCGCCGTTTGCTTCGTACCATTTTCTCAGGCGGACGTTTTCCTCTACGATTCCTATGTTCATCACAGAACAGCCCATTTTTCCTGCCTCTGTAAATGCGTGTTCCAAAAGTCCTCTGCCGATATTTTTATGGCGGTATTCCGAAAGCACGCAAAGGTTGTTTAGTTCGCATTCGCTGTCGTTTTGTTTAAGAAGAGAGTAGTACCCGATGATTTTATTGTCCGCGCGGTACGCGAACATCGGTCTTTTTTCATGCTCATACTGCCATATCAGACGCTCATATGTGGTTGCAAACGCCGTAAATCTAGGCGCGTTTTCTTCGGTGAAGCCGAATTCGTCCGCAACCGTTTTAAAGCTGCTTCGGATAACATTTACACATTCTTCCAAATCGTTTTTGCTTACCGCGCAAATCATGGCGCTACCTCCGGGATATTCTGGTTTATGACAGAAAAGATTGATTTTTTCCTGTGCATGGGGTAATATTCTTCATAGAATATTATAGCAGGAGGACGAACAATGGTCAAATTAAGCGAAAAAGGCGCTTATCTTATCAACGGAACGGAGCTTGTGGAGGAGTCCGAGGCGGCGTCGCAGGAGCTTGCGGCGAAGTGCGGCAGAGCCGTTTCAAAGGAGGAAGCGGTCAAAAATACGATTGCGTACGGGATCCTTACTTCACATAACACATCGGGTAATGACGAAAAGCTTCAGATAAAATTTGATAAGCTTACGTCGCACGACATTACTTTTGTCGGAATAATTCAGACGGCAAGGGCAAGCGGGCTTGAAAAATTCCCGATTCCCTATGTGCTTACAAATTGCCACAACAGTCTTTGCGCGGTCGGCGGCACTATCAACGAGGACGACCATATGTTTGGACTTACCTGCGCCAAAAAGTACGGCGGAATCTATGTTCCTCCGCATCAGGCGGTGATCCATCAGTTCGCGAGGGAGATGCTTGCGGAGGCGGGTAAAATGATTCTCGGCTCGGACAGCCATACGCGCTACGGGGCGCTCGGAACGATGGCGGTTGGAGAGGGCGGACCGGAGCTTGTAAAGCAGCTTCTTAACAAGACCTACGATATAAATATGCCGGAGGTCATCGCGGTTTATCTGACAGGCGAGCCGGCTAAGGGCGTAGGGCCTCAGGACGTTGCGCTTGCGATCATCGGCGGTGTTTTTGCCAACGGATATGTCAAAAACAAGGTGATGGAATTTGTGGGACCGGGAGTCGAGAAGCTCAGCGCGGATTTCCGTATCGGCGTGGACGTTATGACTACGGAGACCACCTGCCTCTCGTCGATATGGAAAACGGACGACGCGATAAGGGAATTTTATGAGATACACGGAAGAAGCGAGGCGTATAAGGAGCTGAATCCGGGCGGCGTTGCATACTATGACGGAGTTGTGTACGTCGATCTGAGCGCAGTCAAGCCGATGATAGCCATGCCCTTCCACCCGAGCAACACCTATACGATAGACGAGCTTAACGATAACCTTGAGGATATTCTCCGCGACTGCGAGCAGAAGGCGCTTGTGAGTCTTGACGGAAAGGTTGATTTTAAGCTTACGGATAAAATAAGGAACGGCAGGCTTTATGTTGATCAGGGAATCATTGCGGGCTGCGCCGGAGGCGGCTTTGAAAATATCTGCGCCGCCGCCGATATTCTGCGCGGACGCTCGATAGGCGCGGACGAATTTACGCTGAGCGTATATCCCGCGAGTATGCCTGTATATATGGAGCTTGCGAGAAACGGCAGTCTTGCTGACCTTATCGGTACGGGGGCGGTCGTGAAAACGGCGTTCTGCGGTCCTTGCTTCGGCGCGGGCGATACGCCGGCAAACAACGCGTTTTCTATCAGACATTCGACGCGCAATTTCCCGAACAGGGAGGGCTCGAAGCTTCAGAACGGACAGATTTCGTCGGTAGCGCTTATGGACGCGCGCTCGATAGCCGCGACCGCGGCAAACAAGGGTTATCTGACCTCCGCCGCAGACATTGACGTTGAGTTCAGAGGACCGAAATATCATTTTGACGCTTCGATCTATGCAAACAGGGTATTTGACAGCCACGGCACAGCCGATCCCGAACAGGAGATAAAATTCGGACCTAATATAAAGGACTGGCCTGCGATGCCCGCTCTTCCCGAAAACCTCATTATAAAGTGCGTTTCGGAAATACATGACCCGGTGACGACAACGGACGAGCTGATTCCTTCGGGCGAGACCTCATCCTTCCGCTCTAATCCCTTAGGACTTGCGGAGTTTGCGCTTTCAAGGAAGGACCCGCTTTATGTGGGACGCGCAAAAGAGGTCCAGAAGGCCGAAAAGGCGAGAGAAGCGGGACAGTGCATGGGCGAGGCGCTTCCTGAGCTTCGCGACGTTATGCATAAAATAAAAGAGAGCTTTGACGTGTGCAAGGACAACACGGGCGTCGGCAGTACGATTTTCGCCGTAAAGCCGGGCGACGGCTCCGCGAGGGAGCAGGCGGCGTCCTGCCAGAAGGTTCTCGGCGGCTGGGCGAATATCGCCAACGAGTACGCGACCAAGAGATACCGCTCAAACCTTATCAACTGGGGCATGATTCCTTTTATCATAGACGAAGGGGAGCTTCCGTTTGAGAATCTCGACTATATTTTCATACCCGGAATCGCGGAGGCGATAAAGAACGGCGCGTCCGCAGTTAAGGCGTATGTCGCCAGCAAGGATATGAAGGAATTTGAGCTTAGGATAGGAGAGCTTACCGACGACGAGCGCAGGATAATACTTGCGGGTTGTCTGATAAATTTTTACAGGGAAAATTAAATTTTCCAAAGGTGCATATTTTTGGCAGTTTTACGGATAATACGGACTGGAATAAAAAATAAACGGGAGTTGATCTTATGTCTGTAAATTTTGCCGAAAGTAAAACCAAAGTAAACCTTATGAGGGCGTTCGCCGGAGAGAGTCAGGCGAGGAACCGCTACACCTTTGCGGCGGATAAAGCGAAAAAAGCGGGAAATTATTTTATCTACAATATTTTTACGCTTACCGCCAATCAGGAAAAGGAGCATGCCGAGATTTTCTACAATCATCTTAAATCGGAAAACGGCGGCACTATCGTTATCGACAACGCGGGCTACCCCGTTGACAATTTCGATAAACTTGAGGATCTGCTTAAAAGCGCCAGGCACAACGAGTACGAGGAGTTTGAGTCCGTCTACCCTGAATTTGCCAGAGTCGCTGAGGAGGAGGGCTTTGCCGCCATCGCCAATTCCTTCAGGATGATTGCGGAGATCGAAAAGGTACACGGCGACCGCTTCGGATGCTTTGCCGAGCTTATCGAAAACAGCAGAATGTATGTCGGCGAGGAGGCGACCGAATGGATATGCCTTAACTGCGGGCATATTTACAAGGGCGGAAAAGTACCCGCGCAATGCCCTGTCTGTCAGCACGATAGAGGCTATTTCGTGCCTTACAAGTATTATAAATTCGTGGCTTCAAAGTACGGGATCCCGGAAATGTGACAGCCCAAGCAGGGAATCGCCCCCGCGTCCATGTGCCGTAAAAGGCAGTGGCGCGGGGGATTTTTTGATACATAAAAAGAACAAAACATTCGTTGACGTACTTTTTATATAATAGTACAATATAGAAAACAAATTAATATTTAACTATGATTTATTAACAAAAGAGGTCACAATGAAGCGCAAATCATTTAAAAGTGTTCTTACAATTATGACAGCTGTAATTTTAATTAGCTTGTTACTGATTGAAATTACAAATATGTTCGGTAATATGGCACTAGCTGTTTATGCTTCGGAGGCATCGGAAAAAGAGCCTCTGGAGGATGCCGAGCTGGCGGAAGCTCTTATAGAAGGTGGCGTTACCGACACCAACCATGTTGAACGGCTTGAAGAAAAAGAACCTGATTTAAATACGATCGTATACGCGAATTATGACGGAACGGAAACAACATACATATTTGATGAAGAAGTCAAATATATTGACGAAAACGGAGAGGTTCAGGATAAGAGCAATGAGATAACAGGGGCAGACAGCGCGACGGTTGGAGGTGATTATTCTTATTGTAATGCAAACAATGATATAAATACATATTTTCCTGAATCACTTTTTGGGGATATGGGAGTGTTTTTGAAAAGCGATGATTTTGAGCTGGAAATGTTCCCTAAAGCCGATGGGAATGCTGCCGTGCCTGTTGAAAATGATTCATTTGCAGGCGTGAAGGTTGAAGATAACACGGTGATTTATGATAATGTTTTTGGAGAAAGTACCGAGCTTCAATACAGCACGACATTTAACGGTTTCAAGGAAGATATAGTCCTTTATGAGAATTGCGGCAATGTTTTTTCTTTTATTGTAAATGTACGGAATACATATCTTGATAATGAAAACGGCGCGATAAATTTCATTGACAAAAGCACTGATACGCTCAAGGCCGTGATGAGCCCGATATATGTATACGACAGCTTTGCCGGCGACGTGCCGGAGGGTGAGACGCATTATACTTATGCGAACAGCCTTGAATTCAGTAAAATCAGTGAGGAAAGCTATGAAATAACGGTAACCGTTGACAAGGATTTTCTTGAGAATGAAGCGACGGTGTATCCGGTTTATGTGGACCCGTCAACCACAGTAATTAATGCCGTGCCGTCGGGAAATAAGACGGTGCTTGACACTCCTATTTATAACGGCGCGGGCGCTGCAAATGTCGCCTCCGGCGCAAATACGACGGGTGTTATCGGCTATGTGAACGCTTCCTACGGTTCGGGACGTATGCTGATGAGGTTTCCGGCGCTTACGTCAAAGACCTTTATGAATTCAAATTATACGATTCTCACAGCGGTGCTGCACCTGCGGGACGTGAGCGGGCAGAGCACTTCCGCGACGATTGCGGCATGTAATTATACCGGACCTTCTTGGACAGAATCCACTGTATACAGTTCGGCAGTGTGGAACGGTCTTGGTACGATGGTCGGATGCAGCACTTTTTCGTCCCCTTCAAATGTGAACAAGGGTATTAACATAACTCCTGTGCTGAAGAAGTGGCAGACGGATAAGACTGCGCTAGGTAAGGGAATTATACTAAAAAATACGTCAAATGAAACATCCACAGCTTATTATAAATCAATATGCACTTCGGAGAGCGCAAGCAACAGACCTTATCTGGTGGTGACATATTTTTATAATGGGGTGAGAGGGGTTGAAAAGCTTCCGGAAACGACAGGACCGCTAAAAAACTGCTTTTGTTTTGCGTTTAATTATCCAAGGGATTTATTGGACGATGCGCAAAAAAATTCCGGATTAAAATTTGAAAATATGACAGTACCAAACGCGTTAAAGGAAACAAGAAACTTCTTGGAGGGGTCAGGAAATAAGAAAGGAGTTCTTGACGAGTGCTTCTCGAAGGGCTGGAGAGTAGTATCGGGTTACGACGCTGTTTTGGAACAGAATGAATGGCTGGTATGTATGAGAGTAGGGGTTAGAAAAGTGGATAATAGAGATAAATATGATTATCATTTTTGGTACAGGGCAAACGACGGGAAATGGTATAATAAACACGGTCCTTATCATGCCTCGGAATGTGTTGAAGGAGTGGTAAATCCGACGACGGCGAATGGTTCGTCCGGGTGGACTCTTGATGGCGTTATAAATTTCTATTCTAGCGAAACGATCTATTATGCGGTTAAGCAATAAAGGGGGGGTAAAAAGTATGAAAAAAATTTTATCATTGATATTTGTGTACGCAATGCTTATCTTTACGGCGTGTGCGGAAGAATCAGATACCACTGCGACAGATACTCAGACAAATGGAACAGAGTTTGCAGAGGAGAGAACGGAAGAGGTTGAAATGAGCGACGAGGAGTACCTTATAAGTCTTGGAAAGCGGCTGAAGCTGGGAATGACAGAGGAGGAGGTGGTAGCTGAGATAGGCGAGCCTGACCAACATGGTGGTTCAGGAAGGTATTGGTTAGAGTATTACAGAGGTGATTGTTGTTTAAGGGTATGGACATGGATTGATCCATATGAGGTGTATAGAGTAGCAGTTTACAATGATAAAACAGGTAATAATACTGAAATATATTCTATATATGATGAATAAAACAACACTGAAGAAGGCAATACCTATGCGGTTAAGCAATAAAGGGGGTAAAAAGTATGAAAAAAATTTTATCATTGATATTTGTGTGCACAGTACTTATATTTACAGCGTGTTCAGAAAACTCCGACACAACTGCGGCAGAAAGCGATATCGATGAAACGAAGCTTACAGAGCAGAGCACAACGGGGGAAGCGGAAATGAGCGACGATGAATATCTTATAAATCTTGCAGAACAGCTAGAAATAGGGATGGAAATTAATGAGATTCTTGACAGAATAGGCGAGCCTGACGAACATTTAGGATCAGGTTGCTTGGATTTATGGTTGTATCGTAAGGGAGAGTATAAATTATATGTCGATGTCGATACACAAGATCATAAAATTAATGAAATATACATATATGACCGTAAGAATGACAAGACAATACTCGATATTACAGATGAAAAATAACTTTCTATTCCAGCGAAACGATCTATTATGCGGTTAAGCAGTGAGGAGGAAAAAGGTATGAAAAAAATTTTGATTCTGATATTTTTGTGTGTAATATTTTCATTTACGGGTTGCACTGAAGAATCTAGTTCAAATTCTATTAATAATAAAGAAACTGAAGGGACTGAAAATATGACAGAATATACATCGGAGAGTCAGGAAGAAACAAAAGATATGGAAAAAGACTACCTTATTGATCTTGCAGAGTAGTTAAAAATCGGGATGCAGGAGGAAGAAATTACCGATAGAATAGGGACGCCGGACAAATATTTGGGCTCAGGAATTTTGAACTTATGGGTATATCGTAAGGGAAAATATGAATTGTATGTTAATATTGATCCATATAATAAAATTGATAAAATATACATATATGACAGTGAGACTGAAAAGACAGTAATCGACTATACGGAATAAAAAATTAACCGAAATCCTCTGCGAGGATACCATGATGTGTTGAAATGCAACACATTAATAATGAAAGGAGTAAATAATGATTTCCAGACCGACTCAATTTACTATCACCGACGGTCGCCTCACCGCGACCGTCAACACCAAGGGCGCGGAGCTTTCCTCCGTCGTCAGAAACGGCGTAGAATATATGTGGAACGCCGATCCTGAATACTGGGGGAGGACCGCGCCTGTGCTTTTTCCGCTTGTCGGAAGTCTAAGGGGAAAGCAGTACAGACACGGGGGCGCGACATATCCGATGGGGCAGCACGGCTTTGCGAGGGATATGGAGTTTGAGCTTGTGAGCCAAAGCGACACGAAAATAACGATGGCGCTTACGGACAACGAGGAGACGCTGCGCGTATTTCCTTTTCATTTCCGGCTTGAGATCAGCTATGAGCTTGACGGCGGCAGACTGACGGTCGAGTGGAAAGTGGTAAATACGGGCAGGGAGGAAATGTTTTTTTCAATCGGGGGACATCCGGCGTTTATGTGTCCGATTGGGGGAGAAGGCTCGCAGAAGGACTATAAGATACGGCTTTATAAGGACGGAAAGCCGCTGTCAGGCTTTGACTGTACATATTTGACCTCGGAGGGAACGGCTTTAAAGAAAAAAGAGCGCTTTGATTCGACCGAAGGTACGCTTGCAGTGAGCAGAGAGCTTTTTATGAGAGACGCGCTGATACTTGAGGGCGGACAGGCGGATAAGGTTTCGCTTGTCAAGCCGGACGGGACGGAATATGTGACGGTCGAGTTTGACGCGCCGCTTGTGGGACTTTGGAGCCCGGCGGGAAAGGACGCGCCGTTTGTATGCATCGAGCCGTGGTACGGACGCTGCGACGGAGAGGATTTTGACGGAGAGCTGAAGGAGCGCGAGTGGGGCAATACGCTTGCGGCAGGCGCGGAATTTTGTAAAACCTACGGCGTCGTTTTCGGCGAATAGAGCATAAAAAGACCGCATATACTGTTGTAATTCAACATATGTGGGGCTTTTCGTATGCTTAATTATCTTTGGGCTTTTATGATACTTGCGGGAGTTATCTACGGGACCGTGACAGGAAATATAGAGGCTGTCAGCAGCGGACTTATCGAGGGCGGCGGCGAGGCAGTGTCGCTGTGCATCACAATGCTCGGAATCGTGTCGCTTTGGACAGGACTTATGAATATTGCGCAGAAAAGCGGGCTGATAGCTTCCTTGAAGCGAAGGATCAGTCCGCTTATTAAATTTCTTTTTCCCGAAGTGCCGATGTCGCATCCGGCGGCGGAGTATATCGCGATGAATATGATCGCGAATCTGTGCGGGCTGGGGTGGGCGGCGACGCCCGCGGGACTCAAGGCGATGGAGGCGCTCGCGTCGCTTCAGGACGAGGCGGCGGGACGCCATGTGAAGACCGCTTCCGACGCGATGTGCGCTTTTCTCATCATAAATATTTCGTCCATTCAGCTGATTCCCGTAAATATTATAGCTTACAGGGCGGAGTACGGCAGCGTAAGTCCGACGGCGATAATCATTCCCGGAATAATCGCCACGACGATAAGCACCGTGGTAGCGGTGATTTTCTGCAAGATAATGGGGCGCAAAAAAAAGTATATCTCTAATTCTGCATCCTTATCTGCCCGTTCAAAATAAGAGGAAAGCGGGAGAGGGCGCTTCCGTCCAGATTTTCCCTGCGCATATCGACTCCTGTTATTTGGCTGTTGTCGTAGGTGGTGTAATAATAGATTCCTTTAGAGGCGTTGCAACAGGAGGTGTAAATCGTAATTTCGTATTTGCCGCCGCCCAGATCGCAGCAGCCCCTTGTCTGTCCGACCGCGCCGAGAATATGAAAAAACTGACTGACGCTTTCGTTTTCAGAGCTGCCGGAAACGGAGTTTAACTTGGTAAAAGCAGCCCTGACAAAGCGCGACTGTGAGGATAGATCTCCGGGCAGGCCTATTGCGCCCATGCCGCGGCTGTAGGCGGACAGGGAAAGTCTGCCGGAGAACAAATTCACGGGCGGTTTGGCAGACAAATGCATATAATTATTGAGATTGAATATCTGCTCCTTAAAGGGCGGATTGTTGGTAAGAATACCCGCGGGGTTGTCATATACCGACAGTCCTTCTTTTACCGCTTCGACGGTGATCGCTTCACATTCGTCGGCGATTATCCAGTGGAGCTGCGCGACGGGCATATCGCCTCTAAAAGGCGTGTCGGTAATGCTGATGCCCGTCAGGACTTTGCGGGCTTCTTTTACGCTTGCGCAGCGGCACAAAAGCCACGGGATAAATTCAAACTGCGCGAGATTTGTTTTGCCCGGAATCTCTTTGATATAACGGGCGTTCCCGACAAAATTAAGACCTGCCATTCCGAGTCCCTTTTCGTTGACCGCGTCGTAGTAAAGCGGGAAACCGTCCGCGACATGGGCAATGCCTATCATCGCGTAGTGGCTTTTGCCGCTTCCCGAATGGCGGAAAGAAAAAGGATAATTACGCGGCGTTACCGTGACCTCCTCCCCGTATGAGCAATCGTAATCCAGAGTTCTGCCGAAGTAAAAATCTTTTGTTTTATAGGTTGCTGCCGTACACATAAAACTGCCTCCGTTAATTTCATAATGTATTATATTTATTTTAACCGGATTGTATAGCGGTAATCATCTGATTTGGCCGCGTAACCGATTAATGGAGTTTCACATATAAATAATACTAAGAAATGAGAGCAAAACGGGGAAACGGGGACATGCGGGCAAACGAATGTCTGAGCGGAGTGACACAAAATTATCTTGGACGTTACAGTATGATATTGGATAAGATGGTGAGCGAAATGATGGGGGCGGAAATGACAGACAGCCTTTCGCATGACTTTATCGTGCAGATGCTTCCTCACCATATGGCTGCGATAGAGATGTCGCGTAACCTGCTTCAATATACGACCTTTATACCCTTGCAGGATATTGCTTCTGATATAGTTACCGAACAGACCGAAGGCATAGAGAAAATGCGCGCGCTGCTAGACGAATGCGGAAAGCTTAAAAATTCACGGTGGGATATATGTATGTACCGCGAGTGCTATGAGCAGATTTCGCAGACGATGTTTTTTGAAATGGCAAACGCGCGCGCCGTCAATAATATAAACGCGGATTTTATATATGAGATGGTGCCTCACCACGAGGGCGCTATACGGATGTCGGAAAACCTTCTCCGGTTTAAAATATGTCCGGGGCTTGTTCCGATTCTTGAGTCCATCATCGCTTCGCAGCGAAAAGGCGTATGTGAAATGAAGAACCTTCTCAGATGCGTTTAAGCCGAGCTGCGGCAGTACGGCGGAAGTTCGGATTGCCGCACAGGGATATAAAAAAGGCTTCACGGCAGAGTTCGCCGTGAAGCCTTTAAAATTGCCTGTATTTGTTTTATCCCATTACAACTTCAACATTGTAGACTTCTTTGCCGGGAACGTAGGGAACGACGCAGCCGTCAACCGGAGTTCCGTCAACGGTCATCGACTTAACGCCCTTTTCGACATCGGAGGGATTCTTGACCGTGATGTTGTAGGTTCCCTCGCGGAATTTCCTTGTCAGCGTGAAGTCGCCGAAGCCCTTCGGCGTGCAGGGATTGATTGAAAGTCCCTTGTGCGTGGGAGCCACGCCCAGAATATACTGGGAGATATTTACGAAGGTCCATGCCGCTGTTCCGGTAAGCCAGCTGTTCTTAGCCTCGCCGTGGAACTTGGCGTCGCGTCCGGCAACCATCTGTGAGTACACATAAGGCTCGGTCCTGTGGATCTCGCTGAATTCCTCGCAGTATGCGGGGCAGGTTTTCTTATATATCTCAAAGGCTCTGTCGCCGCGCCCGATAACAGTTTCGGCGCAGGAGACCCAAGGGTTGTTATGGCAGAAGATTCCGGCGTTCTCCTTGTATCCCGGAGGATATGAGGTAACCTCGCCAAGCTCCACATGGTACTTGGTGTAGGCGGGCTGAAGGATCATTACGCCGTAATCCGTGTCAAGCTTTTCTTTGACAGAGTCGAGAGCCTTCTTAGCGTGTCCCTCTTCGACGCCGATTCCGGCAAGGACGCAGAAGCCCTGAGGCTCGATGAAGATCTGCCCCTCCTCGCATTCCTTGGAGCCGACCTTATTGCTGTAAGCGTCGTAAGCGCGCACGAACCAGTCGCCGTCCCAGCCGTCGGCAAGAACCGCTTTATACATTTTATCAACCTCGGCAAGCGCGTAAGCGGCTTCGGCGGAATCTCCGAGAAGCTCGCAGAGCTCCGCGTATTCCCTGCCGTATTTTACAAACATTCCCGCTATGAATACGGATTCCGCAACGGGACCCTCAGAAGGTCCGAAGGTCTGGAAGGATTCGCCGGGCTGCTCGGAAAAGCAGTTAAGGTTAAGGCAGTCGTTCCAGTCCGCGCGTCCGATAAGGGGAAGCTTATGAGGTCCCTTGTGATTAACGATGTAATCAAAAGAACGTTTCAGGTGCGTCATAAGCGGCTGTGCCTTGGACTCGTCGTTGTCAAAGGGAACCATTTCCTTGAGGATGGAAATATCGCCGCTTTCCTTGATGTAGGCGTTTGTTCCCGCAATAAGCCAGAGCGGGTCGTCGTTAAAGCCGCTTCCGATGTCGGCGTTGCCCTTCTTGGTGAGAGGCTGGTACTGATGATAAGCGCTTCCGTCCTCAAACTGAGTTGAAGCTATATCTATGATCCTCTGACGCGCCCTCTCCGGAATGAGATGAACGAAGCCGAGAAGGTCCTGACACGAATCACGGAAGCCCATTCCGCGTCCGATACCCGATTCATAATATGAAGCGGAACGGCTCATATTGAAGGTCACCATGCACTGATACTGGTTCCAGATATTTACCATGCGGTTGACCTTATCGTTGGAGGAATTGACGGTGTATTTGGAAAGCAGAGCGCTCCAGTAGTCGTTAAGCTCTTTGAAAGCCGCGTCAACGTCTTCGTCAGTCTGATATTTGGCAAGAAGTGCTTTTGCGGGCTTTTTGTTGACGACATTGTGCGATTCCCATTTGTCCTCAACGGGATTTTCGATATAGGCAAGCACGAACACGAAGCTTTTGCTTTCTCCGGGAGCAAGCTTTACGTTGAGCTGATGACTCGCGATAGGAGACCAGCCGCTTGCCACGGAGCCGGTGCATGAGCCGTTTACGACCGCGTCGGGAGTGTCTATTCCGTTGTAAAGTCCGACAAAGCTGTCCCTTGCGGTATCGAAGCCGTCAACGGGACTGTTTACGGAATATACTGCGTAATGGTTGCGGCGCTCGCGGTATTCCGTCTTATGATAAATTGTGGAGCCGTCTATTTCAACCTCTCCGGTGCTCAGATTGCGCTGGAAATTGCGGGAATCGTCGTCAGCGTTCCAAAGGCACCACTCGACATAGGAAAATACCTTGAAATCCTTGTCCGACGAAGAATTATTGGTGAGCGTAAGTCGCGTTACCTCGCAGTTGTCGCTCATGGGAACAAAGGTCAGGACCGAAGCCTCAAGTCCGTTTTTGGAGCTTTTGAATTTGCTGTAGCCCATACCGTGACGGCACTCATAAGAATCTAACTCCGTCTTGACGGGCTTCCAGCCGGGATTCCAGATCGAATCTCCGTCTTTTATGTAAATGTACTTACCGTTTATGTCATTAGGCACATCGTTGTAACGGTAGCGTGTAAGTCTTAACAGCTTGGCGTCCTTATAGAAGGTGTAACCGCCGCAGGTGTTGGAAATAAGCGTGAAAAACTCCTTTGAACCGAGATAGTTTATCCACGGAAGGGGAGTTTTCGGGGTAGTGATGACGTATTCTCTGTTGGAATCGTCAAAATAACCATACTTCATATACATTATCCTCCTGATAAAAAATAACCCATTAACGTTCCGGCAAAGCGCGCCGCGCCGGACGGAACTTTCCTTAAATAATGGGAACCGAATCTCTTCGGCAAATACCTCACAAGTATTCTTATTATAACAAACGCCATATTAAAATACAAGAAGTTTAAAAGGCGGTTTAAAAAATATTCTGAAAATAAGCGCAAAGCGTATTGATTTTTGTAATCTTTTGATATAATATTTTAATTGCAAAAATGCGGACGGGGTTTTTGCACGAATACCGGTAAAGGCGGATTTGGGAATGAGTAAATTTTTCAGTGCGGACAATCCCTTCAACAGATTTATGTACAAGCTTGGCTGCTTTATACTGGTAAACATATATTTTCTTGTGTGCAGCATTCCTGTAGTTACTATCGGAGCGTCGCTTACGGCAGCCAATTTTGTGTGTTATAAGATGAAAGAGGAGCCGGATGTGAAGATCACATCTGTATTTTTTCGCACTTTTGCGTTAAATTTCCTTAATTCAACGCTTGTTTGGATAATTTTTGCGGGGATAATGTCGGCGCTTGTTTACGGCATCGTATGGAGCGTTTCAATCAGCGGAAATATGGCGGTATGCGTAGCCTGCGCTATCGGAGCGATAATTGTCGGGGCTTGCGGGACTTATGTGTTCATGCTTATCGCGAGATATAAAAATACGATAATGACGCAGATACTGAACGGATTTAAGGTGGGATTCGCTAATCTTGCGTGGACTTTGCTTATATGGCTGGTATGGGCGGTTCCGATTCTCGCTTTTTTGTCGGTCCCGGGGCTTTTGATATATGTGGGGTGGATATGGCTGCTCTGCGGTTTTGCGGTTCTGATCTATGTGACGGCGGGAATTTATAAACATATTTTCTATAAACTTGAGAAGAAAGAGGATTAGTAAAGGCTGCGCGGCAATGAATCCCGGCAGCGGCGAAAGAGGTAAAAATGGTATCGATAAAGGACATTGCGTCGGCATGCGGGGTCTCCGCATCGACGGTCAGCAAGGCTTTAAACAATCACAGCGACATAAGCGACGCGACCAAAGAGCTTATAAGAAGCAAGGCGGCGGAGATGGGATACAGACCGAACGCGGCGGCGCAGGTGCTTAAAACAAATAAAAGCAAGAACCTCGGCGTGCTTTTTGTAGACGAGGCTATGAACGGGCTTACGCATGACTTCTTTGCGAGGGTGCTCGACAGCTTTAAGGTGACCGCTGAGAAATACGGTTATGACATTACTTTCATAATATCCCATAAATACGGCAAGGACGGCATGAGCTATCTTGAACACAGCCGATACAGGAGATTTGACGGCGTGGTTATCGCCTGCGTAAAATTTGAAGCCCCGGAGGTGCAGGAGCTTATAAACAGCGAGATACCGATCGTTACGATCGACTATAACGCCAATGAGCGGATAGCGATCCTTTCCAATAATCTTAAAGGAATGTCAATGCTGACGCAGTATGTGATAGATATGGGGCACAAAAATATCGCTTACCTTTATGGCGAGGCGTCGCTTCCTACGACGAACCGGCTTTCCGGCTTCTATATTACGATGGAAAACAACAAGATCCCGGTCAACGACAATTATGTGAGGGAGATAAAGTACCGCAATATGGAGGACGCGGCGCGTGTGACGCGAGAGCTTATGGCGCTGCCCGTACCGCCTACATGCATACTGTATCCGGACGATTACTCAAGTTTTGGCGGCGTTAACGCGCTGAGGAATATGGGCTTTCGGATTCCGGAGGACATATCCGTTGCGGGATACGACGGGATCCCGATGGCGATACAGTTTGAGCCGAAGCTTACGACGGTCATACAGAACACCGTCAATATAGGCAGGAGCGCGGCGGAAAAGCTTATAGGGCTTATCGAGCATCCGAGGCTTACGGCTATTGAACAGATCGTGATAGACAATGAGCTGTTTAAAGGGGAATCGGTAGGAAGGATTGGCTGATACTGTCGAAAATCCGTGGATTTTTCTTTTTTTTGCCGAAAAAACGAAAACGATTTCTGAAAAAAGGGGCTTGCGCCGGGCATTCAGGCAGCGCAGGCTCCTTTGTTTTTGCGTGTTACCCGATAAAATAGACAAATTTAACAAAAAAGTACAAAAAGTGGTTGCATTTGTTGTTAAAGTGATGTATTATTAAGTTGCGAAAACGATTTAGTATGATCGTTTGCAGTAACAAAAAAAGAATCAGCCGCAATAGGGTAATGCGGCAGAACGGAGGAACAATGACTAAGTTTAAGAGATTTGCAGCTATCGGTCTGGCAGCTGTAATGTCGATCGCAGCATTCGCAGGCTGCGGAAAGTCTTCATCTTCTTCATCAGGCTCAGGCGATAAGAAGACGGAAGCACCCGGTGAGACAAAGGCTCCCGGAACTGACGAGACAAAGGCTCCCGGAACCGGTGACAAGGTTGACTACAGCGATGTAGGAGAGGGCGAGGGTAAGGTTCTCAATATTTATGTATGGAACGAAGAGTTCAAAGAGAGAGTTGAGGAGTTTTATCCCGGATATGAGAAGGTTGACGGAACCACAGGCAAGATCGGCGACGTAACCGTTAAGTTTACGATCGTTGAGAACAAGGATAACAAGTATCAGGATAACCTTGATATGCAGCTTGACAAAGAGGACAAGGGCGAAGTAGGTGCAGATGAGATAATCGATATCTTCCTCGTAGAGGCTGACTATGCGCTTAAGTATGTTGACGATCCTGCGTCCATGGATATTACCGAGCTTGGTATCACCAAGGAGCAGATCGCTAATCAGTTTACATACACGCAGGACGTTATGACCAGCGCGGACGGCAAGCTTAAGGGTCTTTCATGGCAGGGCTGCCCCGGCGTGCTTTGCTACAACAAAGCAATCGCTAAGGAAGTTCTCGGCGCTGACGATCCCGATACCGTTCAGGCTGCTGTAAAGGACTGGGCTACATTCAATGATACCGCTAAGAAGTTAGCTGATAAGGGCTACAAGGCAGTTTCCGGATTTGACGATACCTACCGTGTATTCTCCAACAACGTATCTTCAAAGTGGGTTGACAAGGACGGTCAGAAGATCGTGGTTGACGACGCAATCATGGAGTGGGTTAAGCAGACAAAGGATTTCACCGATAAGGGATACAACGACAAGACCCTCCTTTGGAGTGATGAGTGGAAGAGCGGTTTCCCCGCAGACCAGAAGGTATTCTGCTACTTCGGACCCGCATGGCTCGTAAACTACTCCATGTCCGCTGACAAGGAAGGCAGTATCGGCTTCAACGGCGGATGGGGCGCAACCGAAGGTCCTCAGGGCTTCTTCTGGGGCGGCACATGGATCTGTGCGGCAACAGGTACCGACAACCCGACTCTGGTGAAGGATATCATGCTGCAGATGACTACCAATGAAGAGATCATGACAGATATCGTTACCACTTATGATGATTTCGTAAACAACAAGCCCGCAATGGAGGCTATGGCGGCTGATCCTAATTACTCCAGCAAGGTGCTGGGAGGACAGAACCCTCTGGCTATGTACTGCGCAGGCGTGGACAGTCTGGATCTGAGCAACCTGAGCGATTACGATCAGGGTTGTAACGAGGAGTTCCAGAAGGCTATGAAGAACTACTTCGAGGGAAATGCCAGTCTGGATGAAGCAATGCAGATGTTCTACAAGGCCGTGGTTGAGAAATATCCTAACCTGACCTATTAATACAGAAAACAGTGGCTTAAACCGCACCTGCCTGCCTGGTCAGGTAGGTGCGGTTTTCCTCTAAACAAATGGGCAGGGCGTGCTGTTCATTTGAGATACAGAG